>JABLTO010075386.1_pt1 | contig 15158 bp, 9 predicted proteins | sample 7160091 | NCBI WGS metagenome assembly JABLTO01 (sample SAMN14651225, study PRJNA627086) | human gut metagenome | isolation source: feces | host: Homo sapiens
ATCTGATTCTTATATTTCACTCCGACAATACGATTCTCTACAATACTGAGGATCTCAGGTGTGTTTCCGGAAGCGTCAGCATGAACGGATTCTACAAAAGGGGCACGGATGAAAGTCATAGGAATTTCACCGATACCGGCTGCTTCAGCATTGGTATGGAAGCTTCCAAGCTGGCGACCGTAGGCGTTTCGTTTGACTGTCATAGGAATGGTTTCAAAATAGGTTTCGTCTTGTTCAGCAATATCAGAAGCCAGGAGAATCATTCCGGCACAAGTAGCCAGAACGGGAATACCGGATTCAATCTTCTCTTTTAAAGGTTCGAACATGTTAAGATCGTGTAAGAGTTTTCCCTGAACGGTGCTTTCGCCGCCGGGAAGGATAATCCCATCAAAATCTTTTTGCAGATCAGAAGCCTGTCGGAGTTCAATGGTATGAACTCCAAGCTTTTGAAGCATCTGTTCGTGTTCTATGAATGCTCCTTGAAGGGCAAGTACTGCGATTGTCATTTTATTTTCCTCTTTCTGCCATGAGAAGTTCAATTTCCTGTTCGTTGATGCCGACCATAGCTTCACCAAGGTCAGATGAAAGTTCAGCGATCAGTTTTGCATCTGTATAGTTTGTAACGGCCTGTACGATAGCAGCAGCACGTTTCGCCGGATTTCCGGATTTGAAGATACCGGAACCGACAAAGACTCCCTCTGCGCCTAACTGCATCATAAGAGCAGCATCAGCAGGAGTTGCAACACCGCCGGCAGCAAAGTTTACAACAGGAAGTTTTCTGTTTTCATGTACATAAAGGACAAGATCATAAGGAACCTGCAACTGTTTGGCTGCCTCGAAAAGTTCATCTTCACGCATACTTACTAGTTTGGAAATTTCACTGTTCATTTTGCGCATATGTCGAACTGCCTGAATAATATCACCGGTTCCTGGTTCACCTTTTGTACGGATCATAGAAGCTCCTTCATTGATACGTCTGAGTGCTTCGCCAAGATCTTTTGCACCGCAGACAAATGGAACATCAAACTCTCTTTTGTTAATATGGTAGACATCATCTGCAGGTGAAAGGACTTCGCTTTCATCAATATAGTCGATTTCAATTGCCTGAAGTACCTGAGCTTCTGCAAAATGTCCGATTCTGCATTTAGCCATAACAGGGATTGAAACAGCTTCCTGGATTCCTTTGATCATCTTCGGGTCACTCATACGGGAAACTCCACCAGCAGCGCGGATGTCAGCCGGAATTCTTTCCAGCGCCATAACAGCACATGCACCGGCAGCTTCTGCAATCTTTGCCTGTTCCGGAGTTGTAACATCCATGATCACTCCACCTTTTAACATCTGTGCCAGATTTTTATTCAATTCATAACGTTCATTATTTGTACTCATTTTTAAATCTCCTTTTCTTTACTAATTCGATAGGTAATAGTATAATGACAAAGTGACTATATAAAAATACTCAGTTTTAATATATTCAAAAAGGTCAGAGTGGAGAAAAAAGTAAATATGTTGACGTATAATTTTGAAAATATAGGGTCAGATACGCTTTATCAATATTTGTATAAATGTATCAAAAATGACATTATTCAAGGGAAAATTAAGAGTGGAGAAAAACTTCCATCAAAGCGTGCACTTGCAAAAAATCTGGCTATAAGTGTAATTACAGTAGAAAATGCTTATGGACAGCTTGCAGCAGAGGGATATATTTATTCTGTTCCAAAGAGTGGGTTTTATGTAGCAGACTTGCGGGATGACAGAATGAAAAGCGAGAGTGATTTGTCAGAAAATAGGATTTACAGCAATAAGTTAAACCTTACCGGTGGAAAGAATGCTTATATCGCAGATTTTACGAGTAATCAGACGGAACAGAGTGCATTTCCATTTTCCATATGGACAAAGACGATGCGAGCAGTAATGAATGACTATCAGACAGAATTGATGCTTAATCCACCGTGTGGCGGAGTAATGGAATTAAGACAAAGCATTGCGGATTATCTGAAAGCATTCCGAAATATGACGGTGCGGCCGGAACAGATCATTATTGGTGCTGGAACAGAATATTTGTCCAGTCTTTTGATTCAGCTTTTGGGAAAGGAATTGAAATATTCAGTTGAAAATCCGGGATATCATAAAATCGCAAAAATTTATCGCAGTATGGGAGCTTGTTATGAGTATATAGAAATAGAAGAGGACGGACCGAAGGTAGAAGAACTGGAAGAAAAAGAAATCAATGTGATACATTGTTCTCCATCGCATCATTATCCAACCGGAAGAGTAATGCCAATCAGTAAACGTTATGAGTTACTTGGCTGGGTGACAAAAACGAAAGATAGATATATTATAGAAGATGAATATGACAGTGAACTTAGATTGAACGGTAAGCCAATTCCATCGCTTCAGAGCATTGATGTATCGGGAAAAGTGATTTATATGAATACATTTTCCAAGACTTTGTGTTCAACAGTGCGAATCAGTTATATGGTGCTGCCGGATGAATTGGCAGAACGATTTTACAGAGAACTTTCTTTTTATTCCTGTACGGTATCAAATTTTGAACAATATACGTTAGCGCAGTTTATGAATTCAGGGGCATTTGAGAAACATATTAACCGGCTGCGTAATTATTATCAGCAGAAGAGAGACAGGATTCTGGAAGCATTTTTACAAGGAGCATTGAAAACTAAAATCAAGATTCTGGAAGAAGATGCAGGAGTACATTTTTTAATGAAAGTAGATACAAACCTGAGTGAAGAAGAATTTCTGGATAAAATGAAGAGCAAAGGAATTAAGCTGGCTGCATTGTCATCCTATTATCATTCAAGTGAGAAGAAGAAAAAGTATGAAAATATTTATGTTATGAATTATTCATTTGTTGATTGTGAAAAAATGGAATATGTTGCAAAGATGATAACACAAGTGGAATGACATGGAGAAAAGTATGGAGGGAGAAAGATAAAATGACTTTGCGAAAGAAGTTAATGCTCTCTTTATTTATTCAACCGTGGAATGGTACTGGCAAGTGTGTACGATTTGATTTATAATGTATGTGGAATGCTTGGAGTGTTGCCGGGACCTATCTCGGGATTATATTTGGTATTCTATCTGTTTGAGCATAAGACAGAGATTAGAAACAGCACTCATCGGGCACAAAAATCACCGCAGCTATGGAAAGCATAGACTGCGGTAGAAGTATAACTGAAACTAAGAGAGGAGTGGAAGGAAGTATCATGAAAACACTTGTAAAAAATGGAATGATCGTATCACCGGAGGACACTTATGAAGCAGATGTCCTGATTGAGGACGGTGTGATCGAATGTATCGGAAAAAACCTGGAAGCAAAATTTGGGGATGCAGATAAGGTGATCGATGCGAAAGGAAAATATGTTCTCCCGGGAGGTATTGATGTTCATACGCATATGGATATTGATGTCGGAATCGCGAGAGCAGTAGATGATTTTTATACAGGTACTGTTGCAGCCGCATGCGGCGGAACTACAACAATCGTAGACCATATGGGATTCGGACCGGCAGGATGCCCACTACATCATCAACTGGATGTATATCATGGACTGGCAGACGATAAAGCTGTTATCGATTATGGATTCCATGGAGTAGTCCAGCATGTAGACGAGTCTATTTTAAATGAACTTGAGACAATGATGGATGACGGAGTCCAGAGCACAAAGGTTTATATGACTTATGGCTATAAGATTGATGATGATGGTATCTTAGAAGTTCTTAAGAAGATGAAAGAACTGCATGGAATCACAGCATTCCATTGCGAGAATCATTATGTGGTAGAGCATCTGAAGAAAGAATATGGTGATGCCGGAAAGACTGCGCCGATCTATCATGCAAAGAGCAGGCCAAATCTTGCAGAAGCAGAGGCTGTAAGAAGAGTCCTTTATCTTGCGAAGCTTGCAGGTGATGCACCGGTGTATATTGTACATCTTTCTTGTAAGGAAAGTCTTGAAGCAGTTGAAGAAGCAAGAAGAAACGGACAAAAAAACATTTTTGTTGAGACATGTACACAGTATCTGACACTTACAGAAGACAGATATAAAGATCCGGATGGATTGAAATATATTATGTCTCCACCGCTTCGTACACAGCAGGATCTTGATGCGCTGTGGAAAGGATTAGAGGCAGGAGAGATTCAGATCGTTGCGACAGATCATTGTCCATTCAATTATGCAAAAGAGAAACAGGACGGCAAGGATGATTTCAGAAAATGTCCGAATGGAGCTCCGGGAGTTGAAGAAAGAATGATTCTTCTTTTCTCAGAAGGTGTAATGAAAAACAAAATCAGCATTAACAAGCTGGTAGAAGTTGCCTGCACAAATCCAGCAAAGGTGTACGGAATGTATCCTAAGAAGGGAATTATTGAACCGGGGGCAGACGGAGATCTTATCATTATTGATGCAGATGCAAAACAGACTCTGACACATGAGATGATGCACGGAGCAGTTGATTACACTTCCTACGAAGGAACACCATTGAATGGAAAGATCGACCTTGTAATGCAGAGAGGAAATATTATTGCCGAAAACAACGAATTCAAAGGAAATCGTGGTGACGGTCAGTATATTTACAGAAAACCATACTTCGATATTTAAGGAGAACGATATATTTTTAAGAAGTTTTTACTGAAACTTCTGACTAGAATAAAGGACGCAAGGTAGAGAGAGCTGATGTCTGTAACAAGCTTCGCACTTCCTTGCGTCCTTATTTATTTGAGTTTTTATTTTTTATATCTTAAATCAGATGCGTACTTTCCAATTTCTCCATAAATGCCTCATTCATCTTGATGATCGGTTTTCTAAGAAGTAGTCCAAGCAACAGTGAAGGAACGAGGAAGATTGCCAGTTTGCCGAGCTCTGTGGCATAAGTTGTTCCGTAGAACCCTGCAATACATTCACGCATCGCATTCATGCTGTGTGTGAACGGCAGAAGTGGATAAACAACCTGGAAAAACTTCGGTGCACACTGGATCGGGAATGTTCCACCACTTCCTGCAACCTGCATTACCATCAGGACAACGGCAATTGCTTTACCGATATCTCCAAAGGAGACAGTCAGTGCATAGATCAGATTCACATAGACAAAGCTTGTGAACATACCGGTTAGTACAAACATTACCGGATGCTTACACTGAATACCAAGGAAGAAAAGATCTCCAAGACAGATGAGTGCACTTTGCATGAAACCGATAATGATCAGAAGTAGGATACGTCCGATATAGAGCTGATATTCTTTCGGATGGAATAGTTTCTTCTTTGTAGAATCAGCTACAGTGACTTTTAGCATGGCAGCCATAACAACAGCACCTACCCAGATCGCAAGAGTGGAGTAGAATGGAGTCATTGCAGACCCGTAATTTTCAATTGGATAAATCTTTTTCTCATCCAGTTTGACCGGGGAGGAGAGAAAAGATGAAATCGTTTCGGAGTCTTCGGATAACAGGTTTGTTACGGCAGCCATACCTTCTGAATCATCAGTGGAAAGTTTTGTAGCTACAGCCGTCAGTTTTTCAGAAGATTCTTTTAACAGAGCAGCAGAATTAGTAAGTGCTGTCTGAAGTCCTGTAAGTCCACTTGAAGCAGAACCGGTAACGTTAGCAATATTTTCAATGCTGCTGTCAAGGCTTCCAAGCATAGAGGAGACAGAACCTGTTGTAGAATTCAATGAATTGGAAAGATTATCAAGATTTCCTTTTACATTTTGTTCGTAAGTTGTCTCAACTGCCTTGACGGAAGAAGTTGCTTCGCCGATCAGACTATCAAGTTCACTCTTTAATGTAGTAGCATTTGCGGTTGCTGTAGTGATCGAAGTTGCAGCACCGTTAATTTTATCACGAAGTGCAGTCTGTCGTTCAATTGCCAGCTGAATCTGCTGATTGATTCCATTGACCGCATTTTGAATCTCAGGATAATCTGAGGAGGCGTCTGCAATAGCAGATAATGCAGCAGAAAGCTGATTATACCCGTCAATGACATTCTGTACGCGGCTACTTACGGAAGACAATGCATTTGCTGCCGCCTGTGCATCTGAGTTATAGGAACTTAAAGCCTTGTCAATAGTATCAGAGACAGCGGTGTAGAAGCTTGCATTCTGTGCTAATGCGTCAGAAATCGTGCTTGTAGTTCCGGACAGGGCAGCAGTTAATGAATCAATTCCGGAATCAGAATTCTTTAAGGAATTGAGGCTGGTTTTTGTGCCGGAACCGGTTTTCTGAAGAAATTCTGTTGTTGTGTTCAGCATTGTAACTGCAGAGTTTGTCATGTCTGAGAAGGACTGAACAGTTGCAGCAACAGTTCCAAGATCAGATCCCATCTGATTCAAATTACTACTCATATTGTTGATCAGAGAATCATCCCCTGTCTTCTTTGCGATTGAATCTACCGTCTGAAATGCATCAAGTGCGGTCTGGGCAATTGTCTCAATGAATGTCTGATTAATTTGTTTCTGGACAGCCGTTGCGCCTTTTCCGGTAATGATCGGAGCAATCGCATTTTCTTTTTCATTTTCATAATAAGTCAGATCCGGATGTTCAGCTTCAGAAGAGAAGACACTCATCATTTTCTGGCTAAAGTCTTCAGGGATTACGATCGCAGCATAATATTCTCCGGATTTTACACCTTTTTGAGCATCTTTTGAATCAGTAAAAACCCAGTTGAACTGAGAATTTTTATGCAGAGAAGAGAGAATCTGCTCTCCCATGTTGATCTTTACGGCAATAAGATCACTTTCATACCCTTTGTCATCACTTGCAACTGCAAGTTTCAGCGCACCTGTATTTCCGTAAGGATCCCAGCTTGCGGAAATGTTAAACCATGCATAAAGAGTCGGAATTACAGTGATTCCCATAATAACGACCATTGCGATGACATTTTTCTGGATCTTCATCAGATCATTTTTCAGGATTAAAAAAATATTTTTCAAATTATTCCGCCTCCTTTCCACGGAAGTTTTCAAGCATTTCTTCATAAGACATGCCGGCAAGTTCTTTCTGTTCTTCTAATTTTGTATGAATGTATTCTACAACGATCAACCATACTGAGATCGCAATAATGGAAATGATCCATAAAGTCAGGAATACAATCTTTGATTCGAGACTGAACATCAGGATCAGGAAGATCAGAGGGATGATCGCAATGGCAAGGAAGCCGATACGAATCATCTTATGGTAATTGTTTTCAAATTTCTGTGCCCGTTCAGCTGTTACAAGGCGAAGGTCTTCGATGGAAAGAGATGCCTGTAAGAGCATGGAGAGCTGTGTACTTCTGCTAAGTTCTGCTTCGTGAGGTTCGCACATCATAAATTCTGTCTCTGCCAGTTTCTTGTCGAACAGATGGTTCAGTCCGGAAAGAGCCGGGCGAAGTCCAAGTCCAATAAGCAGAGAGATCGGCACGTAGCACAGGAGCAGGATCAGAAGATCATTGCGGAAGTTAGAATCGTAGAAACCGGCGATTGCTTCACGCATAGCATTCACACCATATGTAAATGGAAGGAGTGGATGCAGTTTCTGGAAAAAGGCTGGTGTCATCTCAATCGGGTAGGTTCCGGAAGAACCAGGAATCTGCAGGATTACGAGAATAACACAGAGCGCTTTACCAATATGCTTAAATGTAAGTGACAGCGCATAAATAATATTTACATAGACGAAAGAGCAAACCATTCCTGTCAGGATGAATTGTGCCGGATGATTGCATTGGACTCCTGGAAGGAGTGTATCACCAAGGCAGACGATAAATCCCTGAACAAGACCAACTGCCATGTATAAGAGCCAGCGTCCAAAGTATAATGTTGTCTGTCCGTAACCGCGCATGGATTCGTCTTTGTCCACTTCCATCTTAAAGATTGCGATCAGTACGATACCGCCGACCCAGATTGCAAGGTTAGAATAGAATGGTGTCATGGAAGAACCATAATTATCTACGGCATAATAAGTCTCTGTTTTAATCTCCACAGGAGAGGACATAAATGATGAGATAGATTCTGCATCAATGCCTTCAAGAGAGAGTATTTTTTGGTATGTAGCAGAGCCTGTCAGTGCATTCAGATCCGTCTGAATTGTACTTAGTTTGTCGCTTACGGCACTTAAAGATTCCTTCGTACTGTCAAGGAGAGCAGTTGTATTTGACAATCCACTCTCTAACTGGTCGAGCATATCATTGATCTGCTTAGAAGTAGCCGGTACTCCGTTTAGCATTCCTTCTACCTGACCGGTCAGTGTGGAAAATGTATCCAGTGTCTGTCCAAGCAGTGGAAGAATATTCTGGTCAAATGTAGAACGGAAAGTGTGCAGGTTATTGATACTTTCTTTTGTCAGAGAAGTAAGCTGTTCCTGTGTTGCAGTTGTTGTATCAATCGCATCTTTGATTCCATTATTTCCAGTCTGAAGACTATTGATCAATTCCTGATTTGACTGGTTCTGAGTTTGCAGGGCAGAAATCTGTGCATTGATCTGATTTCCGATCGTTCCCGGAAACTTATTGGCAAGTTCCTGCATTTTTTTAAGAATATCTGCATTCAGTTCATTGACTGAGTTTGCATAACCAAGCGCATCACTGACAGAAGTGTTGATCTTTCCGGCTACGGTAGCAAGTTCTGTCAGTCCTGTGGATGTTGAGCTGCTTGCCTGACCAAGTAAAAGTTCTCCGTCAGAGAGGGACTTAGAAAGTGCGGAAGAAAAATCTCCGGCAGAAGAACGTGTCGTATTCATGACAGAGTCAGCACTGGACAATGCATTTGCTCCGGATGTTGCTACATCTCCTAAAGATGTAGATGCTTCTTTTGCATTCTCTATCAGCTTTGAGGTATTGGATGAGTCTTTACTGAACTTTTCTAGAAGCTGTTCGTATTCTTTGATATTATTATTTGCTTTTGTAAGCAGATCATTAATCTCTGCATTTGTTGAATCAACAGAGTCGGAAATGTTGAATACAGAATCCTTTAAAATTTCGGCAATTGTCTCAGATGCAACAGAGGAAAAGGTGTTATTAACCTGTGTCTGGATCGTGCTTGCACCTGAACTGGTGATCTTTGGCGCAATTGCATTGAGTTTTTCATTGATATAGTATTCAAGTTCCGGAGTTTCAATCTTTCCGGACAGGACACTTAGCAGGGATTCGCTAAAATCTTGCGGAATAATGATTGCTGCATAATATTCACCGGATTTGACTCCTTTAATAGCAGCATCTTTGGGAACAAATGTCCATCCTAATTGGTCGTTTTCCTTTAGTTGGTCAATGATCTGGCTGCCGGCATTGATCGTCAGATCATCATGTGTGGCATCGGTGTCCAGATTTGCTACTGCTACCTTGATGCCGGAAGTATTGGCATAAGGATCGATATTTGCTGCAATATTGAACCATGCGTAGAGTGAGGGGAGAATAGATACTCCGATCAAAACAAGTATTGCTGCCGGATTACGGAGCAGGCGTTTCATATCGCGGCGAAAAATCCGAAATGCGTTTCTCATGGATAAAACTCCTTTTCTTAAAAATATTTCTAGTAATAGATACAATGTTGATTTTCATGTCAAAAAGTATTATATTAATGTAGAAACTAATTTACAACCATTAATCAACACTGGATATGTCTAATAATAGACGAAAGATTGAAAAATGTCTAGCAGGTGGAGAAAATCATGTTACTGTTCACACGGGAGTGAACAGTAACAAAATCATTCATTTAAGTCATAGAAACAGAGTAGAGAGTTATTGGTCAGTAGTACTGTAAGTTATAAAGGGGGGAAGAGAAGATGCAGAAGAAGACAGATCGCAGAGTCAGAAAGACAAAAAGTCAGCTTAAAACAGGTCTTGCTCAATTGATGAGGGAGAAGAGTATCAGAGAGATTACGGTAAAAGAATTGGTAGATGCGGTGGATATCAATCGTTCTACCTTTTATCTGCATTATTCTGATATACCGGGGCTGCTTGCAGAAGTTGAAAATGAAATGATGGAAGAGATGCAGCGTGCAATCCGTGAACATCCAATTGATCCGGGAAAAGATACCGTTTACTATTTTATTCAGGATTTATTTCATGTGCTTGATGAAAATCGTCAGATTGCAAGTGCGCTTGTAGGACCACATGGGGATATTGGTTTTGTACATAAGTTAGAGCAGCTTTTAGAGGAAAAGAGCCGGGAGTCACTTGCAGCTCTTGTACCGGAGAAAACAGGTGAAATGAAATATTTTTATTCTTATTGCCTGAACGGTTGTCTCGGTTTTGTGAAAACATGGTTGGAAACAGGCGAAAAGGAAACACCGGAATATGCAGCAGAGATGGCTTATCGAATGGTTGTAAGTTCAGTTACAGCATTTTATGACACTAAAGAAGGAAGAGAGGACAACTAAGAAATGAAACGAGAGAAATTTGGCTCACGTCTGGGATTTATCCTGATCTCAGCGGGATGTGCCATTGGCTTGGGAAATGTTTGGCGTTTTCCGTATATTACAGGAAAGTATGGAGGAGCAGCATTTGTTCTGATCTATCTGCTGTTTCTTGTTCTGTTGGGATTGCCAATCATGGTAATGGAATTCGCAGTGGGTCGTGGAAGTCAGGCAAGTATTGCACTATCCTTTGACCGTCTGGAACCACTGGGAACAAAGTGGCACTGGTATAAATGGTTTGGAATCGGTGGAAATTATCTTTTAATGATGTTCTACACAACAATCGGCGGATGGCTTCTTCTATATACAGGAAAGATGGCAATCGGAGAGTTTAAAGGACTTGATGCGGATGGTGTGACCGGAGTATTTACATCACTTCTTGGACAGCCTGTTACAATGACAATCTGTATGATCCTTGTTGTTGTGCTGTGCTTTGGAATCGTCTGTATGGGACTTCAGAAAGGTGTGGAGCAGATCACAAAGAAAATGATGATTCTCCTTTTCGTGTTGATGATCATTCTTGCAGTGCGTTCCGTGACATTGCCGGGAGCAGAGAAAGGACTGGAGTTCTATCTTCTTCCTGATTTTAAGAAAGCAGCAGAAGCAGGATTGAAAGAAGTTATTTTCGCAGCGATGGGACAGGCATTCTTTACATTAAGTCTTGGAATCGGTGCGATTGCGATCTTTGGAAGTTATATCGGAAAAGAAAGAACTCTGACAGGAGAAGCAGTCTGCGTAACAGTTCTGGATACATTAGTTGCATTGATCGCTGGATTTATTATTTTTCCGGCCTGCTTTGCATTTAATGTCCAGCCGGACAGCGGTCCGAGTCTGATCTTTATCACACTTCCGAACATTTTCAATGCAATGAGTGCAGGGAGAATCTGGGGAACAATTTTCTTCCTTTGCATGTTTTTCGCAGCATGCTCTACGATCATTGCCGTGTTTGAAAATCTGATCGCATTTGTGATGGATTTAACGAATTGTTCAAGAACAAAGGCGGTTGTGGGAAATCTGATCGCGATTATTGTACTTTCCCTTCCATGTATTTTTGGATTCAACATATGGAGCGGCTTCATGCCTCTGGGAGCAGGAAGCAGTATTCAGGACCTTGAGGACTTTATTGTAAGTAATAACCTGCTTCCGATTGGAAGCCTGATCTACCTTCTGTTCTGTACAAGCCGCTATGGTTGGGGCTGGGATAAGTTCCAGAAAGAAGCGAATGCAGGAAGTGGAATCAAGTTCCCGGGTTGGGCAAGATTCTATGTATCCTATATTCTGCCATTGATCGTATTATTTATCTTTGTGCAGGGATATTGGAGTAAATTTGTTGGATAAAACAATAACAATATTGTGAAATAAAAAACGCTGAAACAACCAGAAATTCATTGCCATTCTATTAGTGATAAGTTATAATTTAACTAATGGTTTTGCAAGAGATTTACAACTGTTCCAAACGGAAAGAATACGTTTCAATCTGAATGCAGCAGAGAGATATCTCATAGCAATAAAGACATGGATTTTGAATAGAATATAGACTCTGACGGCAAGGAAGTAAGAGATACCGAGCGGGAATAGTTGTAAAGAAGCGTTTAGACAAAAAAATATTTTGTGGTTTTAACAGACTCTTTTTCCGTTGTGGAGAAGAGTCTTTCTTTTATACCCGGAAAATAAAATGGGAGGATCAGAAATATGTTAAAGGTAGCAATTTACGGAAAAGGTGGGATTGGAAAGTCCACGATCACATCGAATCTGGCAGCAGCATTTGCCGCTATGGGGAAGCGCGTAATCCAGATCGGATGTGATCCGAAAGCAGATTCAACGATCAATCTGTTAGGCGGCGAGCCATTGCGTCCGGTAATGAATTATATGAGAGAAGAGGATGAGGAGCCGGAAGAATTAGATCAGATCGCAAAGGAAGGATTCGGTGGTGTGCTCTGTATCGAGACAGGCGGACCGACACCGGGACTAGGATGTGCAGGACGCGGGATCATAGCGACATTTCAGTTATTAGAAGACTTGCGGTTGTTTGAGACATACAAACCGGATGTTGTTCTGTATGATGTACTTGGGGATGTTGTCTGTGGCGGATTCGCAGCACCGATCCGAGAAGGATATGCAGAGAAGGTTGTGATTGTTACATCTGGAGAAAAGATGGCATTGTATGCGGCTAACAATATTTCCAGCGCAGTGCGTAACTTTGAAGATCGCAGTTATGCAAGAATCTTTGGATTGATCCTGAATCATAGAAATGTGGAAAATGAAACGGAGAAGGTACAGGCATTTGCAGAAGAAAAAAAGATTCCTATTGTTGGTGAGATTCCAAGAAGTGATGAGATTATACGCTGGGAAGATCAGGGGAAGACTGTGATCGAAGGCGACGCAGATTCTGAGATCAGTAAGAGATTCTTTGAACTGGCAGAAAAGCTGTTAGAGGATGAAACAGAACGTGTGAGATAAAATATAAGTCGAGGGAAAATATATGAAGAAAGCATATTTTTGTACAGCGGAAGAACTGGAACAAAGAGGAAAGAATAATCTTCCGAAACAGTTTCAGTCAGGGGAACATTTAATCTATAGTTCGCCGGCTACGCTTGCCTTTAACTCTCCAGGGGCAGAAGGGTTCGGAGTGAAAAGAGCAGGACTTGCAGTGCCGGGATCGATCATGCTGATCGTGGCACCGGGGTGCTGTGGAAGAAATACGTCCATGATCAGTTCAATGAAAGAATATAATAACCGTTTCTTTTACCTTTGCATGGATGAGACTGATATTGTAACAGGGCGTCATCTAAAGAAAATTCCGAAAGCAGTTGCATCAATCTGTGAAAGTCTTGAGAAGAAACCATCCGTTGTGATGATCTGTATTACCTGTGTGGATGCCCTTCTTGGAACAGATATGGAACGTGTCTGTAGAAAAGCGGAAGAAAAAGCCGGACTTCCGGTGCGTCCATGTTATATGTATGCATTGACACGAGAGGGACGAAAGCCACCAATGGTTCATGTGAGACAGTCTCTGTATTCACTTCTTGAACCAGGACATAAAAAAGGAAATGTAGTAAATCTGCTCGGATACTTTTCACCACTCGTAGATGACTGTGAATTATATACACTGCTTCAAGAGGCAGGTGTGAAAACGATTCATGAGATTTCGAGATGTGAAGATTTTGAAGAATATAAGAAAATGTCTGAGGCAAATTTTAATCTTGTTCTTCACCCGGAGGCACGATTTGCAGCAGAGGATTTTCATGATAGATTAAAGATTCCATTTATCGAACTGCGCAGACTTTATCAGATTGATAAAATTGGAAGCCAGTATCAGGCATTTGGCGCAGCACTTGGAATAGAATTTCATGCAGAGGAACAGAAAAAACAGGCACAGGAAGCAATTGAAAGTTTTCGTAAAGTCTGTCCGGACCCGGTATTTGCTGTTGGGGAATGTGCAAATGCGGATCCGTTTGAATTATCATTAGCATTGGTGAAATATGGATTTAAAGTAGCAGAAATCTACGGAACGATTACTGGGGAGAACTTTATTTATATCAGACAGTTGAAAAAGTTAAGTCCGCAGACAAAGATTTTTTCCAATATGGAACCGACGATGCTCTATTACGATCCAGTGGAAAGTGGCGTGACACTGACAATCGGAAAGGATGCCTGTTATTATCATCCGAACACAAAAGGAATCCATTGGAATGAGGAGAGACAGCCTTTCGGATATGCAGGCGTGAGAAGACTGTTTGAGGCGCTTGAACTGGCTGTGACAGAACAGGCAGAAGGTAATGTTTTGCAGAAACAGGTGGAAGTGATCGGTTCTAAATCACAAGAAGCAATTGCAGAGCAGAGTCAAGAAGCACTGTTCAAAGAGGAAGTGGACAAAAAAGAAGACATTTATGTACGTGGCCTTTGGAAAGGACTGACTCCATTTGCACCGGATCAGTCAGGTGCAGCGTCCGTTTTCTATGAACTGGGAGGAATTCTTGTTATCTGTGATGCGGGAGGCTGTACAGGAAATGTATGTGGATTCGATGAACCGCGCTGGTTCGGGGAACGTAGTGCGATTTTCAGTGCGGGCTTGCGTGACATGGATGCAATCCTTGGAAGAGATGACAGGCTTGTTGCGAAACTTACGGATGCAGCAGAGAAGATTGATGCAAATTTTGCAGCGGTGATCGGTACTCCGGTTCCGGCTGTGATCGCAACGGATTATAGAGCATTACAGAGAATGTGCGAGAAGAAGACAAATCTTCCGATTTTGACTGTAGATACGAACGGAATGGAACTGTATGATGTGGGAGAAGAGAAGGCATGGCTGACTTTATTCAAGACATTTGCAGGAAAAGATGTAGCATCACAGAAGGAAGCTTCAGAAGAAGACGATTCTTCTAAAAAGATGAAAATCGGAGTTCTCGGTCTGACGCCACATGATGTCAGTGACCTGAATATAGAAGAGAAGTTCAGGAAATCAGAAAATGAGAATACGCATTATATTTGCTATGGAATGAGAGCAGGTATTGATAAAGTAAAGACAGCAGGCTCAGCAGATAAGAATCTGGTTGTAGCACCGGCGGCACTTGAGACAGCAAAATATCTGGAAAAAGAGTTTGGCACACCGTATGAAGTGGGATATCCATTTGTAGATGAATTGATACCTGAACTTGATTATGCTGGGAAAAAGATACTGATCATTCATCAGCAGGTGATCGCAAATGCCATCAGACAGGAAATTAATAACAATATTGTATCTGCATTTGACGAAAAA
>JABLTO010011617.1_pt1 | contig 15156 bp, 14 predicted proteins | sample 7160091 | NCBI WGS metagenome assembly JABLTO01 (sample SAMN14651225, study PRJNA627086) | human gut metagenome | isolation source: feces | host: Homo sapiens
GTTCAAATTCCTGTCCATTTTGTTCTTGCCATATCTCTATTATGGGTATAAAATTGAAAACATAACAGGGTGATTATAAACACCCTATCTGGGAGGATAGATCATGCGAAAAGCATTAAAAATAGCTGGTTCCACGGCTTTTGTACTCTTTTTATCCGGGAGCCTTTTTTACTGTATGGTAGCCGGAGCCGGCACTGGCGCTGGGGCATTGGCGTATGTGATCATGGCGGCTGTGTTGTCAGTGCTTATTTCTGTAACCCTTTGCCTGGGGTTTCACTATATCTGCCGCTTGAGAAAGCTGCTTCGTGAGCTGGGAGAAGAATAGTATAAAATTGTTACTGTTTGCTGGAACATAAATTCATATCCGATTGACGCCTAATCTGTATCCAGATATAATAAAAAGATAATAAATGTTTATGTGAATGCATGTTAATAGGGATTGGCGCACTCTTGTAAAGAAAGTGCGTTGTATTTCCGCATTAAGAAGCAGATAACAGGACAGGTGTGCGGAGAAGGGTATGGAGAAGAAAGAAGGCGAAAGAAGGATACCTGACAGGGAGCTTCTGCTTATATTGGAGCAGGATCCCTCCAGGGGTGTGGAAATCCTCATTGAGCAGTATTCCGGTCTTTTGTGGACTCTGGTTCAGAATTATCTGGACAACCCGGAAGACCAGAAGGACTGTGTAAATGAGACCTTCGAGCAGTTTTACTACAACCGAAAACGTTTTACCCCGGAGAAGGGAACTTTGTCCGCATATCTTGCAGGAGTGCTGCGAAAGCGGGCAATTACTTTATATCGCAAAAATTCCGTACGCAAATGGGAAGAACTGACCGATGAATATGAGAACGGGGATTCCCAGATAGAAAAAATGGCAGAGAACCTGGATCTCCAGCAGGCGCTGTCCGCCTTGAAGCCTGACGAACTGGAACTGATCCGGATGAAATATTATGAGGGGATGACGGTACAGGAGATTGCAGCCTCTCTGAACATTTCTTACGAAACAGCGAAGAAACGCCACCAGAGAACCCTGAGCAAGCTTCAGAAAATGCTTCTCCTTGTTCTGGCTATGGTACTGGCAGGACTTCTTACTGCTTGTGCAATCCGTATCCTGCAGCACTTTGGTATTATACCTGGATATGGAATCAATCAGGATCAGGAAGAAAGAGTTTACGTTCTGGAAGAGCCAGTGGAGGCTGAGAGTACAGATGGCAGCTGGGGCATAGAGGATGCAGTGGTGAAAGACGGAAAGGCAGTCATTCGTCTGTGGATGAAGGAGAGTCCACAGACAGAGGAGAGTCTACTGGTTGAAGAGAGCCAGAAAAACGCAGAAGAAAGTGAAAAAATGGCGGATACAGTCCAGGGTGGTACAGAGGCATCTGGAAACCCGATAGAAGTTTCTGCCATCAATTTCTGGCTTGGCTTTTCAGACATGGAAGATATCCAGCCCGAGCTGGCTTTCAAGGTCACGAGCTGGAGGAAAGACGGCATCTGGTACAAAGAACTGATATTTAAGAATTTACAGATGCCTCAGGCGAAAGAAATACAGGGAGACCTGCAAGACGATCAAGGTAATAGAATTTTAAAAGATTCAGAAAACGCATTATCTGAAGAAAATTTCGAGGATAATCCAAATAAGGGAGATGAAGCAGAAGAGAGCAGCGCCCCTTCCACATACGCCTTGTATGTAGAGTTTAACGAAACCCACCTGGATTTCATCGTTACAGCAGCCTGGGAGGATGAACTGGAAAATTATGCCTACAGCCTCACGGACGATGGAGGAATCCTGGCAGATCCGGTTCTGGAGAATGGACATCTTCTGGTGTCCATCTATCCCCTGAACCTGGGAGACTACGAAATCACCCCGTCCCTTATCCGAAACATGTACGCATACTCCAATGAGGAAGAAGCCCAGGTGACCGTGACAGGGGAAGATAAAACGGTGAGAGCTGGCGAATGCATCGGCTATCATCCAAATGGAACGGAAGAATACTTTCAGTGGGATTTTGGTGAAGCCACGCCTGGAACTTATACCTTGAAAGTTCCCTTTGTATATGAGAAAAAGAAAGACCAGGAGCTTTCCATTCCCATCAATCTGCTGAATATGATCTGGAGTAAGGAAGAGTATCCAATCTCCGGCGGAACCATAAGGATAAAGAACTGCGAGAAGTCAGATACAGAAGAAATGGGCGGAAATCACTGGAAACTTCAGCTTCAGTTTAACCCGGAGGACTCCAGGCGCAGTCTGGCGGCCCTTCCATTATCCATAAAAGTGGGAGACATATCCGTAGGACTGGCTCATATAACATCCGCTGTTTCAGACACAGCAGTGAAGAAAAACATCATGGAATACGACCTGGAACTTTTACAGAATCCAGGAAAAGATTCCGAAGTTTCTCTCACCACCGAGAATCTGGGCGACACCTCCCTGAGAGAAATCTGGTACCGCCTGGATGAGCCTTTTACCATAAAATTCCATGTGGAGTAAGTAGTTCCAATAAGTCAAACGCATAACAGCGCACAAATGATTTTGTTCAATAAGGAAAGAGCAGCCAGGTTGGTAAAAATAAGAAACCGACCTGGCTGTTCTGATTTACATGATAGGCGAGCCAAAGTCCATTTTTACAGGCAATCTTGGCGACTGCCGTGATAACGAACAAAACTCACAGCGCGTATTTTGTCTCATTTATAAAAGTGCAGATATCAAAGAATATTAAGTTTTGGTACCTGCGCTTTTTTGTGAGCAACGAGCCAAAGTTCTGCAAAAAATAAAAATATTTTGTCCCCTTTTCTAATCCCCGCGCGAATCAAGAAACAAAGGGGGCAAAAAAATGTTAAAGGTTACTTTATTGACAAAAACAGTTGGGAAATATAAAAACGTATATATTTCAAATTCCACAAAAGCGGGGAGGTGCGAAGAACTGAAACAGAGAAAGAAAATTCTTCAGCTTGCCCGTGAATGTGTGGAAATGAGCGAAAAAGTGCGGCCGGAAGTTACCTGGCTGTCAGAGGTTTACGACAGGTATCGAAAAAGAAATGGAATCCGAAAGAAAGCGGATGCAGACATTCTGATCTCCCAAAGAATGCATGGAGTCTCCGCACCTCTGAAAGTGCGATACTGGCGGACTGGCAAGCATATTCCTCTAAACCGTGAGCAATGCCAGAAACTGGGAATGGCACTGGAGCTGGAGAAAAAGGAGATGGAAATCCTGTTCCAGCGCTACTACGACCGGGCGGACAGAATCTGGCAGGACGAGCCGGATGCAGAGGACAAGGTTTACCGGGAGCGCCGGGAACGGATGGAAGCTTTACAGAAGGAGTATCTGATCAAGATCGATCCGGATCGTTTTTTACATAGAAGCGTCACTCATGGAAAGCAGAAAGAGAATTTCCGGCATCTCTATTATGTGGATGCCGGCCGGTACACCCTGTTAGGAGATCGGTCCGATTATCTGGAACGGGCTGCCAGCATGAGCTATCACACCGAGCTGAAGCGGATCATGCTTCTGTTTGGCGAGATCCCAAGAAAAACAATGATACGCCATATGATCATTTTGTGTGCACCCTATCTGAGTGTGGAGCGGCTGAATGAGAACCTGGAGGCCTTTGGCTATCAGCCTCTTGATGAAACCCATACCCAGATAGATGGAACCTATCTGGACTGGCTGCTTATCCGGATCCTGAAAATATATGCGGACTGCTGCAGCGGGAAAAATCCCGAGGAATGCATTTTGTGGCTTCAGAAATGTTTTCGGATCCTGGATCAGTTTTTTGCAGACCAGAGAATGACCGGACTGCGCCTTATGCACTTTAAGACTTTAGAACGTTAAAATACGACTGCTCAGAAAGCAGTAAATGCGCAATTGCTGAACAGATACGTTAAATTCATAAAAACGTAAGTAAAAACGGGGATAAGGATGGAAAGGGAAATGAAGCAGGACGCAGAGAAGAGAAAACTGGAGTGGAGAGCCGCCCAGATCCAGCTTCGGAAAAGCTTTGCCAATACACCGGCAGGCTTTAAAAGCAAGGATGTGGAGCTGGCGGAGGAGAACGCACTTTTGTCCGACTGGAAAGAGTACCGGGAAAAGCAGCAGAACCGACTTTGCGGCGAATACCGGAGAAACCAGGAGATTTTTGTTGGCAGGGAAGAAGAACTGAAGAAAATAACAGAACAGATAAATTCCGGGAAAGGTACCCCGGTGATCCTCTACGGGCTTGGAGGCAGCGGAAAAACAGCTCTGGCCCATGAGTGGATGAAAAGAAATCAGGACAGGTATATTCACGTATTGGAAATGCGTTTTAAATACAGCCTTTGCGATACCGTCTGTGACGATGAAAACCTGAACATCACAGATCTGACTTACCGAAAGGAATTTCACGGAAACAAGACCAGATATTTTCACCTGAAGCTTGACCAGCTTGCAGACCATGTGCGGAAATATAAAACCCTGATCCTCATAGACGCATGCGATTTCGGAAAAGACCGGAACATGAAGTATGTTTTTTCCCTGCCCTGCGATCTGATCGTGACCACCAGGGTGAACCCGGTTTTGTGGGGGTATGAGGACGGGATTCTGGTGGAGAGTTTGCAGAAAACAGAATGGGACATATTTTTTCACAGCTATTTGAAGGAAGATTATGAGAAATGTTCCGCCATTATCCAAAAACAGATGGACTACTCAAAGGGGCATTTAACCTGGATGCTGTTTACTTTTCGTGGAATAAAAGAAATCCAGAAGAAAGAATACAGAAGTGAAGAGGCGTGGTTTCGTCTGCAGCAGGAATTCAAGGAGTTTGAAAAAGGCATATTTCGTCATTTGAAGTTCACATTGAAAGAAAAATTTGTTCTTCAGTGTCTGAGCTTAATGCCGGGATATGAAATGCCAGTGGAAGTTCTGAAAGCATTTACTGGCTGTGAGGAAGAAACACTTTTCAGATTCCAGAGGCTGCTTTTTCTGGAAATAAAAGAGGACAGAGCAGTGCTTCACCCTGTAATCGCGGAAGCGGTCAAAGGAATATTTCCAGTTACCTGCACTTCATGTGCAAGGATGATCCGGAGAGTAGCAAGACTGCTCCAGGGGAGAATGGAGTTATATACCACAGGTGAGAACCGATATCTGGAAAAATATACGGTAATATTTGCAGAAAGCTTTCCGAGAAAGGCAGAATACTTGGCTGGAGAGTTTATGCGGATCTACAGCTTTCTGGAAGTTCAGGGGTACCAGATGGAGCGAAACTATTAGAAACTGCCTATTCTGGTCTTATAAAAATTGTTAAAGTTTACTTTATTGACACAGATGGAAAAATGTGTATAGACTTTCAGAAATTTGAATAAATATTCAGGAAAAACATGGGGGACAGGCAATGGAAACCTACGAAAAACAGATGCTTTTGATCAAGCGGGAAAAAGACAGACAGGAAGAACTGGCGACTTTAAACAAAGGCTTTCAGGTTGCAAATGTATTTGTGAATAAAGGGTATCTGGATGAATTCAGCAATGCCCCCATTATTACAGAAAATAAAATGCGGATCATGGATACCCAGAAACTGCGTCTGATCCGGGTATCTAAAGTGGTATTCGATCCAAAAGAAGACGTCATGGATAAGATGACCAGCTTTTATGGATCTCTGTATAATTTATCCGCAACCGCAGCTGTCTTTATCAGAGGCTTTAAATCCTCTGTAGAATTCTATTTTGCCACCCGGTCAGATTTTGCGGCACCCCTTGCAGGAGAAATCATGACCTCTACTCTTACCGGCAATTTTCCTGGAATTGACATTGAGAGCTTTACCGTAGATGAGACCTCAAAGCTTCTGGATTCCCTGGGACGGGACACCGAGAACCGGGAAATGATAAGAGGCCTGACCACCGTATCCATGATTCCTGCCATCCGTGATAAGGAGAAAAAAGATCAGTTTGTACAGGGAATGGAAAAGCTGATCAATACCTTAAAAGGAAAGGAATACCTGGCAGTTCTTCTTGCAGAGCCTATGAACAGTGAGACCATCACCATCCGCCGTCATGGACTTGAAGAAATGTATTCCACCATGACACCCCATGCCAAGCTGACTTATGCATATGGGGAAAATGTAAGCCACACAGTTGGAAAAGGGATTTCGTCCTCTTTTTCCCAGTCTGTAAATGAAAGTGTAAGCAATTCCAACAGTTCCTCATCCTCAAGAAGTGAAAGCCAGTCTCAGGGAAGAAGTTCCGGCAGCAGCTTTGGAGGAGGCTCCTCCCAGGACGGAAGCTCTGCTAACTGGGGATACAACAGCGGCACCAACAGCAGTACCTCCCAGTCTTACACCTCCGGAACCTCCTTTTCCCATTCTATTTCCAAAAGCATGGGAACTTCCGATACAGAAGGAACTTCTGAGAACGAAAGCGATACCACAGGTACTTCCACTACCAAGACCTTAAATTATGAAAATAAAGGAATTTCCGAATTGCTGCAAAGGATCGAACAGCAGCTGGTCCGGTTAAATCAGCAGGAATCCTATGGTATGTGGGAGGCAGCTGCCTATTTCTTTTCCAACGAGGTCTCTACCGCAGTTCTGGCAGCAGCAACCTACAAGGCTATTATGGCAGGAGAAAATTCCGGTATTGAGCAGGCTCATGTAAATGTATGGACCAGTTCTCAGCTTCAGGAAAAAAATATCCGGAATATCTACGACAATGTCCGTTATCTGGTACACCCAAGAGCGGAAATTGTCATGACCGATGAATATAAAAGACAATATGTTACCCCTACCACACTGGTTAGCAGCACAGAACTTGGACTTCTCATGGGCTTTCCGAGAAAATCCGTAGCAGGTCTGGCAGTCCAGGAAATGGCTGAGTTTGGGCGCGCTGTTGTCTATGAAAATAAAAAGCCGAAGAAATCCATTACCTTTGGAAAAATCTATCATATGGGTATTGTAGAGGACACCCCGGTACAGATGGACCTGGATCTTTTTTCCAGCCACTGTTTTATCACCGGTTCTTCTGGTTCCGGTAAATCCTATGCTACCTACAATCTGCTGGACCGGCTTTTGACAAACGGAGTTCATATGCTGGTGGTAGAGCCTGCCAAGGGAGAGTACAAACAGATTTTTGGAAATCTGGCACATGTAAATATTTACACCACAGAATCCACCACCTACCAACTCCTTCGGATCAATCCTTTCCAGTTCCCGGACAAAATACATATTTTGTCCCATATCGAACAGGTGATGCAGATCTTTTCTGCTTCCTGGCCTCTGTATGCGGCCATGCCTGCGATTTTGAAGCAGTCTGTAGTGAACGCCTATGTGCTGTGCGGCTGGGACATTCAGAACTCTGTGTGGGTGCCTGGGATCAGTGACCACAAATACCCTATTTTTGCAGATGTGCTGAAGACATTGCCTGACATTATCAATACCTCGGATTATTCCGCTGATTCCAAGGGTGACTATAAAGGTGCCCTGCTCACCCGTGTGGAGGCCATGACCACTGGTATGAATGGCCTTATTTTCAAAAAGAGCGAAGGAATTCCGGATGAAAAACTGTTTGATGAAAATACCCTGATCGACCTGAGTGAGGTTGGCTCCGAGGAGACCATAGCCCTTTTGATGGGCGTGCTGATCATGCGTTTAAATGAATACCGCAAATCCCAGAGAAAGCTTGGAATGGTATCCAGCCATGACAGCGGTTTGAAGCATGTGACTGTACTGGAAGAGGCACATAACCTTTTGAAGCGAACCAACAAAGAGCAGGGGGAAGACGGGGGAAATATGATCGGCAAGTCTGTAGAAATGATTTCCAACTCCATCAAGGAAATGCGAACCTATGGAGAAGGCTTCCTGATCATTGATCAGTCCCCCCTTGCTGTTGACAGTTCTGCAATTGAAAATACAGCGACAAAGATCATAATGAACACGCCGTCAAAGGATGCCTGTAATGAGCTTGGAAGTGCTCTTTCCCTGAATGAGGAGCAGACGAAGGAGCTTTCCAAATTAAATGTAGGAGTTGCAGCAGTTTTGCAAAAAGGCTGGATGTCACCTGTACTTATGAAAATAGATCTGTGGGATGCAAAGAAATACGAGGCACCGCTGCAGTTCGAGGATCAGAGCATGACAAAATATGTGCGCAGCTGTCTGTTACAGGAGCTTCTCAGACAGGCAAGGGAAAAGAGCTATCGTTCCAAGCCTTTTGGGGATATTATCCGCAGGTCTGCGTTGAAGCCAGACCGTAAAACGGAGCTGAATGAAGTGGTGAATGCATTTAACACATTGAAGGCAAAGTCCAGAGAGTTTACGCCGCAGATGACGGGAAGCCTTGTTTTTGAGATTATTTCCTGCCGGGCGATGATCGATGTGATTCCTACAGACAAGATCCTCACTCCGGTGGAACTGGACCGGATCACAGATGAGAAGAACCAGGATGAGATTACGGAAGCACAGGTGAAATATGGAATTCAGTGGCTGACAAAAGCATTCCAGGCGCTGGATCTGTATGTCAATGTTTCGGATGAGGAAAAGACAGAAGCGGTGAAGTATATGCTGGCAGCTCTTGGAGATGATGGAAACGCTGTCAACAGTAAATACGGTCTGCTGGCTTTTATGATGAATCTGGATTTGCTGACTGTTAATTTGTAAACAAATTGTAGAGGTTTTGGATAAAGGAGATGCGAGAGAATGGGAAGAAGAATAGAAAGAAATGAAGGTCAGGAAGGCGACCAGCCGGAAAAGATCAAAGAAGGAAGCGACGTCCAGGAGGGTGACGACCAGAAGACTTTGGATAAAATGAAAGCTCTCTTTGCAAAGAAGGAAGCCAAGGAGAAGGATGACGATACCGAGAACCGCGGCGGCGAGAAGGGCTCTGAGGCGGAAAAAGAAAAAGGTCTTTTGGACCGCCTGGGTGATAAGTTCAATGCCCTGAAAGATAAAATGTCCCATAAAGAGGGCGAGGATAAGAAGGAAACAGATGAGGGCAAAGAGAATAAGGAAGTCGACGAAGGCAAGGAAAATAAGGAAGAGAAAAGTGACAACAAGTCCAATTCCTTTGCTGACAGCCTGAAGGTGGATGGAATCGGGGAGAAGCTAAAGGCGCAGGCCGATGCTTACCGTGAGAAGAACCATCTGGATGAAAATGGAAATCCGGATAAAGGCTGGGAGCGTCCAAAAGGCGGCGAGGAAAGAGAACGTGGCGGTGATGACCCAAGAGAAACCCGCTACAAGCCGGAAACAGAGAATAAAGAAAAACAGGAAAATAACGAAAAGCAAAGTGACAATAACGAGAATCCAGAAGACGAATAATCGCAGATGGGGGATTTTATGAAGAATAAGAAAAATCCAGACAACAAAATAGAAACCCAGAGCGAAGTTGGACAGGAACAGAGTGAGAGCCTGGAAGAGAAGGAAAATGTCCTGAAAAAAATGCGTGATATTTTCGGAGCAAAAACGGAAAAGCAGTCCTATACCATGAACAGCGAAAGAACTATAGATGTTCTTTCTGAGCAATACAAGGGTGAAAAAGCTCAGAAATTTATTCAGGACAGACTGGATGCAGGAAACGACTCCCATGTTCGGTTAAAAGGAACAGAGCATTCTTTTTTCATGACTGGCAGTGAAGCCAGTGGTCAGTTCCTTACGGAGGAGATTCCGGGAGAAAACGCGAAGGAACGAAAGGAGAACCTGCAGTTGCCGCCTTCTAATGATGCAGAAGATCTCTATGAGGTACATCTGGCATCGCCCAGGCTTGTAATCGAAAGCACAGTAGCGCCGCAGGAGGAATTTGCCAGAAAAGGAGGCTATACCCCAAGAGAGGGCATGAAACAGATCTTTGTTCCTACAAAATTCGGCGATTTCAATCCTGTAATAGAAGTGCAGGAGCAGATAGAAGGGGAAAAGCTCCACAAAACACAGCGCTCCATGCCTGAAGAAAATGACCGCAAAAATAAAGATGGAGAGGAAGAAGAGAATTGACAGCTAATGTAGAGATCATCAACAATCCCTATGCACATAAAATGAAAATCCTGATAAACGGCAATCCCCCATCGGCATTCAGTATGCTGGACAAGTTCCTGGATGAACCGTTTTTATACTGGTGTGACCGAATTTTCCCGGAAATCCAACGGGAATTAAATGGGGGAAGCTTCACTGTTTTTTTCGAATCCAGACAGGAAGAGATCGCCGTACTTGAGAAAATTGCAGGCCGCTATCCAGGCTGCACCCAGTTTTCCTCAAGACCTTGTCTGCGAAGCACGCCTCTTACAGAACGGATGTCTGCACTGAGCCGGCTGTTTAAGAACCGCAATATTTCAGCCTTTCGCTATATTTCCAGATCTGCCCTGTTTATTCTGACGGACAGTGAGAAACAGTTACAGATAGAGATCAGCGATCTTTCCATTGAGAACCGGTACTGTAAAATCCAGTGCAGTTACACAGAATACAGTGAATATTGCAAACATCCGAAAGCAGCAGATGTGGTGTTTCTGGTGGGAGCACCGGAGGATAAGGAAAAGCTGGCAAAACTGGAGACAGGAGGCAGCCGTTTCATGCTCCTTGTGGGAAAACGAACAGGCTTTGAGGAAATGCTTGGAGGAACTCCTGTTTTTCAAAGCACCAGCGAAGAGTTCTTTGATTCTGTATTTAACTGTTTTATTCTTGGTCCATTGGTGGAAATGTTCCGCGAATGCATTGTTACACTGCCGGAAAGCGTCCATAGGCAACTGGAAAAGGAACTGGAACTGATCCAGAGCACTTCCCTGCGGGTTCTTGCAAAAGCAGAATCAGGAACCATAGAATGCGGAAATAGCGTTTCCCTCACCTTTGAAAGTGACATGCCAGGCTACAAAATTGATACCAGAGATCTGGAATTTGGATATAGCGAAAAGGGAATCATAAGGTGTAGTGGAATCCGCGTGGAAGGCCTTAAGGCGGGAAAAAGCACCCTGTATGTATACCAGAAAGGGGAAAAGGATCCATGCACTAGCATTGATTTTCAGGTTATCCAGAGAAACAGGGTGACGCAGCTTACCATAGAAGACCAGAATGTCATCCTTGGAGAAGGGGACAGACAGTCTCTTGCCTGGGGCTTTAATCCCCCGGATGCAGACAATCTTTCAAAGATCCAGTGGAGCAGTGACGATCCGTCAGTACTTACTGTTGACCAGAAGGGGAACATAAAGGCTGGAAAAACCGGAAATACCTATATTCGCCTTATGTGCGAGAATGTGAGCTCCAAGACACTGATCCATGTACTTCCGTATATGCAGGACATTCAGGTAGAGTGTGACACGCTTACCCTTTGCCCATCCATGACAGTGGAGGTTCCTGTACACACGGTTCCGGAGGTAACCATAGAAGGCGGATTTACCATGGGCATTCTGGATGCAAGAATCGCAAATGCAGTAAATGGAAAAGTAACCGGCTTTGCTGTAGGAAGTACAACTTTGGTAGTCCAGGATAAGACTGGAAGACTCCGGAAGGAAATTCCGGTACACGTGGTAAGCGAAAAAGCATACCGCAAAATGAATAAAAATTCAGGTGAAAAAAAGAGAGGTTTACTGGCATCTCTTTTTGGATAAATAACGAAACGGAGGAGAGATAAGATGGGTAAGTATGTAGGAATCGATCTGGGTACCACATTTTCAGCAGTTGCTGTGATTGATGAAAAGGGAAATCCACAGATCATCCCAAACCAGCTGGGTGAGACAACAACACCATCAGTTGTATTGTTTGGAAAGGGAAAACCAATTATTGGAAGTACAGCCAAGAAAAAAAGCATGGCAGATCCCAATAACTATGAGGCATTTGTAAAACGCCACATGGGAGAGAAAACCTATGCTTTTACCAACAAGGATGGGGAATCCTTCCGGAGGAAAAATAGAACCTGGCGAGACACCACAGGAAGCGTTAAAACGCGAAATTATGGAGGAACTTGATACTGAAATTGCAGTGGGAGAGTTAATTGATACCATCGAGTATGACTACCCAGACTTTCATCTTTCCATGGATTGCTTCTGGTGCGAGATCGTGAGCGGAGACCTTGTGCTAAAAGAGCATGAAGCTGCAAAGTGGTTGACGAAAGAGAATCTGGGAAATGTAGAATGGCTGCCGGCGGATGTGACGGTGATCGGGGAAATTAGTGTAAGAATGTAAGAACGAGGTGGAATATGTGGAATGATATAGCAAATATATCGGCTATTGCTACTTTGATTTTATTTATATTCTATTTTCTTGGACGATTGTGGTGTATTAGGGTGGAAAAGAAAGATTTGTATGAGAAAATAGTTGTTAGGGGTGTAGATTTAAAAGACGACGATTTAAACATCGAATATGTAAATGGGAATGAAATTATTGAAATTGTATCGGAAAAATATTTAAACTGGATAAAAGTTTATTCTGCTGAATATGTTGACGGAAAGGTAAAAAAGGCTGGTAAGAAACCAATAGTACAAGTGAAAGACGTAAATCGAAATACCCCACGATATTTTGGATTCTATATTCCAGAAGGAATTCCAAATACGATTATAGAATATCAACGCTCAGACTATGTTAAAGGGACATTTATTGTTGTATTTGATGGAAGAGGATGTGGATATACTGCAGAAAATTTTCAAGTTCAAACAACTATAAAGAGTGTATTATATTATCTGTTGAAATAGTGGAAAAAGGTGTAGTGAGTGAACTATTGACATACAAATTTCCTGAAAGTGATCATGAGGAATTTTATGAAGAAAATCCAGGTGGCATAGATGAAAGCTACATATATAATTCAATGAAATGGAGTGAGTGTATGGGTTGTGTCCTGTTTTTCCAGGGAATATGGTATTGATTGCTGGTTGTACTGGTTCGAAGAAAAGTACATATTTACATCATATTGTAAATCAGAATATTATAGCTGGCCGCAGAGTGGCATATTGCTGTATAAAAGATAAGCATTTTCCTTGATTCCTTATAGTGAGGTTTCTGACAGTAATAAGATTTTGGAGTTGGTTGCAAACTCAGGAGCAGAAATCGTTGTAATTGACGATTTTAATGGTATTTCATTAGATGGTACAGATTCGATAGAACATTTTTTCTATAAATTAAAAAATATTGCTGCACAAAGTCAAACTGTAGTATTTGTAATTTATAATCTCAGTATACCGAACAGACTTGACAAGAGCCCAATGCTAAGAGATTTTCCAACAGATAGCTATTATAGGTTATTTGATATAGTCCAATTATTATATAAACCAGATTTATTTTATAATACAGAAGAGGAAAAGGAACGATTGGAAGTTTAAAGCTTTTTTATACATTTTGGATGTAGTTGCTATGTTATTTGGGATAATTGCTGGGCTAACAGGATGTCTGTTGATGATATCATTAAAGAGATATTGAGGTCTATTGTAACCGTTTGATCTGTATGTACTATTTTGAATTCCCATTAGATGTGGGAAATTTGCCTTTTCACCGATAAGGATAAAACTATTACCATTATAAGTGATGACAAGATAAAAAGTTTTCAAATAGTTTTCCAGGAAGAAATCGGCACATGACTGAATTGTGGTAATATTCATATATGCTTCTCCTTTTATAAAACAAAAGCTCTTAGGAATTACCCAAGAGCCTTGTTATCGGCAATCGTTCACGATTATTTTTTTTACAGGGGAGTGCCCGGTTCTTGGATCCGAGAATCCGTCTGGGAGGTGAGAAGCAGTGAGCATGAAAAAAATGAACGAAGTGCCAGAAAAGAAAAGTGAAATACTGGCTAAGCTGAGTAAGGAAGAGCAACGCAGACGGCAAAAAGAAAGTGCAGTGCTGAAAAATGGGCAAAGCAGAGAGAATGGAAATCGCGTAACAGTGCGTGTACAGAGAACCAGAAAGAGTCATATAAAACAAAAGCTGATAATTTTTAGTGTACTGGCGGCATGTCTGGTGATCCTGGCAATTTTTTCAGACCATCTCTGTCCTTATGATCCATACGCACAGGATCTTTCCAGTGCTCTTCAGCCCCCCAGTCTGCAGCATCCAATGGGAACAGATACTTATGGCAGGGATATGCTGTCACGAGTGATCAGCGGAGCAAGAGCCAGTATTTTTTCTACTTTTATACTGGTGGCAGTGATTTCCATATTTGGAACAATTGTGGGACTGTGTTGTGGTTATTTTGGTGGAGTTCTGGATTCTGTTATGATGAGAATTTCAGATGTCTGCCTGGCATTTCCAGGGCTGGTGTTTGCAATGGCGATTGCGGCAATTCTTGGCGGTGGTATTCAGAATGCCATTATTGCGCTGGCGGTGATCAGCTGGCCGAAATATTCCCGAATTGCCCGAAGCCAGACATTGGCATTGAAAAATGAACCATATATCCAGGCTGCCATACTGGCAGGAGATAGTTCTGTTCAGATTATAACAAGACATGTTCTTCAAAATATGCTGGGACCAGTCCTTGTAACGGCTATGCTGGATATTGGAACCATGATGATGGAACTGGCAGGTCTGTCTTTTCTGGGGTTGGGAGCTCAGATTCCAATGGCAGAGTGGGGAAGTATGATGAGTAGCGGACGAAGCATGATCCAGACTTATCCATGGGTAGTTTTGTCACCTGGAATTGCAATTTTTGTATCTGTAGTAATTTTTAACCTGCTTGGGGATACTGTTCGCGATTATCTGGATCCTAAGAACAGTCATTCACAGCAGAGATAAAAATAAAAACATATATGAGGAGAAGTGTAGATGAGAACAAAGAGAATTATGGCAATTGCCTTAGCTGCTGGCTTGACAATTGGATTAACAGCAATGCCGACAATGGCAGAAGAGAAGAAAACATTTGTATTTGGCGATACCACTTTTAATGCAGAAAATGAGGAGGCTGATATTAATCCACAGAACACCTATGCTGGCTGGGCCTGCATCCGTTATGGTATCGGTGAGACACTGTTCCGTTATTCTGATACCATGGAAATCGAGCCGTGGATCGCAAAGGAATATGAAAATGTAGACGATCTGACTTGGAAAATCACTTTGAATGATGACGTTGTATTTTCCAACGGACGTGTCTGTGATGGCGAGGCTGTAAAAGAGTGCCTGGAAGATTTGGTGGCAAACCACGAAAGAGCTGCCGGAGATCTTTGCATTGATACGATTGAAGCTGATGGAAACGTGGTGACAATTAAGACAAAAGAGCCGAAACCGGCGCTGATCAA
>JABLTO010156275.1_pt1 | contig 15152 bp, 11 predicted proteins | sample 7160091 | NCBI WGS metagenome assembly JABLTO01 (sample SAMN14651225, study PRJNA627086) | human gut metagenome | isolation source: feces | host: Homo sapiens
AAATCCCGAGACATACGGGGCAAAATCCCATCACCGAAGGTGATTTGGAATGGATTTTGACCAAGTTGCTGTGAACGGAGTGAACAGTAACGAAAGACTGCCGGTATAAACTTAAATATACTACAGAACTGCATTTTGTATCTGCGTTCTGTAGGATATTTTTTACTTTATATCTAACAGTTCTATCATATCCTCTCTGGACATGTTACCAAACTGTACAGATTCTCCTCCGATGATCTGTTCTGCCAGATCTCTCTTGGTTTCCTGAAGTTTCTGTATTTTTTCTTCTATCGTGTTTCTGGCTATCAGTTTGTATACTGTAACTTTTTTCGTCTGACCGATACGATGTGCACGGTCTGTTGCCTGATTCTGAACTGCCAGATTCCACCATGGATCATAATGGATCACCACATCTGCTCCCGTCAGGTTCAGACCTACGCCACCGGCTTTCAGAGAGATTAAAAATACCGGCACATCACCTGCATTAAAATCTTTAACCAACTGCTGTCGTTTTTCTTTGGAAGTTTCTCCGGTGATTTCATAATAAGGAATCTTTTCTTCTTCCAGCCGGCTTTTCAATATATTTAACATAGAAGTAAACTGTGAAAACAGAAGCATCCTGTGTCCACCGTCGATCGCACTCTGAATCAACTGCATACAGGATTCCACTTTTGCTGACTCACCTTTATAATCTTCAAAACAGAGCGAAGGTGAGCAGCAGATCTGTCTTAACCTTGTCAGTTCTGCCAGAATCTGGAATTTATTTTTTGCAAATTCTCCTTCATCCTGATGTGCAATCGTTTCTTTCATATGAACAACCTGTGCATCATAAAGCTTCTGCTGCTTGTCCTCAAATTTCACATATCGAATCTCTTCCAGCTTTTCCGGAAGGTCTTTCAGTACATCTTCTTTCAGTCGCCGGAGAATAAAAGGGCCTGTCATTTTCTGCAGACGTTCCATTGTTGTTTCATCTTTATTTTTAACAATTGGCGTCTCGATTTCTCTGCGGAATGTATCATATCCATATAAAAATCCCGGCATAAGATAATCAAAAATACTCCACAGTTCACTGAGCCGGTTCTCGATCGGAGTTCCGGTAAGAGCATATCTGGTCTGGCTTCTGATGACTTTGACAGCTTTTGCTGCAGCCGTATTATGATTCTTTATATACTGAGCCTCATCGAGCACCTCATACAGGAATTCTTTATCTTCATACTGGTCTATGTCTCTTTTCAGAAGATCATAGGATGTTACCATAACATCCGCTTCCTGCCAGTTCTGAAGCTTCTGTTTCCGCTCTGTCTGGCTTCCAGTTATCAGTGAAACATTAAGCTCCGGTGCAAATCTTCCCAGTTCTTCACCCCAGTTATACACCAGTGCTGCCGGTGCAACTACCAGTGAAGTTCCAGTCTTTCCTTCCAGCTTTGCAGACAGAAATACAGCTATCATCTGGAGTGTTTTTCCAAGGCCCATGTCATCTGCAAGTATGCCCCCGAACTTCCACATTTCCAGTGTACGAAGCCAGCGAAATCCATCTTTCTGGTAATTTCTCATAGTCTTTGAAAGGCTTTCCGGCTCTTCAAAATCTGCGTCTTTGATAGTTTTGAATCCTTTGACAATATCTCTGAAATGCCGGTCCCTGCTGCTGTAAATCTCTTCGTTGTCTTCGAGAAGCCGATCCAGATAAAGTGTTCTGTACGCTGGAATATGCACCTTGCCTTTTATAAATTCTTTTGGTGAAAGATGAAGCGTATCCATCATTTCTGCCATCATACCAAGTTCCTGGCCTTTGAGATTTACAAACTCTCCACTTTTCAGACGGTAATATTTTTTCTTTTGTTTATAACTTCTCAGGATATCCAGAAGTTCTTCTCCTGAAATATCTTCCGTGGAAATACCCAGTTCCAGAAGATTTCCTGCTACGGAAACTCCAACAGAAGTTTTCACCTTACGTATCACATGGCGGTTTCGGAAACGGTTTGTACACTGAACTTCTCCAAGTTCCAGAAGTTCATCTATCCCGGATTCCATCAGCTGATAGATTACTTCCTCGTCTGAATCACAGTGCAGCACATCTGTCTCTTTATCATATCCACAGAACAGTTCCATGGTTCTTCCCATAACTGCTTCTTCTCTGTGAACATCCCTGAATTTTTCACTTTCAGCTCCCTGATTATTGCCCCATATCATATCTGTTACGGAGTATTCCCTGCTTCCGTAACGTGCATGAATCTGACATGTCACATTGTCTTCCGGCGCATCCAGATAAAACACAAAATGAACCTGTGGAGCCAGATACTGCCGGAATTTTTCCGGATTAGTCTCTGTAATGTCTGCTATTTCCTGCAGTTTTGGAAGTACATTGTAGTAAAACCCGGCAAGGGCATTACGTCCCATCTGAAAATGAAAACTGCCGTTTCTGGACAACTGTTCCAATGGTTTTATCTTCTCCGTAAAATCATCAGTTGTCCTGCAAAAAGCGTTGTCCTGTACAAAATATCCACATCTGAGTCCGTGAAAAAGTACCGGTAATTTTCCTCTCACAGAAACTCCGTGGAATTCTTTTTTCTCCTGGCTGCACTCTTCAATCCGCATGGTCACACGTGGATTTGCTTCTGTACAATGGAGCATGGTTTTTATTTTTTTGGTTCCATCACGATCTTCATATTCTATCTGTGTTTCACCCAGAAGCTCATATAATCTGTCCAGTCTCCAGCCAAACAGATCCAGGTCACTGCCTATGTTCATCTTTCCGGGAATATACATTCCGGATTCTTCTGCACGTTCCAGAAGATGTTCTTCTTCACTGACAGCTCTGTCAATATACTGAAGCCATTTCCTGCTTTCTTCTGTAAAATTTTCAGTTTTATGGCTCAATTCCGTAGAAGTTCCATACTGGACAGTGGCACCTTCCCTGACATTCTCTGAAAATTCTCTGAGATTTTTGACCACAAACATTTTTCCTGCACCAATTTTAAATGAAAGAAAAAGTTCACCTTTTTTCTTTATCAATCGGGGAACCAGATTTATGCTCTGTTCCTGATTTCTGCTTCCGGCCTGTCCTGCTCTGGCATAATTTATATTATATGCCATAAGAAGATTTTCTCCGTTTCTGTCTGTCGCATCGGCAAAATTATTCTCTTTCAGGTAATCCCGGAGATACATTGCAACAGCTGCTGTATAACGACATTTAGAATCATATCCTCCCCAGCCCCACACATATCTTCTGCACTCAGGACAGTCACACTGTGTATACAGCATCTTATCTCTGCTGAAAATAATACTTACAGGATATTCTTCTCTCTGACCTTTTACTACAGCTTCTATCTGACCACATTTCTCACTGCTGCCGCTGGTAAAGCCATCTCCTATCCGTTGAACTGTAACCTGATTTTTCTCAAACAGCTTCTTTCCGGCATCAAGAGACGTTTTCGGAAATTTCTGCGATTTCAGGATCGCATCGCCGTCAAAATATGTATATTCATTGAGTTTCCGGAGATTCTCTTCCTGCTGCTCGATATTATCCGGATTTTCTTCTTCCAAGACTTCACCAAGCGGAGAAAATTCTTCTTTTTGTGGTATTTTATAATTGTTCTTATCTGTCTCTTCTACTTTCATTCTCTCATTTCTCCATATGTTTTGTGGTTGCATTAACTACTATTTTCAATATATCAGACTTTACTCCTGTAAACAATAAAATAGCCCCCACAAAATCTGAAAATTTCAGGGGGGCAGTTTCCATATTATTTTTCCTCTTCTGGAATAGATTCTATTTTCATGAAAATCTCTAAGCCAGGTGAAACAAGGACATCAATTGGGTGTAATCACAACATTTCCTTCAATACCTGTAATACTCCGTCTTCCCAGTAAGGCGGGCAGACTTCTTTTGCCGCTGCCTGGACTTCTTCTCTTGCATTGCCGACTGCGTAACTCATACCTGCTTTTTCAAGCATGGCGATGTCATTGATATTATCTCCGAAAGCACAGGTTTCTTCCGGCAAAATCCCCAGATATTCCTGGAGAAATTCCACTGCTGTACTCTTATCTGCTCCAAGTGGCGTACAGTCCATCCATTCTTTTCCCGCAGCTGCCATGACCACTTTATCTTTCCATGCAGGAGTAAAAAGTGGTTCACACATTTCCTCACATCGGTCTGTGTGATAGACAGAAAATTTCGTCACCTGTTTACCATCAAGCTTCGTCACATCCGGTACCTGGCGGATATCACATTTATAGGAATCCCGAAGCCAGCGGAACATGGGACTGTTTTCATTTTCTGCATAACAGCACTCCGGTGTACATACAAAATAATCACATTCCGGCATTTTTGTATGAACCATCTGACGCATATTTTTCCATATTTCATCTGCCAGCGGCCAGACTTTCAGAATCTCTTTGTCTTTTCGTGCAACTGTTCCACCGTCAGAAACAAAATAAATCATATCCTTTACAGGAGCAAAAAGATGACGTTCACTTGTAAACTGTCTTCCCGAACATGCCACAAAAACAATCCCTTTTTCTCTCAGCTTCTCTATCACAGCCATATATTCCTGATTAATAGAAAGAGTTCCGTCTTTTACCAGAGTTCCATCTATATCTGTCACAATCATTTTTATCATAATAAATTTCTCCTGCCATATCATATTTTCTGCCTCAATATAGCATACTTCTTCTGCTCCTACAATCATATCATTGTAAAAATTCTGTGCTTTTATCTCATAAAAAACAACTTACATTTTTTCGTATATTTTTATAATAACCGGCTCTCTGCATGGATCACCATATGGGCGGATCCAGTATTGTTTTTCCCTGAGATTTTCTTCCTGTTCCCTGCCCTTTGTGCCGGACTTTCCGGATGAAAGAAACTTTACCGCCGGTCTCTGTTCTCTAAGGTCTGTCAGTAAAATTCTGTTGATATCCTTCTCTGAAATATGCATTGACGGAACAGATATTTCTTTATTTTCTCTGCTGATCTCACAGCTTCCACCGGAAGAAGTTGTAAATACAGTTTTCCCATCTTTCTCATTTGCTTTAACTATGTACAGTTCCTTTTTATTCTCTGTAAGAATGATCAGAGTTCCTTTTTCTGTTTCAGTCAGGCGGATTCCAAGTTCTCCTGCTGCCTTCTCTGCTTTCAGGGTAATCCTGAAATTCTTTTCATTATTCAGATCTGTAAGTGTAACAGATTTCAGTGTTTCTGCCTCACTTGTAAAAGAAACTCCATATCTCATTTCCACCAGTTCCATAGAGAATTCCAGATCCGTGATATTTCCGTTACTGTCTCTTGTGACTCTGGCAGTTCCCTCCGGAACTGTACGCCCTTCTATTTCTGTAACCATCTCCGGCTGTGATGCATCTGCCGGTATCTGTATGGTATCTGATGCTGTTTCCGGATCATATTCTGTCACAATATCGGTAGAAGTAGCCGATGCCCATGTAATGGCTTCACCCTCTGATTCCGGGTCAACTTCCGGCAATTCTTCTGGCTGCTGTGAATTATCCTTACTTTCAGAATCAGGAATTTCTCCTTCTTTCGGATTCTCAGAGGATTCTTTTTCTCCGGTCTTGCTGTCTATAGATTCTGATGTTTTGTCCTCTGAATCTGGCATTGTTTTCCCTGGATCCGATGTATCATTGCCTGGCTCCGGTTTCGTTTCACCATGATTTGAAGCCGATGTATCATCTCCCTGTCCAGGTGTAACTGACGGATCATCTGATGGATTTTCTTCATCTTTTTTGATCTCAGTTTCAGTCTGATAATCGCAATTATCTCTCTGACATTCATATAAAATATAACCGGGTATTTCTCCCTCAGCTTCGGTTCTTGATACTTCTTTCAGATCATGGCCAAGAGGATCTTTTTCATCTTTTCGTTCTTCGTATGTACAGCCTTCCACCTTACATCTGTACAGTGTATAACCTTTCTCTGTACAGGAAGGAGCAATTACTGTCCCTTCATCCATTTCATGTTTTTCATGCTCTCCCTGCTGTTTTTCTTCTGGTTTTTCCTGTGATGGATTTTCCTCTCCTGTTGAAACATTATTTGTTTTCTCTGTGTCTCCGTAAACAACCATAGAGTTACCTGCCAGTGACAGAATCATCAGACATACAAGCAGTTCTTTTCTCTTTTTCATATATTTTCCTCTCTTTCTGAGACTTCTAATATATGCAGGAAACTGCTCAGTGCCATACAGGGCTGCTTTTTTTCTCAAGATTTTTTCCATGTCTGACTGCAAGACTGATCAGATATCTTCCGGCTTTTCTGGGTGGCTGTTCTTTATCATAAAGCATGCAGCACTCCCACGTCGGTCTGTCTTCCAGAAGGAACCAGCAGAGATCAGGATACAATCTGGCCTGCGATTCCGGCATGATCGTCAGACAGAGTCCCTTCGATACCATCAATGCAAGAACATGATTATTTCTTGATTCAAACATAAGTCTCGGTGCAAAACCAGCATTTACAAAGCATGGATCTATCACCTGTCTCAGTGTGGAACTTGCAAACATAAGTGAAAAAGGTTCCTCTCTGCAAAGAGTCAGATCCATCTCCGGATAATCTCCGTCCTGAGTTGGCACATAAAACCGCGAAAGCGAATGCATGGGCGGAATTCCAAGGAGAAAACGTTCCTCTGTAACATGCACATATTCCAGTTCACTACGCTCTCTTCTGCCCACCATTGCCATTCCTATATCCAGTTTTCCATCCAGGATCATCTTATACTGATCATGAACTGTGTAGTCTTCAAGCTTCAGTTCTACCTTCGGATATCTGGCATGAAATTCCGGAAAAACAGCACAGAAAAGTTCAATACCGTGCTCCATGGCAAGATTCAGGCGTATCTCTCCGACATTTCCATCCATGGTATCGCTGAGCATTCCATGCATCTGTTCTTCTCTGTTCAGGGCATCTTTCGCATACTGTATAAAAATAGTTCCAGCTTCTGTTATTTTCAGATGGTGAGTATCTCTTTCAAAAAGTATAACTCCCAGCTCCTTCTCTATTTTAAGCAGCTGCTGATTAAGTCCTGACTGAGAAATAAAGAGATTATCTGCTGCCTTTGAAATGCTTTCGCACCTGGCAATCTCCAGCATATACTTCAATTGTCTCGTATCCATTCGTTTCGCTCACCCCACGATAAAAGCACTCATGAAACCGGAGGATTTCCGTTTTCATTTGGTAATATTATACAAAAAGCAACATGATTTGTAAAGTCTGAAAGAAGTTTTTCTTCTAGCAACTATGTATTACTATAAGTTCCAGTTTTAACTGTGCTGTGCTATTATGACATCAACAAAAACGAAGGAGGGACGTCTCATGTTAGGTATACTGGGACTGATCATTGCAATCGTATGTGTTATTGCTCTGATCTGGAAAAACTGGCACATGGCCATCGTATCACTGGCTGGTGCACTCATTGTAATTTTATTCAACACAATGGATCCTGTCACAACACTGACAGACAACTTTATGACAGGCATGTCCGGATTTGCAGGTAACTGGTTCCTGCTGTTCATGCTCGGCGCAATCTTCGGTAAGGTTATGGGAGACAGTGGTGCTTCCGTAGGTATTGCCAACAAAATGCTGAAACTTCTCGGTGAAAAATCAGTAGTTCTCGTAATCATGCTTACAGGTCTTGTATTATCCTACGGTGGAATCGGTACATTCATCATTGCCTTCTCCCTTTATCCGATCGCTGTAGCACTTTTCCAGAAAGCTGATATTCCGAAAAAACTGATCGTTGCAACTATTATGGTATGTCCTGTAACTGTGTGTATGGCAATGCTTCCAGGTTCACCTTCCACACAGAACCTTATTCCGACACAGTATTTCGGAACTACTGCATATGCCGGTGCAAAAATCGGTATTATCTGCTCCGTGATCATGTTCGCTGCAGCTTATCTGTTCCTGAACTGGCAGATCCGCAAAGCAAAAGCAGCCGGTGAGCACTTTGTTGCAAGCCCTGGCGAGGACATTATGGATCTCAGCGCTGTAGATGAAGGAAAAACACCTTCCACACTTGCATGTTTTACACCTATCATTGTACTGCTTGTACTGATGTTCGGTATCCAGTCACTTACTGATATTCCTTCTGCATACGCTGTAGCCATTGCCATGGCATGTGCAATTGTAGTAGGCTGCACTCTGTACCGTGATTATCTTGATATCAAAGCAGCTGTTTCTGACGGTGCAGCAAGTGGACTTGGTTCTCTTATCGCAACCTCTTCCATTATGGGATTTGGTTCTGTTGTATCCGCATCGCCTGCATACGAAAGTATTACTTCTGCTCTCGTAAACATGAATGCAAATCCGCTCGTTACAGCTCTTGTATCTATCAACGTTATTGCAGCGATCACCGGTTCTTCTGCAGGCGGACTGAATATTTTCCTCAGCTCCATGGGCGAATATCTTGCTTCTTCAGGACTGAATACAGCAATGCTTCACAGAGTTGTATGTATTGCATCTTCTGGTTTTGATGCCATGCCTCATGCTTCAGGAATGGTTGTCTGCAACCAGATTGCAAAAACTTCTCAGCGAGATACATATAAATACGTGTTTATCACCTGCGCTATCATGCCTTTCTGCTGCGCAATCCTGGCATGTATCATCGGTACACTGGGTATTGTCTGAGAAACTGTAATAATCCATATAAGGAGTTTTTATGAAAGTAGATTATATTATCAGAAACGGACGTGTCATAGACCCTACAACAGGTTCTGATGAAGTCAGAGAGCTTTATATAAAAGGTATGCATATTGTCGAACTTCACGGTGAAACAGCAGAATGCAATCCTGATTTTGTCATTGACGCTTCCGGCAAAATCGTTACCCCTGGACTGATTGATTTTCATACACATCTTTTCCATGAGGGAAGCTCCATCTGTATTCATCCTGATATGATGATCGCACAGGGAACCACCTCTGCTGTAGATGCAGGAAGTGCCGGAACTTCAACTTATGAGGCATTTTATAAATCCGTGATTGCTCAGTCACTTGTCCGTGTAAAAGGATTCCTCACAGTTTACGGAGGTGGTCAGCTTGACCCGAAACTCTGTGAAGATTTTAATCCTGAACTCTTCAATGTAGATAAAATGGAACGTGTCATTGAAGCAAACCGTGATAACATCCTCGGTCTTAAAATTCGTCTTTCCAGAGGCGTGGTTCCTGACGAAACAGGCGCTGATTACCTGCGTGCGGTAGTAAAACTTGCAGACGAACTGAATGAACGTCTTGGAACTGCTTTACGTGTCTGCGTACATACTACCAATTCACCTGTTACCGCAGGAGAACTTGCAGACTGCCTGAGACCGGGCGACATCTTCTGCCACTGTTTCCAGGGTGCTGGAAACCCGATCACTTCCGAAGATGGCACAGTCGAACCTCTGGTACTCAAAGCAAGAGAACGTGGTGTTCTCTTTGATGCTGCCAATGGAAAAGGAAACTTCGGGCTGAAAGCAGCCAGATGTGCATTAGATGCGGGATTTCTGCCGGATATTATTTCCTCAGATCTCACTGTTGATAAATTCAACATGCCGCCTTATGCTAAAAATCTTCCATTGGTTATTTCCAAATATCTGGCACTCGGCCTTGATCTTATGACAATCCTGAAAGCCGTAACAGAAACACCTGCCAGACTTATGGGAATGGAGGGAAAAATCGGCACACTTAAAGAGGGTGCCCTTGCAGATATCGCTGTCTTTGATCTGAAAGACAGACAGTATATCCAGAAAGATTTCTGTGACGATGAAATCGTCTGCAGCCAGATCCTGGTTCCGCAGCTTACCATGGTCGCAGGAGAAATTCAATATTGCCAGTCAGACTTTTATCTGTAATATAGTTGGGAACTTTCGATCCCAACATCAGACTCTCTCTCAGCAACAGCCGCCGGTTTCATTCATTCCCGGCGGCTGTTGTTCTTTGTATTCTGTTATTCTGTTTTATTTCACTCTCTGTACCATATAATCTTTTTTCGCAGTCGGTTCGTTGCTTACAGTCAGACTGTATTTCCGTCCTCCTACCTTGAAGTAAGTAATGATATAATATGCATACTTACTGGAATCATCGTATGCATTGACATAAGGATAGATCATTCCAAGTCCTGCTACGTAGATCTTGTATTTACCTTTTCTTTTCAGGATATGTGTCCTTATGTTTGTCTCTCCTGCTGCATTACAGAGTGCTCCTGAATAATAAGACTGATTTGTAAAAACTGTCTTCTCAAACTGTCCTGTCTGTTTATTATAAACCATAATCGGATGCGTCTTCATATTCCTGCCATCCTTACTGTTTCCAATAAACGAGACTCTTTTGCCTCCGTCATTCCACAATGCAATCGGGAAAATACTCGTGCCTGCACTGATAAAAGAATTGCCCTGCACCCGAAACGGAATCCAGCCCCTCAGTGTATATACGGATTTTGCTGCACTGAAAGCACCTTTACTCTTTCCGTTGACTGCTCTTACCTTGTACCATAATTCCCCTTTTTTAGTGTCTTTCCAGGAACGTGTTTTTACTGTTTTAACCTTTTTAAAGGTCTTTCCGTTTGTTGAACGGTAGATCTCATACTTCTTCGCACCGCGTGCTTTTTTCCAGCTGAGCTTTGTTTTTCCCTGCATGTAAACAGCACTGAATCCTGTTACTCTTCCCGGTGCGGCTGCCTGTACCTCCACTGGCATTGCCGGTATCGCAGTCACCAGCAGCAGAAGTATCAGCATCATACTCACCATTCTTTTCTTTAACTGTTTCATCGTTTCTCCTCCTTCTTTTTGCCTTTATTTTATATCTGTCCGATCAGCGTCTTCCTGCTCCGGTTCTTCATCTCTGATCGGAAGATAAACATTCTCCAGAGCATGCCTGAGCTTCGGATGATAGATCACAAAATGTATGGACGGTGCCTTGTTCTTTGATACCATACACCATTTCCCCACGTGGCAGTTGATCTGGATATTGCGAAATCCTCTAACCCTTGCACTGACAAATTCATATGCTTCCTGCTTTTTTGCATATTTTTCTGCTGCCTCTGCACATGCCCTGTATTCTTCATAATTAAGGAGAATATTCTCTTCCAGAAAGCAGCCGGCAACAGGCAGCGCAACCGGATGTTCCGCATATTCTTTTTCGGATATTTCCGACAGTTCATCTGTCACTCTGCTGTGTAAAAAAATCTTCTCCATGCGCTGCTTTTCTTTTTCCTGATACTCTTTTATTTCTCTTTTTGCTTTCACATTGCACCGATCAAGAATCCTGTTCAACAGTTCTTCTGGTAATAAAAACAGCGGAGGTGCCGCCAGAATTCTTCTCCTACTTCCCGGAATCCTGCTGTCTTCCTCAAGGAATTTTTCCAGCTCCAGTTTCTGCTGAGCCCTGTAAATTTCCATCAGCGGTTTTGCCTTTTTCAGGAGAAATTCTGCATTTTTGCGGTAAAATTCTGCCTCTTCTCTGTTGTTAGTGAGATAATAATGAGCCATATCATGATGTCCGCTGATGCACTCTCCTGTCATTGCAACTGTACCTGCCGAATAATGAAGATGGCCATAAATTTCATTCTGGACTCCCTTTATATAATAGGGGGAAATCTGTCCTGTCATATACAGGGGAACCCAGTTCTCGAGACCCAGCATCATGTCTTTCATGGGACGTTCCACGTTATGGATTATATTAATATGAAGTCCTTTTTTCAGTGCCATGGCAAGACCAAACATATACTTTTTGGAAAAATCCTGATCCTCTGCCATATCTTCCACTGGCATATCGCAGCAGAGATACAGAGGATCCATGGACCTTGAAAGAACTGCTGTTTTCAGAAAATCCAGTTCTCCTTCCCGCATTTCTTTCAGTCCGTAATAGTGTCTGGATACAGGCATCTGAAACGGAATTTTCGGCACTTTCAGTGAATCAAAATGTATGATGCGGATATAGTCATCCAGATTAAATTCGTCTACCTTTTTAAGAAAACCGGAGATATAATCCTCTTCTCTTTCTGCCGAGCATAGCCACTGCCGAAGAATCATCTGCAGATTTTCCTTCTGCTGTATTTTATCTTCTTTACAGTTCAGAAGACTCGCCAGAATGCTGCTTTCCCTTTCGGATCTGCAATTTCACGCCACCGATCAGTGGTTCAAACGGCTCTCTGTAATGTTCGGTTCCTGTTACGGAAAGAGCGCCCATACTTCTGCCATGGAAAGAATGGTTCATTGCAATGATCTCATATTTCTGAGCTTCTTTTCCATATTTCTTATATGCATATTTACGGGCGACTTTCAGCGCACCCTCAATAGCTTCTGTTCCGCTGTTTGTAAAAAATGCCTTGCAGAGTCCACTGACTTTTACCAGTTTCTCTCCTGCCTCACTCATAGGTTCATTGTAATACAGATTAGAGATATGTGTCAGCTTGTCAATCTGGGCTTTCAGCGCCTCATCATATCCCGGATAATGATATCCAAGTGCATTTACAGCAATACCTGCTGCAAAATCAAGATATTTTTTGTCTTCTGTATCATAAAGATAACATCCCTCTCCCCTGTCAAACATTACCGGGAAACGGTTATATGTATGCAGAATACTCTGTTCTGCATGTTCCATCTGATCATGCATGCTCATGATAGTATTTTTCACCATCCTCTCTCAAAATTGCGGTACCGATACCTTTGTTTGTAAAGATTTCCAGAAGGAGACTGTGCGGAATACGTCCGTCAAGGATGTGGACTCTGTTTACGCCTTCTTCAATAGCATCAATGCAGTTCTGAAGTTTCGGAATCATTCCTCCGCCTACGTAACCTTCACTGATCAGTTTTTCCGCTTCCTGAACATGAAGTTCAGAGATCAGTGTATCAGGATCATCTTTATCTTTGTAAACACCTTCAATATCAGAAAGGAAAACAAGTTTTTCTGCATGAACAGCTTCTGCGATCGCACATGCCGCATCATCTGCATTGATATTGTAGGAATCAAAATTTGTATCAAATCCTACAGGGAATACTATAGGGAGAAAATCTCTTTCCAGAAGATCCTGAAGGACCTTCGGATTAACCTTTTCGATATCTCCTACAAATCCGATATCTTCACCTTTGGATAACTTCTTGTGGCACTGAAGAAGTCCGCCGTCTTTACCGCTGATGCCGACAGCCTGAACACCAAGTGATTCTACCAGCGTTACCAGTTCTTTGTTAACTTTTGCAAGAACCATCTCCGCAATCTCCATGGTATCTTTGTCTGTTACACGAAGTCCGTTCACAAATCTTGGTTCCATGCCGACTTTGTTTACCCAGCGGCTGATTTCCTTACCACCACCATGTACAATGATAGGTTTGAAACCGATCAGTTTCAGAAGCACAACGTCTTTGATGACATTTGCCTTCAGTTCTTCATCCAGCATGGCACTTCCGCCATATTTAACAACTACTATTTTACGGTTAAAACGTTGAATATAAGGAAGCGCCTCAATAAGGGTTTCCGCTTTGTCCAGATATTTCTGATTTACCATTTCTCTGTCTCCTTGATTTTACTCAGGACCTGTAGTCCGCATTTATTTTTATATAATCATAGGTAAGATCACAGCCCCATGCTGTTGCTGTGCAGTCGCCCATTTTTACATCAGCAATAGCAGTTACCGCATCTTCTGAAAGAATCTTTGTAGCTTCTTCTTCACTGTAGTTTACAGCAACACCATTTTCTATGATCTTAATCTTACCAGCCTTGCTTTCAAAATAAAGATCTACTTTTTCCGGATCAAACTGTGCACCGGAATATCCCATTGCGCAGAGAATTCTTCCCCAGTTTGCATCATGTCCGTAAATTGCAGCCTTTGTAAGAGAAGAAGTAACAACGGATTTACTTAAAGTCACTGCCTGCTCCTTGCTCTCTGCTCCGATGATCTTTACTTCAAATAATGCGGTAGCACCTTCTCCGTCTCCTGCGATCTTCTTTGCAAGTGTTGTATTAATGTAATTGAGAGCTTCACAGAATTTCTGATAATCTTCGTTTTTCTCAGTAATCTCCGGATTGCCGGCCATACCGTTAGCCAGAAGGAGAACTGTATCATTTGTGGAAGTGTCTCCATCCACAGAAACCATATTATAGGTATCCTGTACGTCCTGGCTCAGTGCTTCCTGAAGAAGTCTCTTGGAAATACATGCATCTGTTGTGACAAACCCAAGCATTGTGCACATATTCGGGTGGATCATACCGGATCCCTTGCACATACCGCCAATCGTAACCGTTTTTCCACCGAGTTCAATCTCAACGGCTACTTCTTTTTCTTTTGTATCTGTTGTCATGATAGCTTTTGCTGCTTCATTTCCGGCTTCCAGGGTTCCCTTAAGCTTCGGTGCCATAGCTTTGACACCTGCTGCAAGTTTTTCGATGGGAAGCTGCATTCCGATAACACCTGTTGAAGCTACCAGAACACTGTCAGCATCTACATTCATAGTTTCTGCTGCTGCCTTTGCAGTCTCTCTGCAGTATCCGAACCCTTCTTCTCCTGTACATGCATTTGCAATACCACTGTTACAGATGATAACCTGGGCTGTCGGATGATTGTATACGATTTCCTGGTCCCATTTTACAGGAGCTGCTTTTACAATATTTGTTGTAAAAGTACCCGCTGCCACACATGGCTTCTCACTGTATACCATGGCCATATCTGTTCTCCCCTGATATTTGATCCCTGCTGCTGTTGATGCAGCCTGAAATCCTTTTGCTGCTGTAACACCGCCTGTAATGATCTTCATAATTTATTCTCCCCTCTTATCTTACGGCATCATCGGAATCTGACGAAGGCCTTCTGCCTCGTCAAAACCAAACATAAGATTCATATTCTGAACAGCCTGTCCTGCTGCGCCTTTTACAAGGTTGTCGATAGCACCCATCATGATCACACGTTTTGTTCTTGGATCGATCTTGAAGTTTATATCTACATAGTTGCTGCCTTCCACGCATCTTGTCTGCGGGCAGACATCTTTGTCAAGAACACGGATAAAGTTTTCATCTGCATAATATTTATCATAAGCTGCTCTTACTTCTTCATAGGAAACGTCTTTCTTAAGGGAAGCATATGCAGTTACCAGGATACCTCTGTTCATAGGAACAAGATGTGGAGTAAAGTTGATCCGAACTTCCTGTCCGCATGCATATCCCAGCTGATCTTCAATTTCCGG
>JABLTO010177117.1_pt1 | contig 15140 bp, 10 predicted proteins | sample 7160091 | NCBI WGS metagenome assembly JABLTO01 (sample SAMN14651225, study PRJNA627086) | human gut metagenome | isolation source: feces | host: Homo sapiens
AAGTTCAGATACATACTCCGGCCGTCTGGTATATTATGGAGATGTAACTGGAGATGACATGCAGGCTGTAAGTTCAACGAAACGAACCGGTAATTATTACCGTTTCAATTTTACTAAAGACAATGGTCCCAGCAGTCATTGGTCATATCTGTACTCTATTATCCAGAACTGTAATCTGATTCTAATGAATGTTGATAAACTATCTATAGATGAAGATGAAACCGAATATAAAAATGATTTGAAAGGCCAGGCATTAGCCATCCGTGGTATGGCACTATTCGACCTGACACGTATTTTTGGTTATCCCTACCTAAAAGATAACGGAGCTTCATTAGGCGTGCCCATTGTGAAAGAGTTATCAACCATAGACAGTAAACCCGCACGAAATACAGTAGCCGAATGTTATACGGAAATTATTTCCGACCTCAAAAACAGTACAGAGCTGCTGAGCGGTGATTTTAATAAAGGAAAAGTAAACAGATGGGCTGCTATGACATTGTTGAGCCGAGTATATTTATATAAAGGAGAATACAATGAAGCATTGACCATGGCTGAAAATGCAATAAAGGGTGCAGAAAAAGAAGGCTACGCTCTTTGGACAAACGAAGAATATCCAACCGCATGGGGCAATGACGCATCAGCATCCAATCCTGGTGAAATATTATTCGAAATTGTCAATCTGACTACAGACAGTCCGGGCAAAGAAAGCATGGGATATCTGAACTCATACAACGGTTATGACGATATGTGTATTACTTGCTCTTTTTATCAATTATTAAAGAAAGATCCCAAAGACGTCCGGTTGAAAATCTTGAGTTTTGACAAAAAGTACTACGCATACGTCAATAAATACCAACCTCAGCAAGGAGAAAACATAACCGATGCCAATATTCCGCTTATACGCCTTTCAGAAGCCTATCTGAATGCTGCTGAAGCGGCCGTACAGACAGGAGATAATGCCAAAGCAGTGAAATATTTGAATTCCATAGTACAACGAGCTAATCCGGAAAATTCAGTGGAAGGAAAAACATTAACATTAGAAAATGTATTAGACGAACGTCGTAAAGAATTGGTAGCAGAAGGACATCGTATGTACGATGTTATCAGAAATGGAATGACTGTCAAACGAATCGATGTGAAAGACAGTGATATAAACAAAACCAAACATAATACTGCTTACATGGAATATGACTGGAATTTCCATAAAATTCTACTTCCTATTCCCAAAAAAGAAATGGACGCAAATCCTAATATGAAACAGAATCCAGGATATGTCGATTAAATAATTCAAATACCAAATCGATGACAAGCAAGACTAATTTTATCAACTACTTTCTTCTTGCATTTACCCTCGCCTTCATCAGTTCCGGCCTTAGTGCCGGAACTCTTGATTTCAAAGACAAGAAGAAAGACAAAGAGAAAAAAGAAGAATTAACAGCCGACGGTCCATACGTATTGTATCAGCCTGACGGCCAAATCAGAGTAATCAATGTAGATAAGAAAGGGAATATCATTGATACCACTTATACCACATTACCTCAAAACTTTACCCTGCATGTGACAGACCACAAAGGCAGGTTTCCATTTGATGTAAAACTACACCCGGTAAAACGTCCCGGATGGAATTATCCCCAGGCAGACAAAGTTTTTGTCATGTCCGACCCTCATGGAAGGCTGGACTGTGTAATCAGCCTGTTACAAGGCAATCATATCATCGATAAAGACTACAAATGGAGCTTCGGGAAAAACCATCTGATGATTATCGGTGATATTTTTGACAGAGGAAAAGATGTACCGCAAATCTTCTGGCTATTTTACAAACTGGAAGAGGAAGCAGCCAAAGCCGGAGGACACGTATCGTTCATACTGGGAAATCATGAACCGATGGTACTGGCCAATGACCTCCGATACACCAAAGAAAAATATAAAATATTGGCTGAAAAACTAAAGATGGAATACCCCCGGCTATTCGGTCCCGATACCGAACTGGGCAGATGGTTGGGAACCCGTAACACCATGCAAATGATAGGTAACGACCTATATGTACATGCCGGACTGGGCAAAGACTTCTATGACAAGAACTTGAGCATTCCCACTGTCAATGAAGAAATGAGTAAAGGGCTATTTATGACGAAAAAAGAACGCAAAGCGCTTTCTCCACTCACAGCCTTCCTGTATGGAAACAGCGGTCCCATCTGGTATCGCGGACTGGTACGCACCGATGGCAAATACAATCCGCTGGCAAAAGACTCCCTAGAAATGATTATGGACCGTTATAAGGCAAAACATATTATTGTGGGACATACCATTTTCAAAGATATTTCCACTTTCTATAACGGCAAGGTTATCGGAGTAAATGTGGACAATAAAGAAAACCGGGAAAAAAAGCGCGGACGTGCCATGCTGATTGAAAATAATCAGTATTTTGTCGTCGGTGACAAAGGTATCCAAAGACAATTAGAATAAAGACAATACACCAAATCCTACCGGTGGTTTTCCAAACTCTCCTGACAACTTTCCTATTTGTCAAGAGAGTTTTTCTTTTCCTTTTTTGCTACTTTCCCCCTTTTATTTTATACCTTTGTTCCTCATAATAACTAACCTTATAAAACGAAATGAAATCTATCCGAGAACTATACCGCATCGGCACCGGTCCGTCCAGCAGTCATACTATGGGACCGCGCAAGGCTGCTGAAATCTTCTTAGGAAAACATCCCGAAGCCAAAGCTTTTCAAGTTACTCTTTATGGAAGCCTCGCCGCTACCGGTAAAGGACACATGACCGATGTAGCCATTTTAGATACATTGCAACCGCATGCGCCTACAGAAATTATCTGGAAAGCCCATGTCTTCTATCCGTTTCATCCCAATGGAATGACTTTCAAATCTTTGAATGAAAAAGGAAAGGTGACAGATGAATGGACTGTTTTCAGTGTAGGCGGAGGTGCTCTAGCCGAAGAAGGACACGACAAAGGCTCAACTCCGGAAATCTATGATATGAACCGTATGAGTGAAATCCTCTACTGGTGTGAACGTACCGGGCGCAATTACTGGGAATACGTCCAGCAATGTGAAGACGAAGACATTTGGGACTATCTGGCAGAAGTATGGAAAACCATGAGAGAAGCCATTGAGCGTGGTTTGGATCAAGAAGGCGTATTACCCGGGCCACTCAATCTGCGCAGAAAAGCCTCCACTTACTATATTAAGGCAAAAGGTTATAAGGACAATCTGCGTTCCCGCGGGTTAGTATTCTCATACGCTCTGGCAGTCAGTGAAGAAAACGCCTCAGGTGGCAAAATCGTCACAGCCCCTACTTGCGGATCATGCGGAGTGGTTCCGGCTGTACTTTATCACTTGCAAAAAAGCCGTGACTTCAGCGATATGCGGATTTTAAGAGCACTGGCTACTGCCGGATTGATAGGAAATATAGTAAAACACAACGCCTCCATTTCCGGAGCCGAAGCCGGTTGCCAGGCAGAAGTAGGAGTGGCCTGTTCAATGGCATCCGCCGCTGCCAGCCAATTATTCGGAGGTAGCCCGGCCCAGATAGAGTATGCAGCCGAAATGGGCTTGGAGCATCACTTGGGAATGACTTGCGATCCGGTATGCGGATTGGTACAAATCCCTTGTATCGAAAGAAATGCCTATGCAGCAGCCCGAGCTCTTGATGCCAATATCTATTCTGCCTTTACAGACGGTAATCACCGTGTATCCTTTGACAAAGTGGTGGAAGTAATGAAACAGACCGGTCATGACCTTCCTTCCTTATATAAGGAAACCAGCGAAGGCGGTCTGGCAAAGGATTACGAGCCGATGGATTAATAACAGGGCAAAGACCGAGAACTGTATTTATAATACATAAGAGGGTGAATCAAAATTCGTTGCAACTATCTTTTTCAACGCTGATAATAAAAAGATAGTTCAATTTATTTCTGATACACCCTCTTATGGCATCATTACTATAAGGAGAGATAGTTCCCCTATTACAGAAAAAATCTTTTTTAATCGCTCAACTTCAAGAATCCTCCAAACTGATCGAAGTCTACTTCCAATCCATTTTCCAATGTCAGTTCATATCCCTTGCGGTTACGTTCTATCTTCACCGTTTTATGCCCGTTATAATTAGCTTTCATATACTTGGAAATAGCCTGAGGGATAAAAGTAGAAGGAACCGACTTGTTCTTGCAATCTATCTCAAGCCACTCTCCCTTTGAATTGAACTCCAATTCAATGCCATCGGCCAATTTCACATCATAGGAAGTGGTCTGAAACAAGTCCTTTTCAATCTTGATATACGCAACTTTAGTCTGGGAGAAATGTTTGCCGATCATTTCACGTGCGGCAACAGGAAGCTTATTCACATCGCGGGTCACAACATCGCCTGCCATGGCGAACTGAAGAGAGCATACCAGCATAGCCATTAAAAATAAAATCTTTCTCATAATCTAATTTATTCTTTAGTTAGTTAATGCCATACCAACAACTAACCGCCTAAAAAGATTATGACGCGAAAAATTATTCCTGTATTTTAGATTTAATTAAGGCTGTCTCCCAACATGGGAGGAAGCTCCTCCATATCCTCATTTTTAGATATGCTCATTTTTCCTTCAGGAGTAATAGTGATGGAGAAAGGAATATACAAATCTGTCTGAGGATAACTCACACTGGCAGCCAATATGATATTTTTTCCCTCACGGGTCTTCTCTTCATCAAATACCACGCCCTCCAATATAAAATGACGGAGATGATCAGCACTTACGAATCCAGAGAAACTTTGCTTGGTAAAAGTTTTGGCAAAGACCCGGCTCCCATTTTCACGGGAAATTCTAACGATGATACGATTGTCGGCAAAAATCCCCAAGTCACTTTTGACTGAAGGCAGAGAATCACTGGGAGCACGCTCTATAAACAAATTATATTTTTTTCCGCCACTGACAATATGCTGGTCAATACGTGAAACCTGCATACGCTGCAAACCTGTCACATGATCCACACTGTCTATTTGGAACATCAATTGTTCTGCATCAACGGAAGCCTCTTTCTTACCTCCGCAAGCGGTCATTACAACCAGCAAAACGACAAATAAAAAATATATCTGTTTCATCTAAATCTCGATTTCTAGGTGACAAAGTAACAAAAAGTAACGGACACTCACAAGAAAACCTCCATAAAAAGCGAAAACCGGGCAATATCACATTGGCCGGCCTTCAGAGAAAACTAAAAACTAAACTAAATTATTTATTAAGTTAGACTAAACCCAAAAGAAAAGGTTTAATCTCACTTAGAAAAAAATATTCTTTCTTTGAAAGGCATTCCTGCTACAACGCCTTCCAAAAATCCATAAAATTCTTATAAAGCCCATAGCAGACCAACTGATCTTCCTCCTCCAACTCATAATTTTCCTCAAAATGATTCTCCACCTGATGCTCCAATATCGAAATACCCAAACCGTTCAGCACTTTCTCCCCTTTTATCAATGCAATGATTTTTATATTGAATTCCGTTTCTAATGACAGATCACTCACCTTATAGCCTACAAAACAAGAAGGAAGTTTGAACTTCATCACATAATGTTCCTCGTCAATCTGAAAAGACTCCACATTGACGTGTAAATCCAACAACTGAACCAAGCTCCGTGCCGCTTCTTTCTCCGGTGTCAGAATACTATCTAAATTAAAAGCCTCAAGCACGGTCTTATGCACATCATCTACCGCACGGGCATAGATATGTTTCACTCCTTTCTTTTTCAGCAGTGCCACCACACGCACAGAAGCACCAAAATTCTCGCCGATAGCAACAATAACCACATCCACATCTTTCAGTGGCAGCACACTGAGCGATTGTTCGTCCGTAGCATCAATAATAAAAGAAGTCGCGATTTTGTCCTTCAACACATCCACACGATGCTCGTTTGTATCCACTCCTATCACCTCATGTCCCAATACGGAAAGCTCTTCGGCCAACACTCCGCCGTAATTTCCTAAACCAATAATAATGTATTTCATAACTAGTTGATTATGATGTTATCACTCGGATATTTATATTTTGTTATTTTTTTCTGTTTAATAAGGCTGGATATCAAAGTAAGCACCCCTACTCGTCCGATAAACATCAGAACAATGACAATCAGTTTGCTGTCACTTCCCAAAGTAGGTGTCAGATCCAGGCTTGAACCTACCGTACTGAGTGCCGAAGTACACTCAAAAACCAACGCCATCACTGAAGCCTGCGGCTCTAGAATGCTTAAACCGAAGATACCCGCGAAAACAATCAGCAGATAAAGAATCAATGTGGCATTAGAACGCCGGATGGAATCATGAGATAACTCCCTGTTGAAAATATTGACTTTATCGGCACCTATAAGAATAGCACGCAAGTTCAACATGACTACAGCAAACACATTCACCTTCACACCACCGGCCGTAGACTGCGTACCGCCGCCAATCATCATCAGCACCACCATCAGCAGCAACGTCTGCACACTGAAAGTAGTCATGCCCACACTTGAAAATCCTGCCGTACGGGGACAAGTTGCGTTAAAGAAGCCCTGCACCCATTTCTCTGTAGCCGTCATTCCCGCAAAAGCATGATTCCATTCGAAAACAACAATGGCCACAGTACCCGTCACTAGCAAGATAGCCGTCATAATCAATACGATACGGGTATTCAGGTTATATAAATGTATTTTACGGATTGTCCTCTTATTCTTTTTGACATAACGGTGATACAAGCGCTTGCTTTCATAAGAAACCGTTTCATACAGATTTACCAGAATCGGGAAACCTATACCTCCCAAAATAACCAGGAAAGAGATAGTGATATATAGCAAGTTATGATTATGAAGTACCAGTTCGTTACCTAAGTTTCCATACAAAGTAGAGAATCCGGCATTGCAAAAGGCAGAGATGGAATGGAAAGCAGAAAAAGCCAGTTCCTCCTCAATATCCATGCCCATAGTGCCATGTATACTTAAAAAAATAACCCCCATCCCAGCAGCCTCTATCACCAAGGTAAACCCTAATATATATAATAAGGTGGAAAGCAGCGAACTGAGTGACTGCGAGCTTACCATATCACGGACCACCAACTGATTGTAGAGCGAAGTATTCCCCATAAAAAACATGGCAAAGAAACTGGTCAGGGTCATGACTCCCAAACCGCCGATTTGTATCAGCATGATAATGATGAACAACCCCTCGGACGTGAATGTAGAAGAGACATCGACCGAAACCAACCCCGTGACACAAATGGCACTGGTAGCGGTAAACAGAGCATCGATAAAGGAAATGCCATGATAAGTGGCACGCGGAAGCATCAGTAACGCTGCCCCTATCAGAATAAATATGAGAAAACTGGATGCAAAGATCAAAGACGGGTTGGTGCGCCTGCCCAGCAGCCGGACTATCCCATTAGACAATTGCAGCAGCGAAAGCAAAGTGAGCAGCACCACATGATATAAACGACTGTGGAAAAAAGACCAGAAATCATGAATTCCCCCTTGCACCTCCGGTTCATGGAAAATAACCGGAATCAAAGTCAGATAAAGCATCAGACTCAGTATCCATGCCAGTCCCCGGTACTTCCGCTTGGTATCCGAGTAATTTAATAAAAGATGCAGGGAAATATCAACCAGAAAAACAATCCAGACAAAATGATACAGCGTGTTTATCATCTCCATTTCTTCAAAAGAAATAAGAAATCCATGCTCATAAACCAATGTAAGGATGAACAAGGCCGACATCATATAAGTTATCCCGTCCATCCATTTCAGCAATCGCTCTATGTACGGTTTTACTAACTTCTTACGATAGATAAATAGTTTGTGTAAAGGTTCCATGTCGATATCATCTTGCATTAACAGAAAACAAACTTAATCAAAATATTCACATCTCTGCCTATAATAACAAATAACTTCGCATTTTTACTCTGACATCCCTTTTTTTATTGTTCCCGACAAAAAAGCAGTTGAAAATTAGTAAGGAATACTTTTTTTACCTAATTTTGACCGCAAAACTATTAAATTGAAAGATTATGAGCACAAAACAGAAACGTTTTATCTTACCAGAGGATGAAATTCCTAAATACTGGTACAACATACAGGCAGACATGAAGACCAAACCCATGCCGCCGTTGAACCCTAAAACCAAAGAAGCGCTGAAACCGGAAGACCTCTACCCCATTTTTGCCAAAGAACTTTGCAAACAGGAATTAAACCAGACAGACGCATGGATTGAAATTCCCGAAGCAGTGCGTGAAATGTACAAATACTATCGCAGCACACCATTGGTACGTGCCTACGGACTGGAAAAAGCACTAGGGACTCCCGCACATATTTATTTCAAAAATGAAAGTGTCAGCCCCATCGGCTCCCACAAACTGAACTCGGCTCTGGCCCAGGCATATTATTGCAAGGAAGAAGGCGTAACCAATGTCACTACAGAAACCGGTGCCGGACAATGGGGCGCCGCTCTATCGTATGCTGCAAAGGTATTCGGGCTGGAAGCTGCCGTTTATCAAGTAAAGATCAGCTATAATCAGAAGCCCTATCGCCGCAGCATCATGCAGACATTCGGAGCAACGGTCACCGCCTCTCCATCCATGTCTACCCGTGCCGGCAAGGATATCATTACCCGTAATCCCAATTATCAAGGTTCACTGGGAACAGCCATCTCCGAAGCTATCGAACTGGCAATGAGCACTCCCAACTGTAAATATACACTAGGGTCGGTATTAAGCCATGTCACACTGCATCAAACGGTTATCGGTCTGGAAGCCGAAAAGCAAATGGAAATGGCAGGCGAATATCCCGACATGATTATCGGTTGCTTTGGTGGCGGTTCCAATTTTGGAGGAATCTGCTTCCCCTTTATGCGCCACACTATCCTGAATGGGAAACAAACCCGATACATTGCTGCCGAACCGGCTTCGTGTCCGAAACTGACCCGTGGTAAATTCCAGTATGACTTTGGCGACGAAGCCGGATATACTCCGTTGCTGCCCATGTTTACACTGGGGCATAATTTCTCTCCGGCCAATATCCATGCGGGAGGTCTCCGTTATCACGGTGCAGGTGTCATCGTTTCACAATTATTGAAAGACAATCTGATGGAAGCGGTTGATATCCAGCAATTAGAATCCTTCCAGGCTGGTTGTTTGTTCGCACAAGCAGAAGGAATCATTCCGGCTCCCGAATCGTGCCATGCCATCGCCGCCGCTGTACGCGAGGCGAACAAGTGCAAGGAATCCGGTGAAGAGAAAGTGATCCTGTTCAACCTTTCAGGTCACGGGCTGATTGATATGGCCTCATACGACCAATACCTGGCAGGTAACTTGATGAATTATGAGTTAAAAGACGAAGATATCCAGAAGAACTTGGATGAAATAAAAGACATGTAATCAGGACATAAAATAAACGAAGGATACGGAAAGGATATATTATCCTATAAACTACGGCAAGCTAAGCGGTTGTATCCTTCAGGTTAAGGGTTCTTTTACTGACAACTTCTATCTCCCAAACTTGCGGAGTTAACTCCATAGCCTTTGGAGTTATCTCCATAAGCTTGGGAGTTAACTCCAAAGGCTATGGAGATAGAAAGGATACGTTAGTTTAAGCTTAGGGATAGGATAGAAAAGGCTTAACCATACAATGAAAGACACAAACCACTCTACCGGCGGGATATAACATTAACATAAGTTCGATATAAGAAATAACTCGTTACAGGATGGTTTTGAGTTAAATGACAAAAGGATTATTAAAATTCAATATCAGTCTTGCTCATATTCCTGTCAGTTATAAGCTAGTCTTATAATAAACTCATGTTATCATAAGAAAAAATCCGCGTTATCCCGCACAACCCGCACCTAAAAAATGATTCAAAACCACAAAATAACAGGCACTTCAAGCCTTTTTATAAAGAAAATGAACTATTTTACAGGATTATGTATGAAAAGTACAAATTAATTTCCCTTTTTATTCCTTTCTTTGCACAGTTACATCAATAATCCAAATAAGTATGAAAAACATCATGAAGCTTTTCTTGTATGCTGCATTACCTTTGGCATTAATTGCACTAGGCAGTTGTAGCTACCCTAAAAACATCACGTTCAAAGCCGACTCACAAACAGGGGCGCTAAGCGGACTTTATCTGACAAGCGACACTTCCATGAACTGGATCCTGCGTACGGATGGAACACAATAGAATGGGTGGACTCCCGGTATGGATGGGGATTGGGACATCTTCGGATAAACGGCACTGAATACTCCTGGAATATCCCGACAAAAAAACATGACACGAGCCATCACATGACCGTGAAATACCAGACAGGTGACATAGAAATAAACGTAGCCCGAAAATGGAACAGGGACGGGAACCTGGTAGAATCCTACGAATTCGTAAACACCGGAGAAAAAGACGCCGACTTACAGGATATTGCCATCAACACACCTTTCAATGACAATTATCCGGATGCCCGGACTTGCTACGAAGCCCGTTGCAATGCACATATATGGGCAGGAGGAAATGAAGCCTATGTCTATTGCACCCGGATGAGCGGAGCCCCCGGCGGATTGGGACTGATTATGGAAGAAGGTGCCATTAAAGGCTATGAAGTGAGGGAGCGCTCGCAGAAAAACGGAAGCTCCAACTTCCGCGGTGTTTTCCAACTTAATCCACAGGACAAGACTTTAAAGCCGGGAGAATGTTATACCATACAATGGTTACTCCTATCGGCGGACAACTGGGATGAATTCCAAGCAAAAGCCATAGACAACGGTCTGATCATAGCCTCAGCAGACCGTTATGTAGTAGAAGCAGGCGAAAAAATAAATGTTTCGTTCAAAAGCAACTGCCCCTCACTGAAAGGCAAGCTATTGCTGAACGGTAAAGAAGTGGCAGAAGTAAGCGGTGACAACATCAATTATACCACCATAATAAATGAACCCGGAGAGAAGATTTTCACACTGGCCTACGGGAACGGAAAGCAAACGTCGGTAGAGTGTCTTGCCGTCAGCAACTTTGACAGCCTGGTCAACCACCGGTGTCAGTTCATTGCCGGACACCAACAGTTCATCAAGCCCGGTGACCCTAGAAGCGGTGCCTTCATTGTTTATGACAACGATACCGAATCCCTTTACATCAACGGAGAAAGTGGCAGCAAACGCTCTGACTGCGACGAAGCCAGAGAAAGGGTAGCTATGGGGATTCTGCTGGCTCTACAATACCAACGTACTTCCGACAAAAAATTAATGGATGCCCTGAACAACTACGTATCTTTCATCCACCGCATCCAGAAACCGGACTACACAACCAATTCCACCGTAGACTTCAAGAGCAAGAACCGGGGATACAACTATCCGTGGGTGGCCGATTTCTGGTTTACCATGTTCCGCACCACAGGCAATAAACAATATCTGAAAGACGGGTACGGCACACTGCGTGCACTGGTCCGTTATTTCAAGCATGGTTTTTATTGCATCAATATCCCGACCTACGGCTATACTCTATTGAAAGAAAACGGATTTACTGCCGAAGCGGACACTCTGCTGAACGATTTCAAATCAATGGCAGACGTATTTTGTGAAAACGGGCCTAATTATCCGACCTCCGAAGTCAATTACGAACAGAGCATCGTAGCTCCGTCCATTATCCATCTGCTGAATGTATATATGCTCACCGGGGATGAAAAATATCTGAAAGGGGCCGAAAGCCAGCTTCCTTTATTAGAATCATTTAGCGGAAAACAGCCCAGTTTCCACCTTTATGACATCGCTATTCGTCACTGGGATGGTTATTGGTTTGGAAAAGACCGGATTTGGGGAGATACCTTCCCACATTACTGGAGCACTTTATCGGGTATTGCCTTCCGTCTTTATGCCAAAGCGACCGGAAAACAAGAATATGCAGAACGGGCCTTGAATATTTTCCGGAACAATCTATGCCTCTTCACCGAAGACGGAAGAGGAAGCTGCGCCTTTATCTATCCGGACAAAGTGAACGGACAAAAAGCTCATCTTTATGACCCGTTTGCCAATGACCAGGATTGGGCAATGGTATTTTGGTTGGAGTATGGCCCGGATTTCAAGTAAATGAGGAGATGCCGAAAGTCCGATAGTGCTGTCATGTATTCAGCTGTAGGGGCAGGGATTGCCTCATAGCCGTCAAGCAAAGGAAAAACATCTACCGTAGAACACCGACCCAAAAGGGTCGGTTTCTTCATTTTATAAGTTTTAGATAACAGTCTGCAGGCTCCTCCAGAGTTCCGCTTCTCTCCCGACTTTATCGTCAAGAAGCTGCTTACAAGACCACGGTCGGTCATACTTTGGAAAGAGAACCTGCAACTGCTTTCGTACTATCAGGCAGATACACGAGCCTGCCCCTACGGTGGTGAAAATACTATTTGCCAACTCAGATTGACGAATATAAGTTTTTTTGCCTGCCCGAACTAACGGGCACGATCTTGGGAGAATATGCAAATCAGCCTATTTTCGGGCGAGCAAGCCTCGCTCTTACAAGCAAAATGATAGCTGAATTCCTTAAATATGTTTTCATCCAGCCACAAACTATGGTTCAAAGCTGCGAAGCATTTTAATCTCGTCCCGCCAAATGGTGTCATCGGGAGTTTCAAGAATAACGGGCATATTGTCAAAACGGGAATCCTGCATAAAGCGGCGGAAGAAATCAATACCAATCAGCCCCTTTCCGATACTGTCATGACGGTCTACCCGGCTACCCAATGGTTTCTTTGAGTCATTCAAGTGAATGGCACACAAATAGTTTCTCCCCACTACCTCATCAAACTCGGTAAAGACCCGGTCATATTCATTCACAATATCATAACCGGCGGTATAGGTATGGCAAGTATCCAGGCAAACTCCCACACGAGATTTATCCTCCACCTTATCTATAATATATCTCAAATGCCAGAATTCATTTCCCACATTACTTCCCTGTCCGGCTGTATTCTCAATCACAGCAGTCACACCGGTCGTCTTATCCAAAGTCATATTGACAGACTCGGCAATCCTGTCCAGACACTTCTCTATGGATATCTTGTTCAAATGACTTCCGGGATGAAAATTCAGCATTTTCAATCCTAAAAGCTCGCAACGCTGCATCTCGTCCAAAAATGCTGCACGACTCTTCTCCAGCCCTTCCTCGTCAGGATGCCCCAAATTTATCAGATAACTGTCATGAGGAAGAACATACCGGGCATCAAAACCTTCTTTCTCGCAGTTTTCTTTAAACAGAGTAACACTCTCGACAGACAAAGGTTTTGCAACCCATTGCCTCTGATTCTTTGTAAAAAGAGCGAATGCGTCCGCTCCTATCCCTAATGCATTAACGGGGGCCATTTCCACGCCCCCGCTTACGGATACATGTGCACCTATTTTTTTCATTCTCTTTCCATTATTGATAGACACAAAGATAGGAAAAATAAGTTAGAAATTATATTGCGCACTCAAGTTTATACGGTTTGCTTCACGGTTCACATCATTAAAATTCTCTCTCCAACCATGAAGATATTCCGCACCTACCTGCAAGTTATGACTTACATTCCAGAATACATTTGCAACCAAGTACTGACCTTTTTTATACTGAGTTTCATTAAAGTGAGCATAGCAATCTTCTGTAAACAGACGTGACTGGCTATACGTAGCCGATGCGAATACCCGTTTCGAGAAATTATACTGTAATCCGGCATACCATCCTTTCATGGGCAGTACCTGCATACGTCCGGACTCATCGGCCAAAGGAACGATATCTACATTCAAGTTGCTGATATCATTCAAATATTGAGCAATACCTCTACCATAAGTATATTGTCCGTAAAGCTGGAAACCACCCAGTCTTGCTGTCCCCGATGCCTGTATCCCCCAACCGGTCAATGACTTTGCCTTATTATTCACTTGATCCTCATAAGTCATACTTCTCAAGATTCCTCCCACACGTATATGACTAGCCTTTGCCCAAGAATACTGTACATAGGCAGGAATATCCGGCATCCGCTGCTTACCGATTCTCACATCTTTTGCCGGAGTTCCGTCTACTGAAGGCATTTCCACACCGACACCCACTTTCAAACCTTTAATCAAATTAGCTTCATAACGCAACTGGGTGGCCCGATAGAAAGTCATCCCGTCAGGTCCTTGAAAATCAATAGTCGGAGGAGCTGCGGCAAGATCCATAAACAATCCGGTATCATACCCCATGGTAAAACCCAAGAAAGATAAATAAGCATTCTGCAATTCAAAAGTCTTTCCACTTCCACGGAAGTTTCCGGCTGTATAAACGATGAAGTTGCCCAAATGCTTGGTTCTCCCCACCAACTTTAAAAAGATAGTGGAAGTGCTTGCATCCATCTGGAACTGATTACGGACAGACGTGGATCCCGGTTGCGGAATGAGTGCAGGGATAAAGTCAACGTCATCCACTATCCCATTAAAATCATATTCCATTGTAGTTTTCAAATAACCACCGATACCCAATGCAAACTTTCCCTGTTGGTCAGTAAGTAAAAAACGAGGAGCACGGGGATCATGGAAATGCGGACGTTGCGTTTCTTCAAATACATTGATTAATTCTTCCTTGCCATTTTTATCTTTTGAGATAATAACAACAGGTCCCGGTCCTTCCAGCTCCGGATAAAGTTTTTTTTGTTGCGCAAACATCGGCGTAACAATCATTGCGCCCAATACAAGGCAACTCATTGATTTAAAGATACTTTTCATAAAAGTTAAGTTTAGGTAAATAGTCAATTCAATGGACTATGAACAAAAAGTTTAGAAAAAAGTTTGGGAAATGTTTGCAAATTCAAAAAAAGTCACTACCTTTGCACCCGCAATCGAGAGAGAAATCCTCGATAAAAAGGATGGCCCGTTCGTCTATCGGTTAGGACGCAAGATTTTCATTCTTGAAAGGGGGGTTCGATTCCCCCACGGGCTACCAAATAAAAAAGCCATCGATAAATCGATGGCTTTTTTATTTTTATCCTGCTTTGTGCAGGGTATCCAGTATAGCCGGGTCAGCGGATTTTCCTGGTTGGTAAGCTTTCTTTTAAGCGTATAGCCTAGCCAGTCTGAACATGAAGAACTTCAGATCAGCCACCCCTCTTAACTGGCTTCGAAAAGCTTTGATTTTA
>JABLTO010166293.1_pt1 | contig 15136 bp, 16 predicted proteins | sample 7160091 | NCBI WGS metagenome assembly JABLTO01 (sample SAMN14651225, study PRJNA627086) | human gut metagenome | isolation source: feces | host: Homo sapiens
GTATGGTTTGGTGTGGTAACTTAACTTTAACACAGAATTGAAGTTTCCGCTTTTTCTTTATTTAGTTGTAACACATGTATTGTAATCCTACACATGGGGATTTTTTCGTAAAAAAACAACATTGCGGCAAGCATAAAAAAGTATTACAATAGGGCTATGAGACTGGATTTTTTGATTGATGGAAATAATTTTGATATGGCAGGCGAGGCTTCCAGCAGTGTGAAGCGGACGCTTACGAAGCTGGGAGTAGCACCGCCTCTTGTGAAGCGGGCGGCGATTTCCATGTATGAAGCGGAGATCAATGCATTTATTCACGGCGGAGGCGGTAGCGCTCATGTAGAGATAAGCGACGAAAAGATCGAAATGGTGGTGGAGGATTCCGGTGATGGGATCCCCGACCTGGATCTTGCCATGCAGGAAGGCTGGTCCACGGCCAGCGAACAGGTGCGCCGAATGGGATTCGGTGCGGGCATGGGACTGCCTAACATCAAGAAAAACAGCGATGTTCTTTCTATCGAAACGGAGGAAGGGCAAGGGACGAAAGTCACCATGATCATTTACATAAGAGAGGATAAAAACACATGAGAATCAGTGAAATAGCAGAAGCGTTAGAACTGGATACTGTTACAGCCATTGCAGAGGACAGAGAGGTGACGGGAGTATATGCCTGTGACTTTTTGAGCCGTGTCATGAGCTGCTGCGGAGCTGGGAACATCTGGATCACCGTACAGACTCATCTTAATGTGCTTGCGGTAGCAGAACTCAACGATGCAGCCTGTATCATCGTGCCGGAAGGGATCAGTCCGGGGTCGGCAACAGTGGAAAGAGCTTTGGAAAAGGGAATCGCGATCCTTTCCAGTAAACTGCCAACGTATGAACTTTGCTGGAGACTCCATACGATCCTGGAGGCATAAGGAACTTCCTTCGTCAGATCAACACATGAAGTTCAATGACAGTTCACCTGGAAGAGGTAAACTGTGACTGTTATGATTTTTAAGAAACTGATAGTAAGAAGGATTTAAGAAATGCAACAAATAGCGAGTGGGAAAGAACGAAATTATCTGTTTGACAATATGAAGGTGCTGCTGACGTTTTTCATGGTTTCAGCACATTATATCCGGATCAGCGGAAGCTTTGATGTAAGCAGCTTTGGCGGCTTCTTTTACATCATAGCTTTCTCTTTTATCATGCAGGGATTTTTGTTTGTTTCCGGATATTTTTCCAAGAATGTGGATAAGTGCCGTCTGGGTGCTGCAAAGAATTTTCTGCTGCCGTACATTTTGCTGATGCCGGTGATGTTTGTCGTGCGGCTAGGGGTATTTGGAGATGCCGCATTTGATCTGCTGTCACCGAGCCATGCCTTATGGTTTCTGCTGGTGCTGTTTGTGTATCGTTTTATGATCAAGGATCTGGAAAAGGTTCCGGGCGTACTGATCCTGAGTGCAGGGCTTCTGCTGGCTTCCGGATGTTTCAGCTCTCTTGGGAGAGAACTGGCTCTGGGACGGATCTGTTCATTTTTGTTTTTCTTTATACTGGGGTATAAGATGAAGTGGGAGCATATCGAGAAGATCCGGAGTATCTCGAAAAAATGGATCCTGCTGCTTTTGTCCGTTCTTCTGGTGTTCTCGTTCTTGACTGCATACAGCAATGTGATCCCAGTGGAAATGTGGCACTTGAAAGACGGATATTCCATCTACCATTTGAGTAATATCATGGGCATTCTGATCAGAATGATGCTGGCAGTCGTTTCATTGGGATGGCTGACAGTTCTCCTTAATCTGCTGCCGAACCACAAGATTTTCTGTACGGGGATAGGGCAGCGAACCATGACGGTGTATATTTGTCATATACCGATTCGATATCTCATCGAGCATATCGATCTGCCGGGAGACGGGAATGTACTTACTTATATTTTAAGCTTCGGGCTGGCGATCGCATCTGTCTATGCTTTTTCCAGACCGGCACTGCATGCGGCATATCATGCGATCATCGATTTTCTGTATGATAAGATCTGTGCGAGAGTATTTGCTCTTGGCAATATGATTTGTGACAGGACTTTGAACCGAGGACATAAAATGATCCGTAAAGTATATCGAAACCGGTAAAGGAGGAATCAAGATGGCTTTAAGAGTAGTAGTAAACGGTGATGTAACCAATATGGATGTAGATGCAGTGGTGAATGCAGCCAATGAACAGCTGGCACCGGGAGGCGGTGTCTGCGGAGCGATCTTTGCAGCAGCAGATGACCCTCGGCTTGCAGAAGACTGCAGGAAGCTGGCCCCGTGTCCGACAGGCAGTGCAGTAGCGACTGATGCATATAATATGCAGGCCAAATATATCATACATGCAGTAGGGCCGATATGGAAAGATGGATTCCACAAGGAAGAAACGCTGCTTCACGATGCGTACATCAATGCTTTGAAGGCAGCAAAAGAAAAAGGCTGTAAATCGATCGCTTTTCCTCTGATTTCTTCCGGGATCTACGGCTACCCGAGAGAGGATGCCATGCGCGTTGCAATGGGAGCCATCAATGAATACCTGAAAGATTATCTGATGGACGTATTCCTGGTGCTGAAATAATATTATTTCGAATCCGGGAGTTCCTGCAGATAGTTGTATTTCCCCGGGCGCAGGAAATATTTTGCGTGGATCGGGATCGATACCAGCAGGGTGCAAAGTTCGGCGACCGGCATGGCGATCCAGGCCCCTGTGATGCCGAGAAATCTCGGCAGCAGGAGAAGTGCAGCTGTTGTGAACAGCAGAGTCCTGCAGAAGGAAATGATGGCGGAAGTCTTCCCGTTGGACAGTGCAGTGAAGAATCCTGAGGATGTGATGTTCAATCCGCTGAACAGGAAATTGACCGCGAAGAGTTTGAAGCCTGCTACGGCCAGGACATAGGTCTGCGGATCTTTTGTGAATACCGACGTGATAGGGCCGGACAGAAGGAAGGCCAGGAGCGCCATAAACAGGGATGTACCTGCTGCGAACAGGAAGGCGATCTTGTACAGCCTGCGAAGCTCCTGTCGGTTCTGAGCACCGTACTGGAATCCGATGATGGGACTGATGCCGATAGCGAATCCCAGATAAAATCCGTTGAACAGAAATTCTCCGTAGAGAAGGATGGTGATGGCGGCAACGCCGTGTTCCCCGGCAAGGCGCAGGAGAATGATATTAAATAAGAAGGTTATAATGGCAGTGGACAGCTCGGTCACCATTTCGGAGGACCCGTTGAACGCTGCCTTTGCCGTTTCTTTAGGATAAAAGCCGCAGCGGGTGAAGCGGAGTTCTTTTTTTGTGAACAGGAAGAACACTATGCCTGCTACAGCCGGGATGCACTGACCGATGCCGGTCGCCAGAGCGGCTCCTGCGATCCCCATGTGCATGACTGCGATGAAGATGTAGTCCAGAGCGGCGTTGGTACATCCGGCGACGATCATCAGACCAAGACCCATACCGGGGTGTCCCGCCGTTACGAAGTAGGACTGAAACAGGGTCTGAAGGATGCAGGCCGGCGCGAATGCCATGACGATACGCAGATAGATAACGGCATCGTCTATCAGGATATCGGTAGCTCCCAGAAAACGGGAAATGGGAGAAGCGAACAGGATTGAAAGAACGACCAGTATGATGCTCAGGGACACGCAGAACAGGACAAACTGGGTCAGGCACTGACAGGCTCTTTTGGTATTGCCTTCACCCAGGTATTTACTGATGACCGCATTGCCTCCGGTGGAAAACATGGTGCCGATGGCAATGGCCAGCGTGATGACGGGAAAGACGATGTTGAGAGACGATAGGGCGTTGCTTCCCACGAACCGGGAGATAAAGATTCCGTCTACGATGGTGTACAGTGACATGAACGTCATCATGATGATGGACGGCGCTGCGAATTTCAATAAAGACCATGGTGTAAAGTGCTGACCGATGGAATTGCTCATGGTTTCTGATCCTTCCTTGACAAAATACGGTGAAAACGATAGTGTTATTTTACAGTATAACAAAAAAGAAGGGGAGATGAAATGAACAAGCAGGAAATCTATGCATTTTTAAAAGAGAAAAACATCTGGCACGAGATCATGGCGTATAGAAAAAGCAAAGTAAGTAAAACAGCCGGTGCGGCGAGGAAATCCAGAGCGCCGGTTTTTCTTTGGCAAAACAGGTAGATCTATCGTCTTATTGCTATGCGATAGGGTGTTTAAAACTGATAACAATAGTTGACTTTTTGTTTAGAAATAGTATAATCGAAGGCGTGCCGAAAGTTTAGGTATAAATTACATTTTGTTTGATATATTTATCACAAAGGAAATGAGAAAAAACATGGAACCAAATTATGTGAACGGCAGAATTGGAGAAAAAATAAAGGATCTAAGAAACCGAAACGGATTGACTCAGCAGGAGCTTGCGGATCGTGCAGAACTTACGAAAGGCTACATTTCGCAGTTGGAACGTGGCCAGGTGGCGCCTTCTGTGGTGACACTGCTGGATCTGATCGAATGTCTGGGAACTACGCCCTCTGAGTTCTTTCGGGAGACGGAAGAAGAACATGTAGTGTATTCGGAGGAGGATTTCTTTGAGAAGATCGATGAAGCGGGAAACAGTATCCAGTGGATCGTTCCCAATGCACAGCAGAATCAGATGGAACCTCTTCTAGTGGTGCTGCAGCCAAAGGAAGCTCTCGCAGAAGACAAACCTCATGAAGGAGAGGAGTTCGGATATGTGATATCGGGACATATCCAGCTCAGGCTGGGAGATAACGTTTATATGGTAAAGGCAGGGGAGAGCTTTTACTTTTCTGCCAACAAGAAGCATTCGATTGCAAACACGGGCGCCATCCGGGCGAAGCTGATCTGGGTGAGCACGCCGCCAACTTTTTAAAAATGACAGGAATGAGGAGTAACTGAATGGAACAGGCAATTTTAAATTTGGAACATCTGTCAAAGTCTTTTGACGGGAAAAAGATCCTGGATGATCTGAGCATCGATATCGGTAAAAATGAGTTTGTGACTTTGCTGGGACCGTCCGGATGCGGGAAGACCACAACGCTGCGTATGATTGGCGGATTTATTATGCCCGATGAGGGGCGTGTAATTTTTGAGGGGAAGGATATCACTGCTCTGCCGCCTGACAAACGTCACATCAACACGGTGTTTCAGAAGTACTCTCTGTTTTCGCATATGAGTGTTGCAGACAATATTGCCTTTGGATTGAAGTTGAAGAAAAAGAGCAGCGCCTATATTCATGATAAAATCAAATACGCCCTTAAGCTGGTAGATCTGGAAGGATATGAGGATCGTCATCCTATGTCGCTTTCAGGCGGCCAGCAGCAGAGGATCGCTATCGCCCGGGCTATCGTTAATGAGCCGAAGGTCCTCCTTCTGGACGAACCGCTGGGGGCACTGGATCTGAAACTCAGACAGGATATGCAGAAGGAACTGATCAAGATCAAAAACGAGCTGGGAATTACCTTCGTATTCGTTACCCACGACCAGGAAGAGGCTCTGACTATGTCCGATCGGATCATTGTCATGAACCAGGGGCTGATCCAGCAGATCGGTACACCGGTGGACATTTATAATGAACCGGAAAATGCTTTTGTTGCGGATTTTATCGGGGAAAGCAATATCATTGACGGTGTGATGCCGAAAGATTTTCTGGTAGAGATCCTGGGGATCCCATTCCCGTGCGTGGACTCGGGATTTGGACGCAACGAGCTGGTTGACGTGGTCATTCGTCCGGAGGATATGGAATTCCAAAAGCCGGGCAGCGGCATGCTGGACGGCAGGGTCACTTCTATTTTGTTCAAGGGTGTGCATTATGAGATGAAGGTGCAGGCTGGCGGCTTCGAGTGGCTTGCACACAGCACGGAAGCTTATCATCCCGGTACGGAAGTGGGGATCTACGTGAAACCGGAAAATATTCAGATCATGCACAAACCGACATCTGCGGCACAGGAGGTAATCAATACCAATGAATAAACGAAGTTTACTGGCCGGCCCATATATCGTATGGATCATCGGCTTTACTGTACTGCCGCTTCTGATGATCATTTTTTATGCTCTTGGCGATGGTCGCGGCGAAATGACCATGGGCAATATACTGGCGATTTTCGAGCCGGTCCATCTAAAGGCTCTCCTGCTGGCTCTCTGGCTGGCGATACTCTGTACGGGGATCTGTCTGGTACTGGCATATCCGCTGGCATTGATTTTACGAAAATTAAACATTGGCAAGCAGGGAATGATGGCTATCATCGTGATCCTGCCTATGTGGGTGAATTTTATATTGCGGATCATGGCATGGCAGCTTTTGCTGTCACGAAACGGCCTGATCAACGGAGCCCTGGGGGCAATAGGGCTTCCGGGACAGGATCTGGCAAATTCCAGTATGGCCATCGTCATCGGCATGGTGTATGACTATCTGCCGTTTATGATCCTGCCCGTATATAATGCTGTAACAGACCTGAAGGATGATGTCATCGAGGCTGCAAGAGACCTGGGAGCACCACCGAAGGCGGTGCTGACCCGTATCATGATCCCTTTGACCAAGCCGGGGATAATCAGCGGGATCACCATGGTGTTCGTACCGTCACTGACTGCATTTGCCATCCCGGATATTCTGGGCGGCGGCAAGGTGATGCTCATAGGAAACATTATTGAACAGGAGTTTTCCACCAGTATGAACTGGCATTTGGGATCTGGACTTTCGATCGCGCTGATGATTTTTGTTCTCATCAGTATGATCTTTACATCAAATGAGGAAGAAGGAAAGGAACGACGCGCATGGTAAGAAGCAAGAACTTTTTTATGAAATTTTATCTGGCGCTTATTATCGCATTTTTATACATACCGATCGCGGTCCTGGTGGTGTTATCTTTTAACGATTCTCGCTCCCGCGTGGTGTGGGGCGGCTTTACGCTGGAATGGTACAAGACGCTGTTTCATAACAGCGATGTGGTAGCGGCCCTGCAAAATACTTTGACCATCGGATTTGGCTCTGCGCTGATCGCTACCGTGATAGGTGTTCTGGCTGCTGTGGGGATCGATGCCATGAAAAAAAGGAGCTATTCCCTGACGCTGGGTGTGGGTAATATCCCTATGCTCAATGCGGATATAGTGACGGGTATAGCTTTGATGCTCTGGTTTTCAAGATTCACAAACCTGGGATATGTCAGCATTTTGCTGGCACACGTCACCTTTAACATCCCTTATGTGATTTTAAGTGTCTTGCCGAAGCTTCAGCAGATGGATATGAGCGTTTATGAGGCTGCGCGGGATCTGGGAGCCAGCAGTGTGAAAGCCTTTACGCGAGTGATACTGCCTAATATTTTCCCGGCTGTAGTCAGCGGATTTTTTATGGCGGTGACTATGTCGATGGATGATTTTGTAGTAACTTATTTCACGAAGGGTGCCGGGATCAACACCCTCTCCACCATGATATACGGAGAACTGAAGCGCGGGATCAAGCCGGAGATGTATGCACTGTCAACTCTGATCTTTGCAGTCGTACTGATCGTACTTCTTCTGGTCAATTATATGCCGAGGATCCGGCAGAAACAAATACAACGAAAACTTCAGAACAGAAAGGCGGCTTCCTGAACATGAAAAAGAGCGTGAAAAAAAATCTTCTGGCCGCATGTCTGCTGCTGATGCTCGGTTTGCTGACATGGACCCTTATGGGATGCGGAAATACTGGAGAAGAGGAGTCTTCTGTGGATATGTCTGAGGCAGGCGGAGGCAATACCATAACGGTACTGAATTACGGAGAATATATCGATACCTCCGTGCTTCGGGATTTCGAAAAAGAAACGGGGATCAAAGTACTGTACGAAGAAGCGACAACACCGGAAGAAATGTATTCTAAATATACATCCAGTACGATACCATACGATCTGATCTGTTCATCAGATTATATGATCGAGCGTCTGATTGCAGAAGGCGAGGCGGTGGAACTGGATTACAGCAAGATGCAGTATGTCAGTAATATTGGGGATTTCTACTGGAAGCTTTCCCGGACATACGATCCGGAAAACAAATACAGCATTCCATACTTCTGGGGAACTGTAGGGATCTTATACAACAAGTCTATGATCCACGAGGAGATCACCAGCTGGGAAAGCCTGTTCAACGGGGAATACGCAGGTGAGATCATCATGCAGAACAGTATACGGGATGCTTATATGTGCGCATTGAAATATCAGGGGCATTCTTTGAATACGACGAATTGTAAAGAGCTGCAGCAGGCACAGAATCTTTTATTGAAACAGAAACCAGATGTGGAAGCATACTTTGTTGATGAGGTGCGGGAGGAGATGGTTGCCGGCAATGCTGCGCTGGCTGTCTGCTATTCAGGCGAGGCTTATCTGGCACACGAGTATGAAAATGATCTGGAATATGTGCTGCCGGAAGAAGGTTCTAATATCTGGATCGACTCCTGGATCATGATGAAAAAGGGCAAAAATCACGAAGGCGCGCAGAAGTTTCTGGATTACCTCTGCCGTGGAGATGTGGCGGTGAAAAACTTTGAGGAAATCTATTACCCGACGCCAAACACAGCTGCCTTCAACAGCCTGGATAAAGAAGTAAGAGAGGATCCGCTGATTTTTCCGGATCAGAGTGTAGTGGAAAAATGTGAAGTATATAAAGCTCTTGATGATAAGACTATGGCGCTTTACAGCCAGATGTGGAAAGAGCTGAAGACGAAATAGATATTAAGCGAGGAGGAGACAGCATGACAGAATTATTGGCTCCGGCCGGTAATATGGAGGCACTGCGGGCTGCCGTTTCCAACGGATGCGACGCAGTATATCTGGGATTGGAAAAATTCGGTGCCAGGGCATATTCAGACAACTTTACTATCGATTCTCTGGCGGAGGCGATTCGCTACGCTCACCTGCGGGATGTGAAAATATACGTAACCATGAACACTATCGTTTTTGAAGACGAGATCTGCGATATGAGACAGCAGCTGGATGCATTGAACGGCATCGGTGTTGACGGTATTATCGTGCAGGATCTGGCGGTGTTTGATTATGTTGCGGCAAACTTTGCTGATATGGAAGTTCACTGTTCGACGCAGATGGGTGTGGACGACCTGGAAGGTACGATGCTGCTCAAAGAAATGGGTGCTGACCGTGTGGTGCTAGCACGTGAGGTGGATCTGGCAGATGTAAAAAAAATCAGGAAAGCTGCAAAGATCCCCATCGAGGTGTTTGTTCACGGTGCGCTGTGTGTTTCCTACTCCGGAAACTGCCTTATGTCCGGCCTGATCGGATACCGGAGCGGTAACCGGGGACGGTGCGTGGGATCCTGCAGAAAACCTTACGAACTGCTGGAGCGAGAGAGCGGCAGGTCCTATGGAACCAGCTATCTTCTGTCCATGAAGGATCTGAACACCATCGATCATATTGAGGATCTGAAATCCATAGACTCCTTAAAAATCGAAGGCCGTATGAAAGAACCGGCTTATGTGGCAAATGTAGTGAAGCGGTACCGTAAGGCGCTGGATGAAGGCGCAGATCAAGTGGAGCAGGAAGCTTTGCAGAAGACGTTTAACAGAACGTATACCGAGGGGTACATGTTTGGAGAAGATCCAGGCAGTATCACAAATATTCAAAGACCTAATAATTTTGGTTACGAGATCGGAACGGTGAGAGGTTCTTTTAAGGGCATGTATGAGATCGCTCTGACGAAGACTTTGCATCAAAATGACATCATTCGTATCAATCACGAAAATGAAGACGTGAATCTGTCAGTGGCGCGATTGTACGATCAGGAGGGAAAGCTGATCAATCAGGCCGATGATACGTGTTATATCAAGATCAAGGAAAAGCTTTCGCCGGGAGATGTGGTTTACAAGACGAAGGACTATTTGTTTTACAAGGGACTGGATGCAGATCTAGATAAAGAATTCCGGAGGTTTCCTCTGGATCTTAAGGTATATGCCTATCCGGGAGCGGCACTGGTAATCGATGCGGAAGGCTTCGGGATGCAGTATCTGTATGAAAGCGAAGAAATCCTGGAAGAAGCGGTAAGCAGCCCAACGAGCCGGGAGCAGGTGGAAAAACACCTGGCACGGCTGGGAGAGACGGTGTTTGTCATCGGTGAGCTGGAGTTTGAATCCTATAATGCTTTTATTCCTGCAAAGCTTCTAAACAGTGCCAGACGGCAGATCGTACAGGCGCTTTACGATGCAAAGCTGGCGAAATGGAAAAAACGGATAAAACAGGAACCAGCGAAAGAACCTGTTTCGTTTCCTTTGCAGAAAGCGTATCTGACGGCGACTGTGACGACACAGGAACAGTATGACGTTTGCAAGGCCTGTGGCATAAAAGACGTTTACTTCGACAATATCGTTCGCAGAAATCAAAATGTGTATGAAGATCGGGAAGGCGAACTGCTTCTGGGTGGATACGGTGGTATTTTCCGCTATCGGAAGACCAACCCGTTCGTGACAGATTACTCCCTTAATGTGGTCAATGCGGCAAGCTGTTATGCGTTGTATAAACTGGGTGCGAAGAGAGTGACCCTTTCTTATGAGCTTAACCGTCATCAGATCCAGGACCTGATCACAGCTTACGAAGAGGCCAACGGAGGCAGTCCGGCACTTGAGATGATCGTGTATGGACGTGCTCCGCTGCTTTTTACCAAATACTGTCCGCTGAAGAAGATGGGGCTTTGCGGCTCCTGCAAAAGCGGTGCTTATGAGCTCAAGGATGAGTATGGGGAATTTCCGGTGCTTACGCACGAGGATTGTTCGACGACCATACTTAATGGCAAGATCCTGAATCTGCTGGACGAGATGTCACAGATCGACGGGGTGGAGGCGCTCCGGCTCAGTTTTACTATAGAGTCTGCGGCGGAGGTGAAGCGGGTCATCGATCTGGCGCAGCAGAAACTTGAAGGTTCGACAGACAAGTCGGCGTTCAATCAGAAGACGGATACGCGTGGCCATTTCAATAAGGAAATTTTATAGTTTTTACTGCAAAGAGGAAGAGTGATATGATTCAGGTAGAACAACTTTCTTTTGGTTTTACTGCAAAAGATTTATATAAGGACATTTCGTTCACACTGGAAGCGGGGAAGCATTGTGCGCTTATCGGCAGCAACGGAACAGGCAAATCCACACTGGCGGAGATTTTGATCCATCCGGAGGAGTACCTCTATGATGGGAAAATAGTGCGGGATGAAAGCTGCCGGATCGGCTATGCCAGCCAGTTCAGCGTGGGAGATAAGTTTCAGGATCGTACCGTGTTTGAATTTCTCAGTGAGCGGTTCACGTCGCTGCAAAAGGATATTGAGGCCGTATGTGCTGCTATGACGGAGGCTGAGGATCTGGATGCGCTGTATGAACAGTACCAGCAGCTTTTGGATCAAAATGAAGCCATGGACGGGGATCATTACGAAAGCAAGATCAGAAAATCGCTGGCAGTGGCCGGGATGAGTGAACTGGCGGAGACGAAGCTGGCGGATATCAGCGGCGGAGAATATAAGATGCTGCAGATCATGCGGGAAATGCTGCTGGCACCGAATCTGCTGGTACTGGACGAACCGGATGTGTTTCTGGATTTCGGAAATCTGGGAGGACTGGCTCAGCTGATCAATGAGTATGAGGGGACGATGCTGGTCATCACCCATGACAGGTATTTATTGAATCACTGCTTCAATAAGATCCTTCATTTGGAAAATGGAGATCTGCAGGAATTCGACGGGACGTATTCGGAATATCGCTGCTCCATCCTGCGGGAGAAACTGGCACTTAAACTGCAGAATATCGAGGAACAGGAAGAAATCGCGAGAACTCAGGAATTGGTGGATATTTTAAGAAAGCGGGCAACGGAGAAGGTCAATCCGGTCATCGGCCGGTCGGTCAATGCGAAACAGTCACAGTTGGATCGGCTGGTGGCACGGCAGATCAAGGCACCTTTTATCGAGATCCGGGAGCCGGAGATCGTGTTGCCGAAGGTGAATGTGGAAGAGGCTGCAGAGAAAAAGCCGGTACTTACGATCACAGACTATCAGGTGTCCTTTGAAGAAGATCTGTTGGAAAACGTGAGCTTTCAGCTTTTTGCAGGGGAAAAGGCCGCATTGATCGGAGCTAACGGAACAGGTAAGACGACGCTGATCCGGGATATTTTGCAGAACGATCATCCGGCGATCCATATAGATGTGAACACGAAATACGCCTGTCTGTCTCAGCTTCAGGAAGAAGGTCTGGACGAGGGGAAAACCGTGTTTGAGACTTTGCAGGATGGGGAATTTGCCACTCGTGAGGATGTTCGTCACTGTCTGGCACGGTATTGTTTGCAGGAAGAATGTATGGATCAAAAGGTGAGCAAGCTTTCAGGTGGAGAAAAGAATATGCTGCAGATCGCTTTGCTGGCGGCATCCGATGCACAGCTTCTGATTTTAGATGAGCCCACCAGCCATCTGGATCTGTATGCACAGACAGCACTGGAAAAGGCGATCGCGGATTATGAGGGGACCGTTCTGATGGTGACCCACGATTTTTATCTGGCGGCAGGATGTGCGGATTACATACTGCTGGTGGAGGATCACACCGTGAGGCGGATGCGGACGCGAAAATTCCGAAAGATGGTATATGACAAGTATTTTGATTCGGCGTATCTGGAAACGGATCGGAAAAAGCAGGAGCTGGAAGCCGCTATCACGATAGCATTCAAGAAAAACGACCTGGCGGCGGTGGATAAGCTTTGCAGACAGCTGGAGGAGCTGTGATGCTATCTGATGCTATGATAGGATCCCTCTTCTGTAGACAAGGTGAATAACCAAAATCTACGGAAGAGGGATTTTCTATGTCTAAATCACCATATTGGCTCTTTTCGTAATTTCATAAACGTTTCATAAAGGGTTTGTAATATATCTAAAAACAAGCGCATTAATTGTGAAAAATAGAAAGGGGCCTGGTAAAAAAGTGATAAAAAATGCCATAGCATATATTACAAGGAAAAAAAATAGAACTTTTATCATATTCGTTATCTTAACAATACTTCTTTCTTGCTTATACTCGTGTTTAAGTATCATGAAGTCAAGTAATAGCCTGGAAAAGTCTTTATATAAGCTTTCTGATTCTTCTTTGTCAATAACAAAAAAAGACGGTGGTTATTTCGATGTTGACCAGTTCAAGGACATAGAAAAAATAAAAGAAGCTGAAGAAATGATTTTTCAATATAATGGATCGGCAAAACCCATAAAAGCCAAAGTGGTTGATGGAGAACAAAGAATAGAGAGAGACGATTTACCTGATGAATTTAAAAATATCCTTTCTCTAGAAGCTACAAATAAGACCGAAAGAAATGTTTTATTCAGCAGCGGAGTCTTTACCATTAAAAAGGGTAGGAATATCGAAAAAAATGATAAAAGAAAAATCCTTATACATGAAGATTTTGCAAAGGAAAACAATTTGAAGTTAAATGATGTACTTAGCCTTGAACTGATCGAAATGGATAACCATGAGCAAAAAAAAGAATGCACATTTAAAATCATAGGGATTTTTTCCGGGAAAAAGCAGGAAACATACACAGGATTATCTTCGGATTTCAGTGCAAACATGGTCTTTGTTGATTATGATACAAGTCAAGAAGCGTTAAACAGGACAGAGGATCATAAAGTTGTAAATAAAATTTTGATATTCTCAAGCAGTCCGGACTCTACAAATTCAGCTTTAAATAAAATAAAGGGACTTAAAATTGACTGGTCGAAGTATACCATCGAAAAAGACACCACGGCATTTGAAGAAACATTAGAGTCTGTAAGTGGGATAAAACACATTATAAGAATAATGACTTATTCTATCATGTTGAGCGGAATAGTTGTTCTTTCACTCATATTGATTTTATGGCTAAGAGAGAGGATTTATGAAATAGGAATATTATTATCAATTGGGATCAGTAAGATAAAGATCATAACTCAATTCATTCTGGAATTGATATTTATATCTCTGCCGTCCACGATAGTATCGTTATGTTTAGGCGATTTATTATTAAGTAGAATTCTTGATGGGTTTATCAGCTCTGATAACTCAACGATCATTAATAATAGTTTGCTTAATAAAAACGATTGGATAGTAAGTTTAGAAAATTTAATACAAAGCTATTTCATATTAGTAAGTATTATTATTTTGTCAGTGCTGATCGCATCGGCCATGATATTAGTAAAAAAACCAAAAGAAATATTATCAAAAATCAGTTAGGAGATCGCAATGGATGTATTAGAAATAAAAAATATAACATATCGTTACACAAATTCAAGTGAGAAAATCTTATCATCAATAAATCAAAAATTTCAACTTGGAAAGTTTTATGCAATAATAGGGAAATCGGGTACAGGAAAATCCACGCTGCTTTCTTTATTAGCCGGACTGGATAAACCTCAGACTGGAAAAGTTTTATATAAAAATAAAAATATAGAAGAAAAGGGATATAGTAACCATAGATAAAATAATATATCTTTAGTATTTCAAAATTACAATTTAATAGACTACTTATCACCAATTGAAAATATTAGATTAGTAAATAAAAAGGCATCAGAAGGGATTTTGATCGAATTAGGTCTTGATGAAAAACAGATAAAGCGAAATGTAATGAAACTATCAGGGGGGCAGCAGCAAAGAGTTGCTATAGCAAGAGCTTTGGTGTCGGAAGCACCTATAATCTTGGCAGATGAACCTACAGGCAATCTGGATCGTGCTACTGCTGGAGAAATAATAGAAATGTTAAAGAAGTTAGCGAAAGAAAGAAATAAATGTGTGATAGTTGTAACACATAGTAAAGAAGTTGCAGACGCCGCAGACGTTATTTTAGAGTTGAGTGGTAAAAAATTAAAACAAGTAAGTAAAATTGCCTCGGAGGTGTAGTAATGATAAAAAATGCTGTTGCATACGTAACTAGAAAAAGTTTAAAATCAGTTATAATACTATTAGTTATTTTATCCATGTCAACGCTTAGTCTGATCAGTTTGTCTATTAAAGATGCAACCAATAAGGCTTCAGAAGAAGCTTTTGGTAATGTTACAAATAGCTTTTCTATAGAGATAAATCGGCAGGTAAATCCAGGCACACCCAGAGGAGGCGGTAACGTAAAAGGACAAGATATCAAAAAAATATCCGAAAATGAAAATATACA
>JABLTO010017065.1_pt1 | contig 15126 bp, 15 predicted proteins | sample 7160091 | NCBI WGS metagenome assembly JABLTO01 (sample SAMN14651225, study PRJNA627086) | human gut metagenome | isolation source: feces | host: Homo sapiens
ATTTTTTAGTGATGTCCTTCATAGCCAGATACAGCATTTTGAAAAGGCTGTCATCGGTCGGAAATACGGACTTTGCCTTAGTCACTTTCTTCAGCTGGCGGTTAAAGCCCTCTATTGGTGTTGGTGGTATAGATCAGCTTACGAAGCTCTGGTGGAAACTTGAAATAGGTGCTGAGATTTGCCCAGTTATCGTACCAGGACTTTGAGATCTTGGGATATTTAGCATCCCAGGCAGCTGCAAAAGCATCAAGAGCGTTCAGAGCCGCTTCCTCATCAACGGCAGTATATACCTTTTTCAGGTCAGCCATAAGTGCCTTGATATCCTTGTATGAGACGTATTTGCTGGAATTTCTCAGCTGATGGATTATGCAGTTCTGAATATCGGTCTTAGGAAAAACTGCTTCTATTGCCTGGGAGAAGCCTGTAAGGTTATCAGTGCAGGCAATGAGGATATCCTCAACGCCTCTGTTACGCAGGCTGTTCAGCACTCATGCCCAGAATTTGGCACTTTCATTTTCGCCTACCCACATACCGAGAACGTCTTTCCTGCCGTCCATATTAACGCCTATCGCTATGTACACAGCCTTCTTGATGATCTGTCCTTCGCTTAGTGTATCGCGTCCATAAATACAACCGCATAAACGCTCTCCAGCGGTCTCTGCTGCCATTCTTTTGCTTCAGGCAGTATCTTATCTGTTATGCGGCTGACCGTAGAATCCGACACGCTCAGACCGTAAATATCACGGATATGATCTGCGATATCGGATGTTGACATTCCCTTTGCGTACATGGAAATGATTTTATTTTCCATGTCCTGCGAAATACTCGTCTGATTTTTCCTGATAAGCTGAGGCTCAAAATCACCATTTCTGTCACGTGGAATATCAATTTCAACCTTGCCCATGCTTGTTCTGAGCGACTTTTTGCTGTGACCGTTGCGGCTGTTGTCAGTAGTTTTATTCTTTACGTCATAAGGCTCGTAGCCCAGTTCCTCATCGAACTCGGCTTCAAGACTGCCCTCCATGAACTCAGCGATCGTTTCCTTGAACAGCTCCTGTATGTCGTCCATGCTCTGCACATTTGCCGTTGAAAGCAGCTCGCCGATTAGTGCTCGTCTTGCCTGTTGCTCAGGCGTTCCTCTTTTTCTTCTTGCCATAATTAAAACTGCTCTTTTATTATACACTACTTTGGAGGTTTACACAAGATTTGGGACAGAGTCGTGATTCATAATTTCATAACGCGCAAAGGCTCCTCACCACTGGATAATCTCCGGTGATGGGGAGCCTTTGTTTACAAGTTGATTATCATTCCTCGTCGATTTCTTTCTGAGCCGATGTGGTTAATTCCATCATCTTTTGTTGATAAGTAGCTCCATCAATTTCTTCGTCAGCATACTGTCTCATTAATTCATCAATCTGTGCTTTTAATTCTTCTCTGGTCATTTGTTCCGCCTCCTTATTTTATTAATCATCATTTTTTGTAATATGAGTTATAACCTTGTATATCCCATATCCAACTAGCACAAGAGCGCCAATAACTAATTTGCCTGTTGTACTATCTTTTAATTCATTAGATATATCCTCCGCAGGCTGTTTTTTTCGGCTATTGACTTTCTTCCAATATGCCTCCGATTCAGCAGCTTTCTCTGCCCTGCGTCGACGACGCTCTTCAGATGTTTTCTCTCGTATATGACGCTTGTTCTCCACTGAAGTGTCAAGTTCTTCAAGAATTCTTTCATCCCATTCGAACCAACTCCAACCTCGAAATGCATAACCACCGTACCCGTTGTCATCGCCTTTTTCAACTACGAATAGTTTTCCTTTCTCTGTTGGATAATAATTTCTGGGCTCACCAGAAAGGAATCCTTCTTCTTTTAATAAGATGTTCATTTCCTCTGCTGTCAAGCCACACCTTTCTCCTAATCGTTTTGCTGATAATGTCATGTATCGTCCTCCTGCGTTATTTATCTTGGATGTTCTTCTGCCAGTTTTCGTTCTTCCTCATCCCATCGTTTCTGAACTTCTTCAAAATATTTTTCACTTTGTTCAGAAAATGTGCCACGCATATAGCTGATTTCATCCATCAGGCCTTGTCCCCATATTACATCGATTAGCTGTTCATGATGATATGTTGCTTCACTAGTACATCTGGACAACACCGTATTTCCTGAAGCATCCAAAATGGAGTACGGATATTGATACTTCAAGATTATGTTGTTCTTATTGAGTACATCTTCCTTAATATCTCTGTCCCAACAAAGTATAAGAAGCTGTAGACTATTGAACCTAAATACATACGATAATGCATAATTCTCAAACTCTTGTATTTCCCTCTCCTCTCGCAAGGTGATATGCCCGGTATTATAATCAATGTTTGTGACAATACTATTCGCCAGTAATAGTGGCGAATCTCCCCAGCGGAGTTTCATATTTCCAAACATATAATTCGGTGCAGGCGAAGTGTTTACTGCAAGTCCAGCCAAGATTGTAATATTCCCTAGCGGACTACTTTTTTCTTCATTCAACAGGAATTCTTTTACTTCATCATCAAAAAAAGATACATCCTTCTTCCTAGCCCTCAAGTCATTGAACGCAAACTTCAAACACATTTTTTGAATCATTGTATAGTCATATTCTACAGAAAGAGTGTCATTTTTTTGTACTTCACTAAAAAATACTTCTCAATAAATTCTTTTGCATAAGAATCGATGTACGAAATCCTATTGTTATTACAGTCTGCACAAACATCCTTCACCATAGGGTCCCCTTGATGTACGATACTTCTCTCTCCGTCTATTGTTGCGAAGCATTCCGGAAATAATCCAAGTATTCCACTTGATATTATATGCTCTTTAGTCCCTTTAGCTTCTTTTCCACAATAAGCACGAATCATACATAGCCACCTCCTGTTATCTATTCCACTGCCAAGTTTGCCCCTTAGTATCGAGTGGCTTGAACTGCGGTCATCGCTGTTATCTAAATCACTGCCACAACCCCTGACATCTAATCCACAGCCTGAACCCTACCACTCTTTTTCTGTTCCCCGGCAAATTCGCTTAGTGGATATGTTTCCATATAAGAAAACCGAGCTTTTTCAGAAGTCAGGATTCAAATCCAAACCTCCGAAAAAGCCCGGAAATACGCCGCTTTCTGTCTTTTATCTATCTTTCTTTGACATCAATACTACGCACTCAACGTGCCACGAGAGGACAGAATGAATGTCATTTCAGCATTTTTACATAATATTCGTTTATAGGAACATATCCACGACGATTTCTCTGTACATGGAAACACATCTATTTTCCCCAACTCATCACGCAAATCAAATAGAGAACTGACGGATGAATTCCTTCTTGCAAAGCTATCTGGCAAATCAAAGCATTTTCTTTCTCAAATTCTTTAGCAGTTAAAGATTTATGATTCGAATTTACTTTTAATAACTCATTTTTTACAGCCTTACTTAACCTATTCATTTCAAATTGAGGTACTTGATTTACTTTTTTCTTTATTTCTTCGAAACTAATTTCATCATCAGACAATAAATTGATTGCTTTTATAATATCTCTACCTGCATCAGGAATATTATAGTTGCACGAATATACTTTTTTTGCACTATTCAGTGACTTCCATAACTCATTAACACTTTTACAAATGAATCTGTCTCTTGGAAAGTTTTCTTCAATATATTTTTTCTCTTTTTCGTCGAAATAATAAAACGCTATTATTCTAATTTTAGGATTTTCCATGATTAAATCAAAAATATGTGCATCATTATTAGGAGACATTCCTATAATATCTAACTGCCATTCAATATTTTTTAATTCATTAAAATAATACTCTGTTGCCATTTTTAGTTCGGGATGTTTGAACTTAGTTTTTATCATTTCTGCATAAAGTTGATTTTCCTCTGAAATATAATTGATGAAATTCGGATCAGATTTGTATTTTTCCAAATATTTTTCTGATTCCAATATAATCTTATGCCTGCTTTCGGCATATTCATATTTCAATTTACCACTAAAATTCAATAAAGCATTACAGAAACAATGTTTCATTTCTGGAATATAAGCTAATTCACCTTTTTTAGATCTTATATAACCCAACACATTTTCTTTATTTTCACTATCATGAAGAACGGAAAAATCTCCATGTAAATGAAAAACAGTTTTGTGGGTTAAACTTTCAATATTATTGTCATAGTTAAGAGTGAATATCTTATCATATCCTTTGAAAAAGCTCTTCACCTGTTTATTCATATTTTGATAAATTTCTTGAATTTTTCCATCATTATAAATACCATCCAATAACAGTTCTTTAAATCCCTGCACTACCCCAATATTGTAATTTGATAAATCTTTATTTTTTAAGAAAAAAACATAAATTAATAACAACCAATCTTCTAACATTATTTCATATGGTTGCTTCACTTTATCATGATATCTATCTTGAAAATCTTTAATTGCATCTAATATATCTTGATTATCAGTCAAACTTTTATATTTATCTTCAATAATAGCGTTTGCAATATCAACAAAGCCTTTAAAAATATTTTCGATTTCTTTACCAGTGATTTTGTTATTAAAAAGCCTGTCATATTTCCTTAATCGACTATTGTATTTCATTCTTTTCAATATAAAATTACTCGAATATGCCACACCACCAAATTGTATATTAATTCCATTTCCAACAAGCAAATTCCTTTCCATCATCTCATTCCCCCAAACACAAATCCATCATCTGCACTACAGCATCACAAACATCATCAAAACTGATGTCAGCAACATATTCAAAGTCTTTCTGATAAGTCTTCCACTGTTTTATCATCACATCACTGTTTCTAACAACATCGATAATATTCTTATAATTTTTCAGGATTTCCAAAGAACCACGTTTCTTTGCTGTTGCATTCAGTGCTGCTTTCAGAGATTCTATTTCAATGTTTTTACATTGCAATTTAGCAAGGATATAGACGTCGTAGTAATCTCTCGGTCTTGTATTCTGATCACCTCTTGAAACAACAGTTTCTAACTTTTCTGCCATAACTGTTTCCAGGTTATATGCAAGCACAGATATTTCTCTGTCTTCCATAAGCAACTTAAAACGGTATTCTATCTCTCTTGGTGTGATTTTATCGCCTGTGGTGATATCCAATTTCAAAGGTACGGCCATTGGTGGATAATTTGCCGATAATGAAACACGGTATCCTTCATATTCGTCATTCTCTCGAATTTCACCAATTTTCTTAAATTCAAATGCCACATCATCCTGTAAATCAATTTCACAGATATCAAGAAATATCTTCCTGATGCTCTCTTCATTAACCGGCCACCCTTTAATTGTTACATCCATATCCATAGTGGCACGAGTATCTAAGCCTACCATTGCAGCAATCAGAAAACCGCCTTTTAATATGAAATTCTGCTGATATTTTGAAACAGATATTCGTTCCAGTAAGCGTTCCAACATAATGTTCTGCATTACCAATTGTGCTGAAATATGCTTATCTTTTGCTATATTTTTGATAACAGCTTTAAGCTGCATTGCATTATTCATATCAGCACCTCCAAATATCTTCTTACCTTTTCCTCAACATGAAACTTCTTTGCATACTCTGACAAAAGCGGAATATTCTTGTCTTTTCTAACTGCATACCGTTTGAATGCCTCAGTAACAACTCCCGTATCTACTCCTCCTCGTTTACGCAAAACATCGCATAGTGTTCGTTCCATATTATATGCTGTTATTTTATTCCCTCCCGGAGATTCTGTTTTAGTCATTCCCTCAAGATACCATTCTGCTTTCACTCTGGAACAGCTTATCCCCTCATTCTTTGCATTTGTTAAATTATAACTATTCGGAAAAGTCATAGCATATCTATTCGGCGTTCGATCTGTCAAATCCCATAAAAACAAGGCGGTTTCATTGGAAAAAATACCTTTTTTAAATCTTGTCTGTAAGTTTACAAATTCATCTTCCCATATTTCCGGCAAAATGTATACTCCTCTTGCAGTTTTTTCAAGTTTTCCATCATCAGCAAGTTTTTTTAAGTTTCCACGCAATATTCCTTTTTCAGAAAGAATAGCAGTTGTCAATACTCCATTATTCTCCTTTGCAAGCTGTATGATTTTATCTGAAACATTCACATAATCACCTTCTTTAAGTAGCTGATTGACTTTTATGCCCTTAATTATAACTCATAAGGGCATAAAAGTCAATACATTTTATATGAACAAATTGTAAATCAGGCATTCTTCCTTAAAATAAGTAAATCTTCCAACAAAAAGCACCTCACATTTCTGCAAGGTGCTTAAACTTACATAACTATATCAACACTTGTACCTGATTTGAATTTGACTGTGAATTTATCCTCGTATACCGTTATTTTTCCTATCATTCTTCTGACCAGAGATTCATCATATTCTTCAATCTGCTCCGTCTGTTCTTTCAGAAACTGTTGCATTTCTGATATACGCTGTTTCAGACCTTCCCGTTCTGCATTTTCTGTCAGTGCTACTTGCTTCATTTCACGCAAACGGTCTATTTCATCGGCAACATCATCATAATTTTGCTTGGCATTTGCTCGTTTCAGAAGTTCTCTCTGCAATTCCTCAAGTCTTGCGTCAAGGTTCTCTGCGTAGGTTTCATCTTCCAACGCAATTACAGTCCTGATGTTTTCTTCCAGAACATCAAACATTTCACTTCTGTCACCAATTGCCTGATTAATTGCTCTTACTACTGCATTTTGTAAATCTTCCTCTTTTACAGTTCTTGCATCACAACAATCAGGGCCATGTTCCACCCGACTTACGCAACGCCATACAACAGAATGTTTTCCACGGTTATTCCAAGCAATTCTTCTGTAAATATCCCCACATTTTGAACAGTGAACAATACTGGAGAGAGCATATTTGCTGCTGTAAACTCTTTTCTTCATTTTCTTTCTGTATGGTTTGTCAAGAGCAATATTGTCAATATTCTGGACTTCAATATAGCAAGCACGAACAGACGGTTTACATGAACATCAGTATAAGTTATCTTGTCATGCATACGCTAACTGTTACTTTTTTGTGACAGTTGTGAATTGACATTTGAACCATAATGTGTTAGCATAAGAGTATACAATGGAAAAGGAGTAGGTTGACATGCAAAAGAACAAATTACTGCTGCTGACCGAAATCTTGAAGCAAGAGTCCGATGCTGAGCATCCCATTACAACAAACGTTTTGATTGACAAGCTATCTTGCCGAGGTATTTCATGCGATCGACGAACTCTGGCAAGAGATATTTCGCAACTACAGGACATGGGCTACTCTCTAAAATGTGTTAAGGTCGGACACAGCAATGCTTTCTATTTGGAGCACAACGATTTTTCCTTAGCGGAATTGAAGATTCTTATTGATGCTGTTCAGGCTTCTTCTGTCATACCAGATGACATAACCAATGCGCTAATTGAAAAAATAGCAAACCTCGGCGGTACTCACTGTGCAGAATTGCTTAAGCAGAACAGAATTCGCTTTAATATCAGAAAGCAAACCAATAACAACGTCTTAGATACAATTGCTATTATTGAAGAATCGTTCAAACGGCAGACTCAGGTGTCATTCTTCTATTTTAAGCATGATGAGTATGGAAACAGGGTATATCAGCGAGACAAGGAAAGATATATTGTAGATCCTATTGCCTTGATATATACGGATGATAACTATTATTTGCGCTGCTATAATCCTGATAGAAAACAGTACCGGAATTATCGTATTGATCGCATGGAAGATGTGCGACATCTCGATTCTTATATCGGAGATGAAGCGATGATTTCTGCGGAAGAATTGGCAACATACACCTCTAAAACGATAAAGATGTATGGCGGAACAGAAGAACGAGTAGAATTAGAGTTCACAGAAGACCTTATAGATGTTATTTTTGATCAGTTTGGTCTGGACACCAAGATAGAACGATTAGGCGATAATCGGTATATAGCTACGGTTAAAGTCCAGATCAGCAGTACATTTTGGGGATGGTTCTTTCAATTTCCTGATCAAATGCGGATAGTCTCACCGGAAACTCTCTCTGCACAATGTCAGGAATGGGCTCAAAAAGCTTTAAAGTGACGAGCACTTTATAATGATACATCGAATATGCAATATTCATTAAGGGGGACATTATGCAGCTTTGTTTTAGTAAATTCAGGTTTCATCAGAAGACTACTCCTAAGCACTTTTATCGTTATCGCATCATCAGTAATAATCCATATAGCGACAAAAACAGCTTTAACGGGAATTCCATGAGATATCAAATATTACAGGCAAAAGAAAATAGAGAAAATGGGCGCAAAATGTTCATCTACGTCCTTAACAATGAATACCTGCTGACTTATGAAAGAATCCCGTTTATTCCAGAATTTGAGAATGATGCTAAGCTGGATCTAATAAACGAAAAGGAGTACTTTCCTATTTCGGAAGCCACACTCGACCTTTATAAAAAATGGACTGAATACTATGTATACAATCAGATTGTCAATTATTGCAAACGGAACAGAAGAGCATATGATTATCGAATCGAAAACCAGTATTCACAGACCATAGCACTGCCTGATAATTCGCTGCAAATTACGATAAAGAGGATTTTTCGCGTCAATACAGAAGTTATGCCAGACGGTACGGTGTATTTGGCGGTTGATATTAAATGTGAGTTCGAAAGCGACTTGACAATCTACGACTATATTCAAATGCAAAAGGATGTTAGAGGCTTACTCGTAAAATGTATATGGCAAGGCTTTGACAAAACTTATCAGATAGAAGTGGTTCATGATACTCCAATTACCGAATCGATTGGCGGCATCAATCTTTACGACTATTGGAATAGCAAAAAACCGCACCTGTTGAAGGATCTTGATCTGAAAGCACCGGCTGTTTCTGCACTGGATGATAAGAAAAAGCGGAGCGGACTCTATATTCCACAATCTTTGAAGCCAGTCATCACACGAGAATACATTGCTATGCATGATAAGGCTCTTTCCGCCAAAGTGGATCAGTATACAAAGCTGTCCATGAAAAAAAGACTCGAAATCATACGTTCTTTCCTTGATGCAGTTAACAACTCCGGTCAAGTAGTTAGTACAACACCGGAAACAGTAACTGTATTTGGTTATCAGGAAATGAGCCTGACAAAAGATTTACCTTCTCTGTTAATTGCAAACGGGAGAAAAATCAAATTTTCGGAAAAATACAAAGCGTTTACGCAGGGATTCTATAAGCTGCCTGAGCAACCAATTCAAGCTGCATTCATGAGCTATGATGACGAAGCACAAAAAAGTTATGATGTTGTTTCCGCTATCCTTGATTATACAAGAGGAAAGGTCAACCATGTGCAAGATCGGTACGTTAATTCAAATCTGCTCCATCTGGGGTTTTATGGAAAATCATTTCATTATAAGAAGGGCGATCGCCTTTCTTATGAAGAAACGGCACGTGAAATCGGTAAAATCTCTGGTATCAACTTCGCCATTGCTGCCTTGCCGTTAGAATTCGATGAAGAAGACTATTATGATGATTCTGTTGCTTCTCCGTATGATTCGTTCAAGAAAGTCTTCGCTGATCTCGGAATCCCCTCACAGATGGTATCCCTCAGTATGGTGAAGGATTTGGGAAGCAATAACGTAAAGTATCGGCTTCAAAATCTGATTCTGGGACTTTTATGTAAGTCTGGTGGAATTCCGTGGATTCTTGAAGCTCCTATGGATGGTGTAGATTGTTTTATAGGTCTAGATGTTGGAACACAGGAAAAAGGTATTCACTATCCTGCGTGTTCTGTATGTTTGGACGGCAGAGGAAATCTGGTCGGGTATTATTCAACAAATGTTGCACAGCGCGGAGAAATCATCGATGTGAAATCACTTGAAACCATTTTCAATCGAGTTTTGACAGCATATAAAGAAGCAAACGGCTGTTATCCGAAACATATCGTTATTCACAGGGATGGTTTTTCTCATGAAGAGAGCGCCTGGTATGATTCGTATTTTGGTAGACGAGATATCAAGTTTGATGTGGTTGAAGTCAGAAAGAACATACCTCTAAGATTAATAGACACGGACGCTGAAGCTGACGAGATGAACCCTGCATCCGGATCAGCAATCATCAAAGAAAATGAAGCCTATCTAATCTCGACAGCTGTAAAGTCGTTTTTAGGAGCCCCGCGACCTTTATTACTAGTCCATCAGAAGGGACAATTGTCGATGGAAAGCATCGTTAGGCAAATATATGTTCTGTCAGAGATGCATATAGGCTCAATGAGAACCAGCAGATTACCACTGACGACATTGTATGCTGACAAGATATGCAAGCATCATGACCATGTACCGCATGATACCTTGTCAAATAAACTGTTCTTTATATAATGCTTATCAATTCTACTGTTAGAAAGTGTGGGGATACTATTGGAAAAATGCGTATACAAGGGTCAGGTTCTTTATGCTTATCAGGTATTGCAGAACTTTGATTTTGAACAGGAAATCCGTAGTTGTCACGCACTTACATGCTGTGACTGTGGCGAACCTGTTTTTTTCAAACACGGGAAACAGCGTGCAGAATGCTTCGCCCATTACAAACGAGAGGAATGTAAATACGGCGAATATTGTAGTAAGCAAAGCAATATTTTCAAGCACACGCAGCGTGAACTATATGCTCCGCTCCAACGAATTGCCGAAAACCATGGCTTTACATTAGAAGAGGATGCTATCATCATTCATGATCATTACACAGCTTTTGTGCTGAGAAGTGAATCTGTAAAATACGCTATAGATATAATTGATACGGCGGTTACTTCAGCTACGCTTGAAAAACGGAAAAGGCTCTATGAAGAAGCTGGATATCAATATCTTCAGATCACGGTCGACAAAGATGCAGAGTCACTGCCGTTTTCGGAACGTGAGATGGCATACTTTCCCGTAAAATACTCACTCAATAAATCGATGAATCATACCGCAATTGTTATTGATAAAGAACGTAAGAATTGGTTTATCTATATTCTCGATGGTATGGATAAATCAAATCTTCCAGACTACTTTTATGATTCGGTTGATTGGTATGAGTATGACACTTTCGCGGCTCCCGTATCTTTGGTAGATCTCGATATAGATGCGCAGGGATTCTTTACACCGTCATCAAGAATAGCATATGGTGATTTCTGTAACTACAGAAGGACACAGAAGGCAAAGTGGCTGAAAGAAGAGTCTGATCGGCTTGAACGTCAAAGAAAGCAAGCAGAAGAAGCACGTCGCCAAGCAGATATAAGGCGTCAGGAACATGAGCGCCGTCTTAAAGAAGAACAGGAAAAACTCAAGTTAGAAGAAGCAGCTAGACGCGCTGCTGCTGAAGCAGCGAAGATGAAAGCAATACAAGCGGCTGAACAGAAAAGACAACAGCGGCGAGCTGACGAAAAAGCGGAAATAGATCAAATTCATCGTACCACAGGAGCGTATGTCGGCTCAAAAATCAAGAGGAAATACGAGAGGTTTTCACTTGAAGAACTTACATCCTCAAAACCCAGAAACTGGTTACGTGAATACACTAAAGCGGACTTTGATCAGAAAGTAGCTGAACTCAGGGAACATAAAGCGTCTGCTGTAAAGACTTTGTTTGCAAAACTATGTTATATTAATTCAACGGAAAAGGCGATTCTGAGTCGATTTCTTGCTGAATTAGAAAGTACAGATCCTGATAGCGCACATGTTATCAGGTATCTTATGAATAGAGCTGGTGTAAATTAAACCAAGTGTTTACACTCTAATGCATTTTTGCTGCATAAACAGAAAGGAGAGATACTATGGCTAAGTTTTCAGATTCACTGCAATCACAGCTTCGTGCTGTTAGAGGAGATAAACCACAAGAAGAGGTTTCAATGCCAACCCAATTGAATACGGAAACAGTTGACTTGAATCCCGGCGCATTGGCGGTCGTACCAAATCTCTCCAATCGTCTTGAAGCTGATTTGGGCTTGAGAGAGAAAACCGCAATAGAACGTTTTGAAGAGAATCCTTGCGAATACACTCTTCGGGACATTCCAAAGCGTGATCAAACTCCTGAATTAATCATGGCCGCAGTCGAAGCTGACGGAACAGCCATAAAATCCGTCTCAAAAAAATTGCTTACATATGAACTGTGCAAGGCAGCTGTGACTCAAAATGGCATGGCGATAAAGTATGTACCCGAAAAGATGCTTACAGATGAACTAGTTCAACTGGCTGTAGAAAATAACGGACTTGTTCTTTATCATATTGACGGCAGAATCACGAAACAATTGGCTGTAATCGCTGTTCGCCATCCAATGAAGCTAAGAAAAAATGACTATTGGGAGTATCCAATCGCTTATGTTCCCGAAGAGTTGATCGATGAAAACCTTGTATCTGATTCGATAGCATTTTCTCCATGTAGTTTGAAGAATATTCCTACAAAATACAAAACAAAGGAACTCGTGCTTCAAGCTGTGACTAAGGACGGTGAAGCATTAGAATATGTTCCGACCAATAAGATAAATAAGCAATTGATAGAGCTTGCTGTTAATAGCAATCCGTTTAATCTTCAATTTGTTCCACCCGCTCGTCGTACTCAAGAAATATGTGAAGTCGCATTTTCCATTAATCCGTTCACATTAAGATGGATTCCTGAGAAGTACATCACTTCCGATATGTGTCTTACTGTAATTGAAGCGGCGGATGACAACGATCGAGATAGATCGTTCTCTATTAGTTGGTTCCCAGATTCACTCCGCAATGATAAAGCTATAATTGATGCACTTATTAAGAAAATTGGGTCTGAAGCGATTCTGGCATGGAATACAAGACTGCTTGAAAAGAGAGAGCAACAGGATCCTGCTGCTATGTTAATAAAGCCATTATCAAAATCGGTTGCAAACTTTATCCAGAAAATCATCGATGCAAAAAGATCTGCACCAATAAGAAAACTGGAATTAGCAGAGGTCGAAACTCCACCTTCAGCTAGTGATGCGCTCCTTATTCCGATTGAGCAAACAGTAGCTACTTCATATGATCTCATGCTCAATGACGATATTCCTTCAAAAACGGTTTACTATATATCAGATTTACATATAGAGCATCAGCTTAAAGATGTATTGGAGAATGATAGTTGCACTTTTGAGGATGTTTCAAATGCTTTAGATCAAAAGATCGCTGAAATGGTTTCGAGCGTTAACGACACATCTGGTTATTTACTGGTTGCCGGAGATGTTGGGCATTACAAGCGAGTTGTAGCATTATTCTATCATAAGCTACGGCGGCGTTGGAATGGCTCCATTATATCAGTATTGGGGAATCATGAGTTGTGGGATGACCACCCAGAGGGATCGTTATCTGGCTATATATCAAGACCCCTCAATGAAATACTGGCTGATTATTATAGTATTATAAGCTTCAAAGGATGGTTAAAGAGCGGCTCTCTTCTTCAGAATGCGGTCTATATAAACTACAAGAATAATCAGGAATGTGTGATCGAAGAGGAACAGATTCTGTCTGCATCCGGAGCAGACCTTCACGATATATGTTCAAAAGCTTCTCTAATAGTTCTCGGCGGAATAGGTTTCTCTGGCTTAAACGAGCGTTTTAATGCAACACGCGGTTTATATCGTTCGGCGGTTATCACACAGGAAGAGGACGAAGCGTTGTCTGAACAATTCTTATCCGTGTATGATAAAATGCTACGCTGTGTATCTGAAATGCAAGTAATCGTTCTTACACATACCCCGGTATCAGACTGGTTAAGCGTAGAAGTTAATCCAAAGTGGATATATATTAACGGACATACGCACCAGAACTCTCTAGTACGAAAACCAGACGGAACTACTGTGTTATCTGATAATCAGGTCGGTTATAAGCCTACAAAGTGGAAATTGAATTCATTCACAGTTGCTGGTTGGTATGACCCATTCAAAGATATGGATAATGGTATTCATGAAATCACATCAGATGATTACATGGATTTTAACCGTGGGCGCGGAATACACAGTAATGGATGTAAATATCCGGGAAAGATTTATGTACTGAAGAAAAATGAACTGTATATGTTTGTACTTCAATCCGCATCAAGTCTGTGCCTTCTCGTTGGCGGTCAACGAAAAAAATTGCCCAGATACGATATACAGTATTATTATGACAATATGGAGCTGTATGCACAGAAAGTTACAGAAGCCGTCACACCATTTCAAAACGCCTTATCTGCGATATCGGATGAGGTTCGTAAATTTGGAGGTTGGGGTAGTATTCACGGATGCATTGTAGACATTGATTTTCTCAATCACATCTATCTGAATCCGTTTGACGGCACACTCACCGCATATTACGCATGGAGTATGCAGTATAAGTTTGTGTTTGATGACGTAATCTCCTTGCTGAAAGAGCATTTGCCTGAATTATGTGAACGCTATGAATCAGCTAAGAGAAGTGAACTGCTTCCGATTTTGAGCCATTCTGATGGTAAGACTAAAAGCAAGAAAATCAAAAAGAAGATGTTTGTAGCAAAGGTTCCACAGTTAGTATTAGAGACTGATATGTATAATCCCTCTCGAATCATGAAGTCAATACAGTACATATTTGAAAACAATGTTATCCGTATCTGGAATGACGATATTTTATCGGCAGATTTCAGCGATGATTCACTTGCTTTAGACATGAAGGCAGAAGCAAAGAAAATCGAAAAGAAATAAACAGTTGCCGCTTATGTTTGACTATTGTAAAATTGCCCCTGATGTGCTATAATGAACATATCAGGGGCGTAGTTTTACATATCAATCTCGATATTATGAACACCTAAACTGGGGGGCAGATTTGCATGATAGAATACAACAAACTAATTCGCGACAAAATTCCGGAAATCATCACATCTTTCGGGAAACAGTGCATCGTAGAAACTATGAATGAAACAGAATATATTGAGGCTCTTGATGCTAAGTTGAACGAAGAACTAGCGGAGTATCAGGCAGACAAGTCTCTTGAAGAACTGGCTGATCTGCTTGAAGTCATGTATTGATGTAGTATAATAAAACTTGACACCCTAACCTCAAAGGAATAAAATAGAAAAAGAAAGAAATGGAGGAAAAAGGAATGTCAGAAAATAAACAA
>JABLTO010101112.1_pt1 | contig 15108 bp, 14 predicted proteins | sample 7160091 | NCBI WGS metagenome assembly JABLTO01 (sample SAMN14651225, study PRJNA627086) | human gut metagenome | isolation source: feces | host: Homo sapiens
AATAATAGTATTTTTTATTATTATTATTTCTTTTTTTATCAAAATTTTCTAAGGTTAACAAAATTTGGTTCATATATTAATACCTTTCATACATATTTTATAAGTATTTTTTGCAAAATATTTATAAAATATTCTAAATTGTATAGACTTTTTAGTTAAAATATCATAAAATAGTTAGGTAAAAAAGGAGTTGGTATAATTGAATATATGGCACGATATTGAAAAAGAAAGAATAAATAAAAATGATTTTGTCGCAGTTATTGAGATAACAAAAGGTGGAAAAAACAAATATGAATTAGATAAAACAACAGGAATGCTTAAATTAGATAGAGTATTATATACATCAACACATTATCCTGCAAATTATGGATTTATACCTAGAACATATGCAGAAGATAATGACCCATTAGATGTATTAGTTTTATGCCAAGAAAATATAGACCCAATGACTTTGGTTGAATGTTATCCAATTGGAACATTAATTATGACAGACCAGAACTCGAAAGATGAAAAGGTAATTGCAGTATGTAAACAAGATCCTTTCTTAAATGAGTACAAAGATATAAGCGAAGTTCCAAGTCATATTTCTTCAGAAATAATGCATTTTTTTGAAGTATATAAACAACTAGAAGGAAAACAAACCTCTGTAGATAAAATAGTTGGAAGAAAAGAAACAGAAGAAATAATAGAAAAATGTATGAAAAATTATGAAGAAAAATTTGGAAATTAAACTTATAGAGGGGACGTGTAATTTATGCTAATAGAAAAAGTTGGTTTTAATTTATTAGCAGTTTCATTATTTATAATTATTTTTTTTAAAATGATAGCTAGAAATGATACAAGCTATGTAACTTTTTTAATTTTAGAATTTATAGGAATATTTATAGAATTTATAGAAATTTTAAAAGGAACGACATTTGCAATATGGATAAAATGTATAACATATTTTATAGCTATAGTACTTCCTATAGTAATTATTATGCTAGAAAAACATAATAAATATTTATTAGAATATATATATACATTTTTAGCTAAAATTTACAAACTATTTAATCAAAATAAATCAAAAAAAATGTTACTAAAATTAATAACAGAATATCCGGAATGTTATATTGGACATAAAATGCTTGCAGAAATATATGTAAAAGAGGGTGGAAGAAGAAAGGCAATAGATGAATATGTTAAGGCAATAGATATAAATAAAAAAGATTACGATTCATATTATGAAATTGCATTTCTTTTAAATGAATTAGACAAAAAAGATGAGTCTATACAAATGTTAAATACTTTAGTAAATAAAAAACCAGATTATTATAAGGCATCTGAATTATTAGGGTCTTTGTTTTGTGAAAAAGAAATGTTCAAAGAAGCGATAAACGTGTATCAAAATGCAATGCAATATGATCCAAATAATTATGAAATATATTATAATTTAGGAATAGCCTATACAAGATTAAATGACTTTCAAAAAGCTCAAGAGTATTACAAAATGGCTGCAGAAATAAATGCTGAATTATATTTAGCAATGTATAATTTAGGAATGATATCTTTAATGTTTGGTGATATTGAAGAAGCAAAACAATATTTTATGAAATCTGTAGATGGAGAATACTTAGAAGCAAAAGGATATTTTAATTTAGCGAGAATCGCATGTATAAATGGTGAAAAAGAAAATGCAATAAATTACTTAAATCATGCAATAGAGCTAAACGGAAATTTAGCAAAAAAAGCATTAAATGATAATATTTTTATACCTATTCAAAAATATATACATATACCACATAATATAATAGAAAAAGAAAATAAAATGGCTCAAAAAGAAATAAAAGCACAAGAACATTTAGAGCAAACCTATGAAATTGTTGGTACATTAAGTAAAAATGAACTTAAAAAAATGAATAGTTTTCAAAGTAAAAGAATAAACTCTAAAGAAAAAGAAATAGAGTAAAAGGAGGATTAACTTTGAAAACAAAAATTTCAGTAATTGGTGGAGACAAAAGAATAGAATATTTAATACAAATGTTAAAAAAAGAAGAGTTTAATATAAAAATATTTGGAATGGAAAATTCTAAGATAATTCCAAAAGAAGAAAAAAGCACTTCTATAAAAGAATGTTTAGAAAATTCTAAAATAATAATATCTTCTATACCTTTTTCTAAGGATGGAGAAAATATATTTGCACCATATGCTGAGAAAAATATAAAAATTGAAGAATTATATAAATACACAAAAAACAAAGTTTTAATTGCAGGAAACATTAAAGAAGAAATACAAAAAAAATTTGTTAATACAAAAATTTATGATTTAATGAAAGATGAAAGCTTAACAATAATGAATGCAGTATCTACAGCAGAAGGTGCAATACAAATAGCTATGCAAGAAACAAATAAAACAATACATAATTCAAACGTATTAGTTTTAGGTTTTGGAAGAATAGGAAAGGTACTTTCAAAAGATTTACTAGGCTTAGGTGCACAAGTAACTTGTGAAGCAAGAAAAAAATCGGATATTGCATGGATAGAAAGTTATGGTTATAAATCATTAGAATTAAATAATTTAGAAGAAAACATAAATAAATATGAAATTATTTTTAATACAATACCGTATTTAATATTAAATAAAAATATACTAAAAAATGTTAGAAAAGACTGTTTAATAATAGACTTAGCATCTAAGCCAGGAGGAACAGATTTTGAAGAATGCAAAAAGCTAGGAATAAATGCAAGGTTAGAATTAGCACTTCCTGGTAGAGTAGCACCAAAAACATCTGCAAAATATATTAAGCAATCTATTTATAACATAATGGAGGGAGAAAAATGGGAGCAATAACAATTTGGCAAGCAATAATTTTAGGAATAGTTCAAGCACTAACAGAATTTTTACCAATATCAAGTTCAGCACATTTAAATTTAATACCATGGATAATGGGATGGATAGATGGCCCTGGTTTTAGAGGAGAATTTGAAGGAAGTTTCGATGTAGCATTACATGTAGGAACACTTTTAGCAATATTAATATTCTTCTTTAAAGATTGGATAAGTTTAATAAAAGGTGGATTCAATCAAGTAGTAAAAAAAGAAAAAACAACAGAAGGAAGAATGTTCTGGTACTTAGTAGCGGCAACATTACCAGGAGGAATATTAGGTTTATTAGCAGATAAATTTTTAGAAGATTATTTAAAAACAGCATATCTATTAATGGCAATAGTATTACTAGTAATGGGAATAATTTTATACATAGTAGATAAAAAATGTAAATCAAAAACAGATTATGAACATATGAGTTTTAAACAAACATTTTTAATAGGACTTTCACAAGCATTGGCATTTATACCAGGAGTATCACGTTCAGGAATTACAATGACAACAGGAAGACTAATGGGAGTAGATAGAGAGTCAACAGCCAAATACTCATTTATGTTAGCAGCACCAATAACATTTGGAGCAGCATTATACAAATTAGTAAGTGGAGCATTTACAATAAATTTATCATTTGCAATAGGAATATTAACAAGTTTTATAGTAGGACTATTTATAATAAAATTTTTACTAGATTATCTAAAAAAAGGAAGCTTTAAATTATTTGCTATATATAGAGTAATAATAGGAATATTAGTAATAGAAATATATATTTCTAGAATATAAAAACAAAGCACGAATCAGTGCTTTGTTTTTTATACTATTGGAAATTTCTTTTTTGCTTGAAATTTTATTTAATATACTATATAATACTGTCGAAAAATAAAGTGTTTAGGGGATAATATGATAAACTTACTTTTATGTGGAAATAAAAAGGTTTTCGATGGTGCATTAACACAATTAATTTCTATTACAAACAGAACAAAAGAAGATATTAATTGTTATATATTCACAATGGATGCAACAAGATTAAAACCAGAATATGTGCCTATTGAAGATGAACAAATTGAATTTTTAAATAAAGTTATAAAATCTAAAAATATTAATAACAATGTAAAAAAGATAGATGTAACAAAAGAATATGAAGAAGAATTTTTAGGAACTGCTAACGAAAATGCTTATTGCACACCATACACTCTTTTAAGATTACTAGCAGACAAAATAGAAGAAATACCAGATAAAATTTTGTATTTAGATATAGACATAATGGTTGGTAACGATTTGACTAAATTATATAATATTGATATAACTAATTACGAATATGCAGCAGTTAAAGAGAAATATGGTTGTTGGATTATTAGACCAGACTATATAAATGCTGGAATGCTTTTATTAAATATGAAAAAAATAAAAGAAACAGGTCTTTTAGAAAAAGCAAGAAATTTATTAAAAAGAAGAAAGTTATTATTTGCAGACCAAGATGCAATATTTTGGTCAACAACTAAAAAACTTATACTACCAAGAATTTATAATGAACAATCAAAATTTAATAAAAAAGATACAGTAATTTGTCATTTTTGTAAAAGGCTTATGTTTAGACCATATCCTCATACAGAAAATTATAAACAATGGAACATAGAGGAAGTGCATAAAATTTTAAAATGCTTTTATTTTGATGAGGACTTGAATGAATATTTGAAATTAAAAGCAGAGTTCAAAAATAAAGAATTAGAAAGAAGATAAAAGGAGAACAAAATGGAAAATAATTTAGAGGTAATACCAATATTTTTTGCAGTTGATGATGTATACTCACCATTTTTAGCAGTAACATTACAATCGTTAATAGAAAATGCATCTAAAAATTATTATTATTCAATAAAAATATTATACACAAATATGCAAGAAGAAAATAAGAAGAAACTTGCAAAATATGAATCTAAAAATGTAAAAATAGAATTTGTAGATTTAAACTATTATATAAAAAAAATACAAGATAAATTATACACCAGAGATTATTATACAAACACAACATATTTTAGGCTATTTATACCAAACTTATATCCACAATACGATAAAGTAATTTATTTAGATGGAGATATAGTTGTACTTGGAGATATTTCAGAACTATATAATATAGATATGGGAGATAATTTAATAGCAGCTGCACCAGATGATGTAATACAAAATACTAAAGTATTCCAAGAATATGCAGAAAAAGTTGTTGGAGTAGCTGATTACAGAAATTATTTTAATGCGGGAGTTCTTTTAATGAATTTAGATGAGCTTAGAAAATTCGACTTTCTAGATAAGTTTTTATATTTACTAGAAACAGTTAAATTTTCAGTTGCTCAAGATCAAGATTATTTAAACAGATTGTGCAAAGGAAGAACAAAAATAATAAGTATAGCTTGGGACAGAATGCCAATGCCAACAGATAAAATATCAGATGACGAAATAAAACTAATACACTATAATTTAGCATATAAACCATGGCATTTTGATAATGTATTATATAAAGAACACTTCTGGAAATATGCAGAAAAAACAGAATATATAGACGAAATAAAGAAAATAAAAGAAGCATATACAGAAAGCGATAGATATCAAGATATGGAACAATATAAAAAGTTACAAGCACTAGCACAAAAAGAATGTGACTGTGTAGGTGATGACAGAAGGTTTAGAAGAACCATTGAGGAAGATTTAATAAAAAAATCTCAAGATAGATTAGAAGTTCTAGAAAAAATAAAGGTTTTAGAACAAAATGGAGTTTTTGATGTAGATGTTGAAGATGATCCAGAAACAATAAAATTAACAGCAGATAATGTTGATTATTTAAAAGAAAAACGTTATAGCAAGTTAAAAAATAAAGTTGCAAATAAAATGGGAATGAAGTTCTTAAACGATTTATTAAAAGATAATAAATTAATTATAAAACAAGTTATAGGAATGGAAAATTTGCAAAAAGTAAAAACAGGAGCAATTATAACTTGTAATCACTTTAATCCATATGATTCTTTTGCAATAGAAAAAGTATTTAGAGAATCTGGGCAAGCAAAAGAAAAGAAATTATATAAAGTTATAAGAGAAGGGAATTACACAAACTTCCCTGGACTTTATGGATTTTTCTTTAGAAACTGTGATACACTACCATTAAGCTCTAGTAATAGAACAATGATAGAATTTTTAAAAGCAGTAGATACAATATTACAAAGAAAAGACTTTATTTTAATATACCCAGAACAAAGTATGTGGTGGAATTATAGAAAACCAAAACCATTAAAAAATGGAGCATTTAAAATGGCAGCAAGAAATAATGTGCCAGTAATCCCGGTATTCATTACAATGCAAGATAGCGACATAATAGGAGAAGATGGTTTCCCCGTACAAGAATATATAATAAACATTGAAGAACCAATATACCCAAGTGAAAACCTAACAGAAAAAGGAAATACAAATGTAATGAGAGACAAAAACTTTGAAGTATGGAAAAATGTGTATGAAAAATTCTATAAAATACCATTAGAATACTTAACAACAACAGAAAATGAAAAAGAGGAAGATGCTCTATGAAAGAGCAAAAAATAATATATTATAAAGATGAGCTAAATGATGAATTTTCAGGACCAAAAATAACACCAATAAAAATAGATGAAAACTATAAATATAAACATGGAAAAATATGGAATATATGCTCATACATAATACAAAACTTTTTAAGTATGCCAATAAAAGTTTTATACAATAAATTAAAATTTAGGCTAAAATATGTAGGCAAAGAAAAAATTAAGCCCTATAAAAAACAAGGATATTTTATATATGCAAACCATACACAACAATTTGCAGATACATTTATACCAAGTGTTGCAATATACCCAAAAAGAAATTTTTTAATAGTTAATCCGGAAAACATTTCAGTAAAACCATTTGGAAAACTAGTAGAAATGTTGGGAGCAATTCCAGTACCAGGGAACAAAACAGCAATGAAAAATTTCTTAGAAGAAATACAAACAAAAATAAAAAACAAAAACACAATAACAATATATCCAGAAGCACATATATGGCCATATTATACACATATAAGACCATTTAAATCTGTATCATTTAAATATCCGGTAGAATTAAATGCATCAGTATTTTGCATAACAAATACATACCAAAAATGTGGAAAAAACAAAATAAAAATAGTATCATACATAGATGGACCATTTTTTGCTGATAAAAGCCTAAGTAAAAAAGAACAAAAAGAAAGTTTGCGAAATAAAGTATATGAATGTATGGTAGAAAGAAGTAAAAATAGCAATATAGAAAAAATAAAATATATAAAAATGTAAAAATGCGACCATTGGTCGCATTTTTATAATAATCCACCTAAAACTAAAATTCCAATATTATCATTATATATTTCATTAAACTGAGATAATGGTAAAGGACTTGTGCCTTCACCAACTTCAATAGTATAGCCTGGCTTGTTATAAGTTTGAATAAACCAATCTTTATAACCGGCATAGGCAGATTTTGGTGGAGTGCTTTCAAGAGTATAGCCGCTAATTTCACTAAATTTTTTTCCAATAGATTCAGCATTTGCTGGATTAAATCCATCGTATTTCCAATAAATTACTTTTCCTTGAGAATGATATGCAAGTATTAAATTAAAATTATGCCTTAATGTAAAATTGTATAGAGCAATAGCTTCTGGTTCTGTTAAAGGAGAAAAACCTACAAAATCCCTTGGTGCTGGAGAGGTAAAGCCTTGGTTATATTTTATTTCTTTTGCTCTTTCCCAGTTTGCAGGAAATTGCAAATTTAAGTCCACACCATTAATATTGGCTTTCCAATCTTCAGGAAAAACAATTTCAGGATAATTGTTTGCAATACGTCTAGCTTGAATAAAAGCAGAAGAAGTAGTTTGAATAGTTCCATTAACTAAATCAACACCATCAGGATTAACCATAGGTGCAATAAAAATAGAAACATTTTGAAATAAATATTTAGCGTCATAGCCAAATATTTTTGAATTGTTAACATATGCCTTGCAATAATCTTCTACAAATTTCATTAAAACTAAAGAAGTTATCCATTCATTAGCATGAATAGAACCAGAGTAAAAAACAGTTTTTGAACCCCTTCCAAGTCGTATACAGGAAATAGGTTTTCCAAGAACACTATTACCAATTGTTTGAACATTTAAAAAAGGATATTTAATGTTTAAATAATAAATATCTTGAGCAAGTAAAGTTGAATCATACAATTGGTTTGTGTTTACAATATTTTCATCCATAAAATCACCTAAGTAAGTATATGATGAAATTTTAATTATATTCTTTAATAATAAAAATAGATTTGCTTTAAATGGCAGAGGTGTTACAAACATTAAAAGTGATAACTAACATTTGTGTTTTTATTTCCTATAGTTATTATCTGTTTGTAAATTTAATTTTATAAAACCCTTGCAAACTGAGTAATATGTGATATAATGTAAAAGCTTATTATAAAACGTGAAAGGATTGAATAAAAAATGAGTATTAAAGTTGAAAAAACAGATAACAAAAATGAATTAAAATTAGAATTTACAGTGGAAGCACAAAAGTTTGATGAAACAATGAAAAAAGTATATTTTAAAACAGTTAAATATTTTAATATACCAGGTTTCAGAAAAGGTAAAGCACCAATGAATATAATAGAAAGATATTATGGAAAAGAAATTTTCTATGAAGATACTTTTAATGAAATATTACAAGAAGTATATGATAGAGAATTAAGAGAAAGCAATATTACAGCAGTAAGTTATCCAGACATAGATGTTAAACAAATAGGAAAAGGACAAGACCTAATATTTACAGCTGTTGTTCAAACAAAACCAGAAGTTAAACCAGGAAAATATAAAGGTATAGAAATTAAAAAAGTAGAGTATAATGTATCTGAAGATGAAATAAACCATGAATTAGGACATATGCAAGACAGAAATTCAAGAATGGTAACAGTTGATGATAGAGCTGTTGAAAATGGAGATGTTACAGTTATTGATTTCGAAGGATTTGTTAATGGTAAAGCATTTGAAGGTGGAAAAGCAGAAGGACACGAATTAACAATAGGAAGTAACACATTTATACCAGGATTTGAAGACCAAATAATAGGAATGAAAATTGACGAAGAAAAAGACATAAATGTTAAATTCCCAGAAGAATATTTTTCTAAAGATTTAGCTGGAAAAGATGCAACATTTAAAGTTAAATTACATGAAATAAAGAAAAAAGAATTACCAGAATTAGATGATGAATTTGCTAAAGATGTTAGTGAATTTGATACATTAAAAGAACTAAAAGAAAGCATTAAAGAAAAATTAGAAAAAGAAAATGAGCAAAAAGCAAAATATGAAACAGAAGAAGCAGCTATAAAAGCAGTTTGCGACAATACTGAAATTGATATTCCATCAGGAATGATAGAAACAGAAATCGATCATATGGAAAAAGATATGGAACAAAGAATGCAATATCAAGGATTAACTTTAGATATGTACCTACAAATGATAGGTAAAACTAAAGAAGAATTTAGAAAAGAATATGAAGACCAAGCTAAAGATGCTGTTAAATCTAGATTAGTAATTGAAGCAGTAGCAAAAGAAGAAAAAATTGAAGCAGACGACAAAGAAGTAGACGAAAAAATAAAAGAAATGGCTGAAAACTACGGAAAAACAGAAGACGAACTAAAATCAAATGAATCATTAAGAAATTATTTAAAAGAAAATTTAAAAACAGAAAAAACAATAGAATTTATAGTGAAAAATGCAAAAATAAAATAAGAAAATAAAAATCGTAGGGGTCGTATAAAAAATTAAGAATATAAAAATATATTCAATAGTTTTACGGCCCTTTTTATAAAAATTATAAACTTAAAAGGAGGAAAAATTATGTTAGAAAAAAATAGTTTAGTACCTTATGTTGTAGAACAAACAAGCAAAGGAGAAAGATCATATGATATCTTCTCTAGATTGTTAAAAGATAGAATAATATTTTTAGGAGAACAAGTAGATGCAACAACAGCAAGTTTAGTAATTGCACAATTGTTATTCTTAGAATCAGAGGATCCAGAAAAAGAAATATTTTTATATATAAATAGCCCAGGAGGATCAATTTCAGATGGAATGGGAATTGTAGACACAATGAACTACATAAAATGTCCTGTTTCAACAATATGCGTTGGAATGGCTGCAAGTATGGGAGCTGTATTATTAGCTTCTGGAGAAAAAGGAAAAAGATATGCAACACCAAATGCAGAAATACTAATTCATCAACCATTAATAGCAGGTGGAGGACTTTCAGGTCAAACAACAGAAATAAAAATTCATGCAGACCATATGGTAAAAACAAGAGAAAAATTAAACAAATTATTAAGCGATAGAACAGGTCAAAGCTTAGAAACAATTCAAAAAGATACAGAAAGAGACAATTACATGACAGCTGAAGAAGCACTAAAATATGGATTAATAGATGGAATAATGGAAAAAAGAATATAAATCTAAAAGGAGAGTATAACAATGGCAAAAAAAACTACTAGCAATGTTAAATGCTCATTTTGTGGAAAAATGCAAGATGAAGTAGAGAGAATAGTTGCAGGACCAGGAGTATATATTTGCAATGAATGTATAGATGTGTGTTCAAATATTGTAGAAAATGATGCATATGATGATGAAGATGATGAAAAATATACAATAAATAATGAATCTGTACCAACCCCAAAAGAAATAAAAGATATTTTAGATGAATATGTAATAGGCCAGGAAGAAGCTAAAAAAACATTATCAGTTGCAGTTTATAATCATTATAAAAGAATTAAAAGTATACAAAATGATAAGAATAAAAAAGATGATGTAGAAATACAAAAAAGTAATATTTTGTTATTAGGACCAACAGGATGCGGAAAAACCTTACTTGCACAAACACTTGCTAAAATATTAAATGTTCCATTTGCAATAGCAGATGCAACAACACTTACAGAAGCTGGATATGTAGGAGAAGATGTTGAAAATATTTTACTAAAATTAATTCAAGCAGCAGACTATGATATTGAAAAAGCAGAACGTGGAATAATATATATAGATGAAATTGATAAAATATCAAGGAAAAGCGAAAATCCTTCAATTACAAGAGATGTTAGTGGAGAAGGTGTACAACAAGCTTTACTAAAAATTGTAGAGGGAACAACAGCATCTGTACCACCACAAGGAGGAAGAAAACATCCACATCAAGAATTATTACAAATAAACACAGAAAACATATTGTTTATATGCGGTGGAGCATTTGAAGGATTAGAAAAAATAATAGAACAAAGAACTGGTAAAAAAACAATAGGATTTGGAGCTCAAATACAAGAAAAAACAGAAAAAAATAGAGCAGAAGTATTTAAAGAAATGTTACCACAAGATTTACTAAAATTTGGTCTTATACCAGAATTTGTTGGAAGACTTCCAATAATAGCAACTCTAAACGAATTAGACAAACAAGCTCTAATAGATATCGTAACAAAACCAAAAAATGCATTAGTAAAACAATATAAAAAACTATTTAAACTTGATGATGTAGAACTAGAATTTGAACAAGATTCTTTAGAAGCAATAGTAAATAAAGCAATAGAAAGAAAAACGGGAGCTAGAGGATTACGTTCAATAATAGAAGATATTATGAGAGATATAATGTATGAAATACCATCAAATCCACAAATAGAAAAATGCATAATAACAAAAAATACAGTGGAGGGAACAGATAAACCAATAATAGTTCTAAGAAAAGAAACAAAAAATCAAAAAGCAAAAATAAAAAATAATGAGTCAGCATAAAATAAATGCATAATGGACATTCATAATGAAATAACCTTAAATAAAGGGGGATTTTATTATGAAAGTTATTACAATTAAAAGAAAAAACATAATAAAGGCACTTGCAGTAAGCATGTTTGCCTTTATTTTGTGTATATTTACAACATCATTTGGAATGCAACATTATTATAAAGTAGATTTTTCAACAGGAATAGTTACAGCAACAACACTTAATGTAAGAAGTGGGCCAGGAATACAATATAAAATAGTAGCAACAGTAAAAAAGAACGAATATATTAGAGTATTTGCAGGCGTTGGAGAATGGTACATTGTTCAAGTAGAAGGAGACTATGTAGGAGCAGTAAGTAAAAAATATGTTAAAGCTGTAAAATCATCAACAAGTTCTGGAAACACAAGCACAGGCACAAATACAGGAACAAGTAATGGAACAACAAATTCAACACTAACTGCAGATGAGCAAGAAACTTTTAATCTAATAAATAAGCAAAGAACGAACAATGGTCTTCAAGCATTAAAAATAGATAATGAAGTTCAAACAGTTGCAAGAGTAAAAGCACAAGATATGGTAAATAATAATTATTTTTCACATAATTCACCAACATATGGAACACCATTTGAAATGTTAAATAAATATAAAGTATCATATAAAACTGCAGGAGAAAATATAGCAGGAAATTCAAGTAATAGTGCAGCTGTAATAGCTTGGATGAACTCCTCTGGACATAAAGCAAATATATTAAATTCAAATTTCAACTATACAGGAATTGGCATAGTTAAAAGCAATAAATATGGAAAAATATATGTTCAAATGTTTATAGGTAAATAAATTTATATATTTGACAATAAATTTTAGCGGTAATATAATATTGTAAGATATCATAAAATTTTATAGGAGAATTTGCAATGAAGAAAAAAGGAAAATTAATAAGAAATTTACTTATATTTATATTATTAATTGTATTAACATTTACAATAATATTTAAAGATAATAATTTTTTTGATATTTTTTCAATAATGAAAAATGCTAAATTGGAATTTATACTTATAGGTATAGTAGCAATGTGTATATATTTAAGTTTAGAAGCCATAAACATTGGAAGAACACTTAGAATGCTGGGAGAAAAAAGCACTTTCTTAAAAAACTTTAAATATGCTGCAATAGGTTTTTTCTTTAGTGCCGTTACACCTGCTGCAAGTGGTGGTCAGCCTATGCAAATATATTATATGAGTAAGGACGATATAGCTGTTTCGAGTTCAACAATTGCATTGCTTTTAAATTTAACAAGTATGCAGATAACTACAATTTCTATGGCTTTAGTAAGTGTATTCTTTTTTTATGAATATTTAAATAGTGCACTTATTATATTTTTTGTAATAGGAATAATGCTAAATTTATCCGCATTAATACTACTTTTAGTTTCAATTTTTTCAGAAAAATTGTCTAAAGGAATAATAGACTTTGTTATTAAGTTATTAAAATTTTTTAAAGTAAGAAATATAGAAAGTAAAAAAGAAAAATTAAACAATGAACTAGAAAAATACCAGAAAAGTGCTATATTTGTTAGAAACAATAGAGGACATTTACTTAAAATAATAATAACCACACTTGTGCAATTTACAATATACTATAGCATAACATATTGGACTTACAGAGCTTTAGGCTTTAATCAAAGCAATATAATAATTATAATTGCATTACAATCCTTAGTGTATGCAACAGTTTCAGGAATACCATCACCAGGAGCTGTAGGAGTTAGTGAAGGAGCATTTATGCAAATATTCAAAACAATATATCCAGAAAATATGATAAGTAGTGCAGTATTATTAAATAGAGGTATAAATTTTTATTTGTTTGTAATTATATGTGCAATAATAACCATAATAAATCAAATGAAAGACAATAAAAATCAACTAGAAGAAAAAACATAAATTAATAATTTGGGGTGATTTTAGGGACGGGAGCAAAAATCACTATGACAAAATCTTAAAAATAAGCAGTAGTGGTGGTCATTGACCGCCTTAATTTATATTATAGAAAATTTCTAATTTAGATGTAGTGGTCGACGCCTCTGTCGACCAGATTGTTTTTTTATGTTTCGATTTGATATAAGATGTTAGAAGTTTGAAGTTGGAGTTTAGGGTGATTTCTTCGAAGTTTTTATTTTGATTTCAAACTTCCAAATTCTAACATCCAATATCCGTTTAATATATTTTAACCATGTACAAAAAATTATATAAGAAAATACAATTTTCAGTGTAGGGGTCGGCGTCTCGACGACCCGCTAAAAATAAATATTTCTTGGTGGAATTATGTATTAAAAAAATTGTAAAATTGTAACAACGTAGCAGTGTTCATTGACCGCCATAAAGAAAAAAGGCGACCAATGGTCGCTCCTACAATTTCATTTATTATTTCATAAATTTATAATAATTATGTTTTACATCAATATTATTATTTTATTGAGTTTATGGACAGGATAAAAATCATTGAAGTATTGAAATTTTATGTAAATTATATTATAATATTATTTGTAGTTATAGACAAGTTTTTAAATGTAATTAAAGAAAAATTTTATTCATAATGACACAAAATAATAGCAGGAGGAAAAATATATGGATGATTATTTTAAAAAGTTAGAATTAGAAATAAAGAGAAAAGACGAAGAAATCCGCAAGTTAAAATTCGAGATATCTTGCAAAGATGAGGAAATTAAACGGTTGAGAAAAGCAAATGAGGAAATACAAAAAAGTGATGAAGATAAAATGTTAAATAAACCGATTAGTGAATTGGGGTTATCAAGTCGTGCGTATGGTTGTTTAGCTCGATATGGAATAAGAACAGTTCAAGATATAATTGAAAAAAAACAATTAATTTTGAACTGTAGAAAAAGTGGGGTGCCAAAAATTAGGAGTATAGGAGCCAAAACACTCCCAGATATCTTAGATAAGATGGAAGAAATAGGTTTCCCATTAGAGTAACAAAAAGGTTCTTTAATTACATTTTCCCAGAATACGTAATTTGTATTCTGGGACTTTTCATATTTTCAGCAATGTTAGCCTTGACAAACATATACTATGCATAGTATAATGTTAACCGAAGTTAACAAAAGGAGAAATTTATATGATTACGAGTTCTTTAGAAGAATACTTAAAAACAATGTATGTGCTAAAAAAACAAGGGCAAGATATAAAAGTAACAACAATTGCAAATAAAATGAATTGTACTAAGCCAAGTGTTAATAAAGCAATTAGAAATTTAAAGTTAAATGGCTTAGTAAATTATGAAGTTTATGGAGATATAGAATTAACACAAAAAGGTGAACAACTTGCTAAAAAGGTTTTAGAAGCTTATGACATAGTTAATGTATTTTTAACAGAAATATTAGAAGTGCCAAAAGAAGAGGCAGAGCAAGA
>JABLTO010247611.1_pt1 | contig 15083 bp, 17 predicted proteins | sample 7160091 | NCBI WGS metagenome assembly JABLTO01 (sample SAMN14651225, study PRJNA627086) | human gut metagenome | isolation source: feces | host: Homo sapiens
AAAAATATAAAATTCCAGTTGACATTCGGAAACACACTGAATATAATTCCTCTTGGGAAAGGCCCGGCTTCAAATCAATGTTTAATTTGGCTCCTGCCGGATTTCCGGTTAGAAAACTGCTTGCGCTCAGCACAAGCGGACCGGAAACACCAAAATGCGTAAAAAGCATTTCCCCAAGCTCTTCAAAGACAAGCTTTCCCTTCGTGCTATATGCGCGTAGCGTCACATTGCGCAGCGAAAGTCCAGAGAGCGTTTTGGGCCATTCTTCTTCCGTTTCAAACGGGATGAGAGCTGCCTGGATCTCCGTTACCGTATGGCCAAGTGCGCGGGCAAAACGGTAACCATCTCCTGTGGAACCGGTGCTCGGGTAGCTTGCTCCACCTGTCGCAAGGATGAGCGCATCCACGCGCAAAGCTTCCCCTGCGTTTAAGCGCAGCAAAAATCCTCCCTGCTCCGTATGTGTCACAGATTCCACTTCCGTATTGAGGCGCACTTCAACCCCGGCCTGTTTAACATAGGTGGCAAAAGCGCGGATTACATCGCTTGATTTATCAGAAGTAGGAAATACACGCCCACCACGCTCCGTTTTTGTAGGCACGCCCATGCGCTGTAAAAGAGAAATCACATCTTCATTGGAGAAGCCATAGAGCGCACTGTATAAAAACTTCGGGTTGCGCGGAATATTTTTAAAGAATTCCTCGAGTTCTGCCGCATTGGTGATGTTGCAGCGTCCTTTTCCTGTGATAAACAGCTTTTTCCCGAGCTTTTCATTTTTCTCGATCAAGATTACAGCGTGACCTTTTTCTGCAGCCGTTGCGGCAGCCAGCATACCGGAAGGGCCGCCTCCAATTATAGCAACCCTTTTCATAACGCTTCTCCTCTTCGCGCTGGAGTTTCCTCGAGATGGGAAACATCGTTCCAAACCCAGAGCTGCGCGCAGTCTGCATGTTCCGCCTTCAGCTCCAGTTCTGTGTAGCTACAATTTGCAAGTTTAAGGGCGCGGATCTTAGATGCAGGCAGGCCGATCAAATGTGCAACAAGAAGCTTGATCGGCATCGTATGGCTTACGAGCGCAACCGTCGCATCCTCCGGCTGTTCGGAAAGCATTTGATCTAAACCGTTCAATACGCGCATAAGGATATCGTCTGCGGATTCCGCCCCCATCTCGCGGCAAGTTTCTGGATGCAGAATCCAGTTCCAGTCCTGCCAAAGCGCAGCATATTGCTTTTCCAGTTCCTGCGCCGTTTTGCCTTCCCATGCACCAAAATTGATTTCCGTCATCTCTGCAATCCTATTGACGCTGCATGCATGGTATGCGGCAATCTCCTGCGCAGTTTCAGCGGCACGTAAAAGCGGGCTGGTATATATTGCTTTGAGCGGGATACTAGAAAGCCTCTTTGCAATGGACTGCGCTTGCGCGCGGCCAACCGCATCCAGCGGAATATCCGTGCGACCTTGCACGCGGGCTTCAGCGTTCCATTCCGTCCTGCCATGGCGGATCAAAATCAATCGCATTGTTTTACTTCCCGTTTTCCTTGGTGATGTACACGTTCTGCCGCCCCCATATATTTTCCAGCTGACTAAAGCGCTCAAACACCTCGTCTTTTCTTTGCAGGCTTGTCGCCACGATGATCGCATTGATAAGGCTCAGCGGCGCCGCAAGGGAATCAGCAAAAGACGCCATATCACTGCGCGCAATCAGCGCATGATCCGCCAGCTCAGCAAGCGGGGAAAACACGCTATCCGTAATTGCGATGAGCTGCGCTCCACGGCTTTTTGCGAAGGAGAGCGCTTCAATCGTGCGGCGTGAATAGCGCGGGAAGCTAATGCCAACGCAAACATCGTTCGCACTGATCCGCACCATGCTTTCATAAGCATCGCTCACGATCATGTTCACAGTGATAACATTATCCAACACAAAGTTCAGATAATAGGCGAGAAACTGTGCAAGCGGAGCTGCACTGCGCACGCCAATGATATAAACACGCTCCGCATTCAAAAGGGCGTTAATAGAATCGCTGAATGCAGCATTGTCAATCGAATCAATCGTTGCACGGATATTCGCCATATCCGCTTTTAAAACGGATTTGAGCACATCATCCTGCTTGAGCTCAGAAGTAAGCTGGATACGCTGTACGCTCGTGAGTTTGTTTCGGATCAGCTCCTGGAGGGATTTCTGCAATTCGGGGTATCCATCATACCCTAGCGCATAAGCGAAACGCACAACCGTGGATTCGCTTACGCCCACGATGCGCCCCATTTTCGAAGCCGTAATAAAAGCCGCACGATCATAGTTTTCCATGATATAATTTGCAAGCTGCTTCTGGCCTTTGCTGAGGGATTTATAACTTTGGTTCAGCTTTAATAGCAGGTCGTTTTCTTCGACGTTTGGCATACTGTTATCCTCATAGCTTAAGAGTTATTTCATTTTGCTTGGCACGCAAACGCGCCAAGGTAGTTTCATCCGTCATGTTGGTAACAATGGGGGTAATTGCGATGTATCCGCGATTCGTCCATGCTTCGTCGCAGTCAGCTTCCGCATCGCACTGCGACTTTCGGCCGGCTGGAAGCCAGTAGTATTTTTGCCCATAGGGGTCCATCCGTTCATCATAATGGGTTTCATATTCTTGCACTCCCGCTGGCGTGAAACGAACGCCCTTCACTTGTGCAAGGGAAAGGTCCGGTGCATTCACATTAAGCAGTCTCAGTTCCGGCATGCACATTAGAAGAGATGCTGCGTATTTTGCACCGGAAACAGCGGCCTCGAAGCAATTTGGTTTCCACGCAATGTTGGATACCGCAACGGAGGGGATACCGAGAATGGCGCCTTCCATTGCAGCAGATACCGTCCCGGAATAAAAAATGTCCGTTCCGCGATTCGCACCAAGGTTAATGCCCGAAATCAGCAGATCTGGCCGTGGAAAAAGGTTCCCATATGCCAATTTAACGCAATCCACGGGCGTGCCGGAAACTGCGTAAGCCGTAACATCTTCAACGCCAGGAATTGTTACCTGTTGCGCGCGCAACGGCATAAACATCGTAAAGGAATGGGATGCCCCACTGCGCTCTGCATCGGGCGCGGAAACATACAACTCATTCCCCTCCTGCGCAAAAGCTAAAAGTAGCGCGCGGAGCCCTTGAGAGAATACACCGTCATCATTAGTAAAAAGGATCCGCATGCGCATTTTTCTCCAACTTTATATTTGTCTTTCATTGTATCAGATTGATGGTTTTATTTCAACCTGCTTTCCCAAATGATGCAAGTGCTGCATGTCTAAATTGCATTGTGTGCAAACAAATACCGCAGCCTAAATGCAAGGCTGCGGCATTTTTTCTTACCCTATGCAATTACAGTGTAAGATCCTCCACATAAAGCGTCCTTACACGCACGTCTTCCTTTTGCTCTTTCTTTGGTTGTGCGGGGGCTGCGGCGGCAGACATCGCGGTCGTCGCAGGCTTTGCTTCCGGCACAGGTTCTCCATTCCCCTTTGCACGCGCTTCAAAGAACTTTAATGCAACCTGCGGGAACAGCGCATAGCTGAGTACATCCTCTTCCTGCTGCATCAAGTCTTTGATTTCCTCGCGGTATTTATCCAGCTCCGGTGCAAGCAGGTCTGCCGGCCGGCAGGTGATTACAGGTTCATCACCGATTGCCTTTTTGCGCACTTCCTCGTTTACCGCCCCAGGCAATGCTCCATATTCACCATGCAGCACTGCTTTTGACTCCTTGGTAAACATCTTATACCGCTCGCCGGAAAGCACGTTAAGCACCGCTTGCGAACCAACGATCTGGCTTGTTGGCGTCACGAGCGGCGGATATCCAAAGTCTGCGCGAACACGCGGAATCTCAGCAAGCACATCATAATATTTATCTTCCGCATTCGCTTGCTTGAGCTGCGAAATCAAGTTGGAAAGCATGCCACCTGGAACCTGGTAGATCAACGTATTCGTATCCACGCTAAGCACCTTCGGATCCAGGAACCCTTCCGATTTGAGCTTGTTTGCAACGCCGCGGAAGTGCTTCGCTGCCTTTGCCATCGTTTCGAGATTTAGGCCGGTATCGTATTCCGTGTCTTTTAATGTAGCAACAAGCGATTCCGTTGCAGGCTGTGAGGTCCCGTTCGCAAGTGGTGAAAGCGCGCAGTCCACGATGTCAACACCTGCTTGCACAGCCATAAGGTAGGTCATGTCTCCCGTTCCAGTCGTGTTATGCGTGTGCAGATGAATTGGAACGTCTACTTCCGCTTTCAAACGTTTTACAAGCGAATACGCGGCAAATGGAAGCAATAGGTTCGCCATATCCTTGATGCAAATCACGTCTGCGCCCATCTGCACAAGTTCCTTTGCAATCTTCACAAAGTAATCTTCATTATGAACTGGGCTAATGGTATAGCTGATCGCAGGCTCGCAGATCCCGCCGTATTTCTTTGTGAATTTAATGGCTGCCTCCAGGTTGCGCACATCGTTAAGCGCATCAAAAATGCGGATTACGTCGATCCCGTTCTCGATAGCCTTGCGGCAGAATTGTTCAACAACATCATCCGCATAGTGCTTATAACCCAAGATATTTTGGCCACGGAAAAGCATCTGGAGCTTCGTATTTGGCAGCGCCTTGCGCAATTTGCGCAGGCGATCCCAGGGATCTTCATTTAAAAAACGCAGGCAGCTGTCAAACGTCGCGCCACCCCAACATTCAAGCGACCAATAGCCGATGCTGTCAAGCAATTCGCATGCTGGCAGCATATCTTCTGTGCGCATGCGCGTTGCCGCCTGCGATTGGTGCGCATCCCGCAGGATGGTATCAGTAATCAATAGTTTTTTGCCCATAGTTTAGACTCCTTTACAAATTAACCACCAAACAGGGAAAGGAATACGCCCGCTGCAATCGCGCTGCCAATAACGCCTGCAACATTTGGCCCCATTGCGTGCATCAGCAGGAAGTTGCCGGGATTCTCCTTTTGCCCAACTACCTGTGATACCCGCGCCGCCATCGGAACGGCAGATACGCCAGCTGATCCGATTAGTGGGTTCACTTTGCCTCCTGTTAGCACATACATCAGTTTGCCGAGCAGGACACCACCCACCGTGCTGAATGCAAACGCGCACACGCCCATCAAAAGGATTCCAACCGTCTGCCAGTTGAAGAACGCATCCACTGTAGCAGTCGCGCCAACGGAAAGGCCAAGGAAAATCGTAACAATATTGCAAAGCTCATTTTGCGCGGTTTTAGAAAGGCGTTCCGTAACGCCGCATTCGCGGAACAGATTTCCCAGCATCAAAAGGCCTACAAGCGGCGCCGCAGATGGCAGCAGCAAGGAAACAAAAATTGTAACCATGATCGGGAAAACGATTTTTTCTGCCTTGGAAACAGGGCGAAGCTGCTCCATCACAACGCTGCGCTCTTTTTTGGTCGTAAGCGCTTTCATAATAGGAGGCTGGATAACGGGCACCAGCGCCATATAGGAATATGCAGAAACTGCAATCGGTCCCAATAGCTGCGGGGCAAGCATGGCGGCAACCAGAATCGCTGTAGGTCCATCCGCACCTCCAATGATGCCGATAGACGCGGCCTCGCGCATCCCAAAATTAATGCTTGGGAAGATTGCAGAGAGGCCCAACGCTCCAAGGAAAGCCACAAAGATGCCTAACTGCGCAGCAGCGCCAAGCAGCAAGCTACGCGGGCTTGCAATCAAAGGTCCAAAATCGGTCATGGCACCAACGCCAAGGAAGATGAGCGAAGGATAAATGCCAAGCTTTACCCCTAAGTAGAGATAATCGATCAAGCCCGCGGTTTCGCCGAACTCCGCCCAGTGAACGTGCCCGCCTTCAAACAACTCAGCATGGTACATTGCAGTACCCGGCAGATTGGAAAGCAACATGCCAAATGCGATTGGGATAAGAAGCAATGGCTCAAATCCCTTTTTGATTGCAAGATAAAGCAGCAAGCAGGCAATGAAGATCATTACAAGTGGCCGCGGATCTTCAAACAACATCGCAAGGCCCGTTGTAGAAACGAATTTTTGGATTACATCCATGGATGCCCTCCTTCAAAACAAAGGTTCGGATGCGTTCGCCTAAGCAGGCAGTTTAGCCAAGGATGCAGAGCACATCCCCCGAATTCACACTCGCGCCTTTCACTACATTGACAGCGGAAACCGTTCCAGCCACCGGCGCCATAATTTCATTCTCCATCTTCATCGCTTCGAGGATAAGCAGCACATCGCCCGCCTTAACGGTGTCGCCCACCTTAACGCGAACGTCAAGAATGTTCCCCGGCATTGGTGCGTTGATAGATGTTTGCCCCTGTGAAGCCGACTGCTGTGCGGGAGGTGCTGGGGGTGTGGGCGTAGCAACCGCAGGAGCGGGCTGCTGTGGCTGCGCTTTAGGTGCCGAAGGTGCCGCACCAGTAATCTCTTCCACTTCTACCTCATAAGAAGCGCCGTTAACATTCACGATGAACTTACGCATAATGGTTCCTCCTTCAAGTTAGATAAAAATGTAGTTTTGCCCTTAAATCTTTCGGATGCTGCGGATCCTAAGTCCGCTGGCATCCGTTCCTGTTTCGGTTGCGATCGCCGCCGCAATTGCAGCAACAAACCTGTTGTGTGCATCTGCGCTTTCCGGCGCCGGAGCGAGTGTCTTCATCCGACAGATACGCAATCCTTCTGCGTCTGTTCCGGTATAGGATGCGATCGCGGCAGCGATCACGGCGCTCAAGCAAGCGCGGTCTGCGATCGGCATTTTGGGCTGTGATACCGGCTGTGTTGGAAGGAAAGTAGGCGCAGTGATATTGGGTTCCACCACAGAAGTCACTGCCGTATTCTTCCCTTTGAGCAAAGCGCTCATGAGTTTGACAAGCAGAATGATAACGATTAGGCCAATGAACACTGTACCCATGCCTAACGCTAAGACGAACCAAGGACTTACATCCATATATCGGCCTCCATTCACTCTAAGAGTTATTTATAGTGTTTTCTCCAACCAGGCGGTTATTTATAAGGGATAGTTTGAATTTAAGCATCGTTCAATTCACCGCCTTATTTTTTATATTCTACGCTTTTCCTGCTTTTCCTGCATTATGTTATAAAAAAAGCAGTGTTCCAAAGCTGGAACACTGCGCGACGGCAACCTGAAGAAACCTAAGGCCTTTCTCGCCCAATTATTTCTGAGAGGCGTGCCGCCTCTTCCTCCTCCAGGCTGCGCCATTTTCCTTGCGCAAGCTTTCCCAGTTTTATTGGGCCAAACGCTATGCGCCGTAACAGGAGGGTTTCATGGCCCACTGCCGCAAGCATTCTGCGCACTTGGCGGTTTCTTCCTTCATGGAGCGTGATTTCAAAAGCCGTATTTCCAAATTGCAGAGCATGGATGTTTTCCACTCTAGTCGGTGCGGTGGGACCATCTTCCAAAAGCACCCCGCATTCAAGCGCAGCGCGTTCGGCAACGGTAAGTGCGCCGCGGCAATGCACGAGATACGTTTTTTCCACCATAAATTTAGGATGCATCATGCGGTATGCTAGCGCACCATCGTTACACATAAGAAGCAGCCCTTCTGAGTCATAATCCAACCGGCCAACCGGGTAAAGGCGCTGCGGGACCTGTTTAAAATAGTCCGCTACCGTTGCGCGGCCTTGCGGGTCATGCATCGTGCTTACAACGCATTGGGGCTTATTGAACACCAAGACCAAGCGCTTCTGTTCTATGCAAAGCCGCCGCCCTGCATATGTTACAACGTCCTGCGCAGGATCTACTACACGCCCCAGCTCCGCGCGCTCTCCATTCACTTGGACCAGCCCGCGCACAATCAGCTCCTCACATTTTCTGCGGGAATCCACCCCAGCATCCGCCATAAACTTTTGCAACCGCATGCGCATACACCGCGCCGCTCATACGTTCCAACGTTTGAACAGCCTTTCCAGATAATCTAGGTAAGCACTCGATTCCACCGTTTCGGCCGCAACGAGTTCCGTTTCGGCAAGCACGCGCCCATCTTCCCAAACCTCCAGCGTGCCGAGCACATCGCCCTTTTCAACAGGGGCTTCTACTGGTCCCGCAAGATTTACAACGGTACGCACTGTGGTGCTATCTCCATCCTTTACCAAGATAATTATATCGTTTTTCGCAGCAACCTCCAAGGCATTTTTTTTGCCACCTGTTACACGGACGCGCGCTATGCGCTCATCCGCCGCAACAAGCGTCTCTTGCTGATAGGTTTCAAACCCGTAATCAAGCAGCCTTTTTGCAGAGGGGAACATATCGGGGCAGTTTAACACCACGCCAACAAGCTGCATTCCCTCGCGCTCTGCTGCAAAAACAAGGCATTTCCCTGCCGCCATCGTATAGCCGGTTTTTACCCCGTTCCCGCCTTCGTATTCCCAAAGGATCTTGTTTTTGTTTTTTACGGTGCGTGCAATTTCGCCGGTTGTGGTTTGGTAATATGTTGTACCGACGATCTCGCGGAATGTTTCATTCTGCATGGCATAGCATGCAATAAGCGCAAGATCATACGCTGTAGTATAATGATCCGGATCTGGCAGGCCATTTGGCGTTACAAAATGCGTATTATGTGCGCCAAGTGATGCTGCCTTTGCATTCATCAATGCTGCAAAGCCTTCAACACTGCCGCCTACATGCACAGCAATCGCTACGGCGGCATCATTTCCTGAAACAAGCATAAGCCCATAAAGGAGATCACGCATGCTGATCTGTTCGCCAAGCCGCAGATACATGCTGGACCCTTCTACACCATAGGCTTCTTGCGGTACGGTAACGAGTGCGTCAAGGTTCCCTGCTTCAATCGCAAGAATTGCCGTCATGATTTTTGTTGTGCTGGCCATTGGGAGCTTTTCATGCGCCGTTTTTGCATAGAGTACTTTATGCGTCCGCGCATCCATAAGCATTACGCCGCCCGCAGATACATCTACTGTATCACGCTCTGGTTCCGCCTGCGTGTTACCGCTGAGAGAAAACATTACAATCGCAGCCAGTAGAGCAGCCGTAATCCGTTGTAACCATCGTTTCATGCTCTGCGCTCCATCCGTTCAAGTTATTGCTGAGATTTTTGCTGTGTCTTCAGTGTACATTTGGGGGATGCTGTGTCGCATACCATTCGTTCTACTGCACAAATTGCTTCGGGCAGCAGGTCAATCACACGATCCCAGCTGTTTTTATATTGTACTTGAAGAACTTTTACGCATCCGGCATTAACGGACAGGAAAGCCATGGGGGTTAGGCTCATGCCTGCAACAGCTGCACCTGCAAAAGGATACCTTCCTCCTTCATGGTCCGTACCTAGATCAGCATCCAAAGCGGTACCCGATTTACGTACAGGTTTGTCGCTTCCCATTTCATATTCACCACCGCCGGATATAAAGCCCAGGCTTACCTTCGACACCGGCAAAATCATTGTTTCTTCCCCGGTTAAAATGGGATCCCCTACAATCGTATTTACATCCACGATCGCTTTAATTTCTTCCATTGCGCCCTTCATTATGTTTTCAATTGGATGCATCATGCTCTATTCCTCCTCGTTTTCGCTCCTAAAATAAGGACACCTATAATCTGCGTTGGAACAATTTGCAATATGCCTTCCAGATAAAACCAAATCCCGTTGCTTTCAAAATTGGGTCTGATAGAAATCCCGCCGGAATGGGGCTGAAGGAAAATATGAAAAGCACTTTGAAAAAGCGCCTGTGTTATACCCGCTACAATTACGCTTAAAAAGGCATCGCCTGCAATTCCAATTCTGCCGCGGCAGTAAAAGCTTGGAAACCAAGTTGTTCGCGTTCTTTTTCCACGCTGAAGGAGCTGCAAAACCTGCCCGCTTTTAAGCTTTATTCGCTTGGACCTTCTTTGTTGTTCTCTTATTTTATGAAATAAAGAAAACAGGCTCATTTCTATCGTAACTGGAATTCGAATCAACCCAAACAGCAAGCCGATCTCAACGTGTGCGGTTAAATTCATGTTCATAAGTTCAATGCCAAAGCTTATCCTTATATGATAAAGCATGCACGCAACCACGCCCAGGATCCCCGCTAAAACGCATACAAAAAGAACCATATCTTCCTCCAAATCGGAGATATGGTTCCTATTGTTTGCATTTTGCGGAAAACTATAACGCTGCTGGCGCTTATTTCCTGTAATCTGTGCGAATGAAGGGGGCGTTGATCGTCTCCTCAATCAGCAGGTGATATTTCTGCGGGTGCCGGTATGCGTTACCATGTACCTCATTGCGGCGATATTCCCGCATCATCTCAAGATCAAATTCGGCAAGGAAGATCCCCTCCGATCCATCTGCTTCCAAAATGCAGGTATCACGAGAGCCCGGCATTTCCGGCAGATATGCAACGCCGTCAAACGCAGAAGAGTGTCCATTGCAGTCCGGCTGTCCGCTTGGATAATTGCAGGTAGCAATTCCAATCATGTTTTCATATGCCCTTCCCCGCAATTGGCAAAGGCGGTTTATCTCCATCGGGCAGGCATTTGGTACCAGCACCAGTTCTGCGCCTTGAAGCATAAGGATCCGTGCGCTTTCTGGGAATTCACGGTCATAGCAGATCATTGCGCCCACCATCACAGTTCCACAGGAAGTTTCCAACGGCACAGTATAAAACGCATCGCCGGGCGTAAGCCGAATCTCCTCGCCAAAGTCACAGGTATGCACTTTTGCATAAGTCAGCACGCGCTTTCCATGCCGGTCGAACAGGGCCATTGTGTTGCGTGGAAGCGGTTCAAATCGTTCCAAGAAAGTAATCCCAATAGCCATATCCAATTCAGCGGCAAGCTTTCCAAACGCCGTCACGAATTCGCTTTCTAACGCAAGAGACTCTGCCCTTCTTGCATCCAGATCCTCGGGGATGCAGTATCCGCTGCTCCACATCTCCGGGAACAGGGCAATATCAGCGCCGAAGCTCTTTGCTTTGCGGCAAGCTGCAATCCCCTTTTCCAGGTTTTCCATTTGTGATTTTCCTGGAAGAAGCTGCAACAAAGCTACTTTTAAGATCTGTGCCATTTCATTTCTCCTATTGGTTAGGCCGTATCAAATCAAGCTCTGCATTTACTGATTCAGTGTCTTGACTGCCGTCCTCTTCTGCATATGCCTCATAGCGCGGCAATTCACGCACAGAATGCAATCCAAAATGGCGCAGGAATGCATCCGTTGTTCCAAATAACATGGGCCTCCCAATCACATCTTTTCTGCCAAGCTCTTGAATCATGCCAAGTTTAAGAAGCTGGCTTACCGCATACTCACAGCGCACGCCGCGCACAGCTTCAATGTCAGCGCGCGTAACCGGTTGTTTGTAGGCAATGATGGAAAGCGTTTCCAGCATGGATTGCGAAAAAGAGCGCGCCTGTACAGGCTGTAGAAGTGCAAGCACCATATCGGAATACTTTCGATTGGAAACAAGCTGCACTGTTTCATCTGTAATGTAAAGTTGGATGCCGCGTTCCTCCTTGCGATACAGTGCGTCCATGGACTCCAATGCGGACTGCATTTCAAGATCTGTCAACTGGAGAGCGCGCTGAAGCTGGGCGATCGGCACGGGATCCCCCGATACAAAAAGGATGCACTCAATTGCGCCAAAGCGCGCGTCGTATTGCAAACTGATCTCTCTCCTTTCTATGGATGCAGTTCACCAAATATACCTTATTGTTCCTGTTCATCCATGTATTCTTCATCTGTGTCATCATTTAAAAGCTGTGCTGCGATAATCGTAATCGTTCCATATGGCTTGCTTTGCTTAAGCGTAATCTCATTGCGCATAATCATATCAAGCAGCGCCATAAACGTAACAATTTTTTCCAGCTTGCTGCTGGTTGGATTGAATAGTGCATCAAAGCTTGTATGCCCTTTTTCAGAAAGCACCGCACGGATCTTTTTCAGTTGCCCGCGGATTGTAAACGCATCCGCTTTTACTTGATGCAAGGGCGATTCCGGCGAAGGAGCTGCCACCTCGCGGTTGAGTACTGCAAAAAAGGCTTCGTAAAGCGCTGTGCTCGTTGTTTCCGCAAGGCTATATTCCTGTGGAGGCAAAATAAACTCCTCCGGCAATCGGGTATAAGCAAACGCCATATCGCTTTGCAGTTCCGCAAGCTTAGCGCCCGCTTCTTTAAACGCTTTATACTCGCGCAATTGTCGAATCAGAGCAGCCTCTGGATCTTCCCCGCCTTCCTCAATCTCTTCACGCGGCGGACGCGGCAAAAGCGACCGAGACTTGATATAAACCAGCGTGGCCGCCATGATGAGGAACTCGCTTGCAGTATCCATATCAAGCTCGTCCACTTCGTCCATAAGCGCAAGATACTGCGTGGTAATTTCAGAAATAAAAATGTCCTTAATGTCGATTTTTGCCTGCCCAATCAAATGGAGCAGAAGGTCAAGCGGCCCTTCAAACTGGCTGAGATGAACTTCGTATGCCATGGCGCCACCCGATCGCAGTTACAGGAACAGCCCAAAAATGGCGGAATACACAGCTGTCATGCCCGACCATAGGCTCATGACAATGCTGCTTATAAAGCCGGTATTCGCATTAAGGAAAAGAACGGCAATTAAGATCACGAAGCCATAGCGCTCAAAAAAATAGAAAAATCTAAATCCAGATGCAGTGCGCGTAAATCGCCCCAAAATGCACTGGAGCACATGGTAGCCATCCAGCGGTGGGATAGGCAGCAGATTGAACACAAAGAAAGCAAGGTTGATGAAGAACATAGAGCTTAAGATATTATCCAAGATCGTGCTTTCTATGGTCGTGCAAATCTGCAGGGTATACATGACGCCAAGCGTTATAAAGGCGATGATAAGATTCGCCGCTACGCCTGCAAGGGAAACAATGAGTTCATCTTTACGGGGATTCTTAAAGTTCCGCGTGTTAATGGGCACGGGTTTTGCCCAGCCAAAGCGGACGAGCAACAGCATCACTAGGCCAATTGGGTCAAAATGTACAAATGGGTTGAGCGTCATGCGTCCCAAATTACGCGCTGTGGGATCGCCGCATTTGTAAGCCGCATACGCATGGGCGCATTCGTGAAAAGAAATCGCAACCAGAATTCCCGGAACGCGATAAAGGATCTCTAAAAGGATCGACGATAGGTCGGAACCGCCAAAACCAAATAACAACGATATACTTCTCCTCGCATCGTATTACCTGCTTTGAGAGGCAGGCCTTATTATTATACGGTAAAGGCGTTCATGATGCAAGGCGCGGTCTATTTTAGCTTGGTAGCGCGCTATGCAACTGCTTTATCATCCATGCAGCCAGTTCACGAACACACGCCGCACATGATCCCAAAGTGTTGCAAATGGCACATCCATTTGAGGCAGCAGGTCAATTTCTGCCACCACATTGCCGTCGGGACCAGTAAAATAGGCCTTTCCTACCGCTTGCCCAGCATGGATAGGTGCATCTAGCGTCTCTGGCAGGGAAAGCGTCCGTTCATAAGTCTCCCCTTGACGCAGCAAAAGTACGGCATCTGCACCTGCAACAAGATCCACCGAATGAACGGTTGCACCATGTATTGGCATGGCCTCAACGAGCACCTCCCCGGCGCGTGCAAGTGTTGTCGCTTTATAGGTTACAAAGCAGTACTCAATCATCTCCTGCGCGATTGAAAACCGCATAGCCGAATCGGGTGCTCCGGTTACTACGCAAAGATAGGCAGTTTCCCCTCTTCGAACTCCAAACAATCCACAGTATCCAGCCTCCGTTGAAGATCCAGTCGCCATGCCAAAACAGCCCGTTGTGTTTCGGATGAGGCGGTTGGCATTCACAAGCTCTGTTCTGTTTCCTTTTTCATGCACAATCTCATCCATATATACTGCGCTGTACGCGCAAAAGGTTTCCGATTCTGCCAGTGCAGCCCCAAGCTTTAATAAATCGTTTGCTGAAAGCCGAATCCCCTCTGCAGAAAGCGACATGCATTCTGCCTCGATGCAGAGCTCCGAAAGGCGTGCGTTTATGGAGGAGAGGGCAGCGCCGCTCGTCCCGGCGCAAGCTTCTGCCAGCGCCTGGATCGCATCGCCGGCAAGGATCATAACGGCTGCCTTCAGAAGGGATTCCGCCGAAATTCGTTCATTTGCCTCAACAAACGCGGTTGGGCCCGGCACAGCAGCGGCAGCTTCGCTCACCGTAACAGTAGCATCGAGGGCAAGCTTGCCCGCATCGATAGATTCGCACACATAAAGCAACACCGGCAGGCGCGCAAGGCCTGCCACATCCAGCTTAACGTCTGTTTCTTTTGCAATCACCGGGGTAAGCGAAGAGAGTTCGGTGATCGCCGCACTTTTTGCACGGGATAAATCTACAGGTTCAGAATCGAGTTCAGCAAATGCCGTCCCAATGCAGAAAACGCACAGTATTGTCACAAGCAACAGCGCTGTGGCGCGCCGAATGATAGAACGTTGCGTCATAATAAACAAACCCTTCCTGCGTTGTGTACTTTAAGCATATTTCCGCAGGAAGGGTTTCATGCCAAATCTGGTTTGGTTCAGCGCATTTTACTTAGGAAAGAAGTTCCTTTTTGCCAGGTTTCCCCCGTTAAATATTCCGATACCGTAGCTGCAATATCTGCAAAAGTTGCACGCGTACCAAGGGATACTCCACCTTCCCATGCAGGGCCGAACGCGAGGAGTGGGATATATTCTCTTGTATGGTCTGTCCCAGGATAGGTTGGGTCGCAGCCATGATCCGCAGTAATGATGACGAGGTCTCCTGCATGCAGCGCTGCGATGAGCTCGGGCAGGCGTGCGTCAAAATACTCCAGCGCCTTTGCATAGCCTTCCACGTCGTTGCGATGGCCATAAAGCATATCAAAATCTACGAGATTCGTGAAGATAAAATCGCCATCTCCCTGTTTAACATACTTTAACGTCGCTTCAATGCCATCATGGTTGTTCTTGGTGTGATCCACCAAGCCAACATTCCTATGGCAGAAAATGTCCTCAATTTTCCCGATGGAAATATTCTTGAGTCCAAGGCTTGCAAAGCGGTCCAGGATGGTTTCTGCAACGGGCTCAATTGCATAATCCCGCCGGCTCTTTCCGCACGGATACAATGATCCTTGTGACGATCAACTTTAAAACAAACGCG
>JABLTO010140132.1_pt1 | contig 15081 bp, 6 predicted proteins | sample 7160091 | NCBI WGS metagenome assembly JABLTO01 (sample SAMN14651225, study PRJNA627086) | human gut metagenome | isolation source: feces | host: Homo sapiens
ATTTGCGGCGTGAATGGGCAACGTTACGGAACCTGTATCAATTGCCGGGTGTGCGCGGTGCCGGAGGTCAGCGGTCGGGGATGATCGACTCCTTGAATTTGTTGCGGTAGTCGCTCGGCGTCGTGCCGATCCGCTCCCGGAATACGCGGTTGAAGTTGGAGATATTGTTGAACCCGCAGGCATAGCTGATTTCCGAGATGGTGTGCTCGGTTTCGATCATCATTTGTGCGGCGCGGTCGATGCGGAACCCGTTGAGATAGTCCCAGAAATTGTGGCGGGTGCGTTGTTTGAAAAAGCGGCTCACCGATGAGGCGGACATGCCGACCAGTTCGCCGACGTCTTCCAGCGAGATTTTGTGGTGGTAGTTCTTCTCGACGAACTGTACGATCTTGTTGATGCGGCGGCTGTGCGGAAGGGTACTGTCGCTGCTCTGGACTCCGATCAGCTCAACCTGTGTGCGGTCGGCGCAGGCCAGTTCGTGGAGTATCCCGAAAAACAGCTGAACGGCCTCGAACCCCTCGGTTCGGGGCAGGCGCAGCAATCGCTCCCGGACGGCTTCGGCCGTCTCTTCCGAGAATTTGAGCCCCGGGGCAGGCTGGCAGAGCAGGTTGCGGATGTTCCGCAGTTGGTCGGTGTCGAAAATGCCCCACGAGGGAAGCTCTTTGGGAAACTGGATCACGACGACCTCACAGCGGACGTTGAGAAAGGCGTCGTCGCGTTTGTAGCAGTGGAGTACGTTGGGAGTGGTGATGACCAGGTCTTTTTCGGTGAAATCCTCGACCAGGTTACCCAGGATGCGTTTCCCGCGCACGTTGAGCGTCAGGCACAATTCGTAGTCCTCGTGGAAATGGAGGGGAAAATCCATCTGGTTGTCGGGCCAGTAGTTTGCGATGAACAGGTCGTTTTTTCCCAGCGGGGTGATCTCCTTCAGAATGTACTTCATGGCTTATGGCTTACTTAACAAATATAGGGATTTTTGCCCGTAATTCCCGCTCCCGGAACCGATTTTTTACGAATTTTCTTATCTGATAAAAACATAGAATAATGCTGAAACCGCGAATTTTACTCCTGGCCTTTTCCGCGGGCCTCGCTGCCGCCCTGGCCGCCTGCCGCGACGAGGGCGTGGGCCGTTGGGTCGATCCCAATATCGGCGGCGTGGCCCCTTTGCTGACGACCGTCACCCCGCAGGTGCACCGGCCCCATTCCATGGTGCGGATCTACCCCGTAACCGAGCCCGGGCTCAATGACCGCTATTTTTCCGACCGGATATACGGCATCGCCCTCAATATGCCCCGCTACCGGAGCGGGATCGCCGGTTCGGTCATGCCCACGGCGGGCGACATCTCGTTCGACCCGGCGCGCTCCTCTTCGTGGTACGACCATGACCTGGAGGAACTGCATCCCTGGTCGCACCGGGTGTGGCTGGAGGATTTCGGGATATGGGCCGAGTGGACGACCGCCGAGCGGACGGCCCTTTACGAATTCGACTTCACGGATGCAGGGCGGCAGGCGAACGTGCTTTTCCGGCTCACTTCCGAAGGCGAGGTCGATGTCTGCGGTGACCGGGTCGTTTCGGGCTGGGAAGCGGTCGATTATGCCCGCCAATATTTCTATGCCGTCGCCGACCGGCCTTTCGATAGCTCCGGCACGCGTTGCGGGGAGCGGCTTTCCGCGGAGGGATCGGCGTCGGGCCGCGATGTCGGCGCCTGGTTCTCTGCCCCGGCAGGGTTCGGTAAGGTGTGCTTCCGGGTAGGTATCTCCTATATCAGCGTGGAACAGGCGCGTGCCAACCTCGAAGCCGAAACCGGGGGACTTGCTTTCGGTGCGGTTAAGAAGCGGAGCCGGGACATTTGGGAAAAGGCGCTCGGGCGCATACGCGTGGAGGGCGGAACCGACCGGGAACGCCGGATATTCTATACCTCGCTTTACCGTACGTATGAACGGATGGTCGACCAGTCGGAATACGGGCGGTATTACAGCGGCTTCGACCGCTGTGTCCACGAAGATGCGCGGCCGTTTTACAACGATGACTGGATGTGGGATACCTACCGGAACCTCCATGCGCTGGGTATCCTGCTTGATCCTGCGCGCAAGGCCGACGAGCTGCAGTCGTATGCCCGCATCTACGAGCAATGGGGGTGGGTGCCCTCTTTTCCCGAACTGACGGAGTGGGGCGGCGACTGGTTCGAAGGCGGCGGCCCCGACTGGCACGGGGATCCGATGATCGGCAACCATGTGGCCTCGTTCGCAGCCGAGGCCATCCGCAAGGGAATCACGGGGTTCGATGTGGAAAAACTTTACGAGGGGCTCCGCAAGAATGCGCTGGAAGGTACGATGATCCCCTGGCGTGCGGGGGCGGCGCGCGAGCCCGACAGGTTTTATTCCGAACACGGTTATTTCCCGGCATTGGCTCCCGGAGAGCCGGAGAAATATCCGTATGTCGACGACGGCTGGGAAAAGAGGCAGGCGGTTTCCGTGACGCTCGAACACAGCTACGACGACTGGTGCCTGGCGCAGGTCGCGCGTTACCTGGGGCGCATGGACGATTATGAACTGTTGCTGCGGCGTTCGCGCAACTATCTGAATCTCTGGAATCCGGCGATCGGTTATTTCGCCCCCAGAAACGAGCGGGGTGAATGGGTCGAGCCGTTCGACCCGCAGTTGTGCGATGGCTTCGGAGCCCGGAGTTACTTCGCCGAGGTCAATGCCTGCGTCCATGTCTTCCATGTACAGCACGATATTCCGCAACTGATCGCCCTGATGGGTGGAGAGGAGGCTTTCGTCCGCCGTCTCGACGAGGCTTATAACCGGGGGCCGGAGATCGACAAGTGGAAATTCATGGGGCGGATGCCCGACGCTACTGGGTTGCAGGGGCTCATGCCGGCGGGCAACGAGCCGGCGTTCCATGTCCCGTGGCTCTACAATTACGCAGGGGCTGCGTGGAAAACCCAGCATCGTGTCCGGCAGATTGCCGACATCTGGTTCGACGACCGCCCGACCGGGCTGAGCGGCGACGAGGACGGCGGTGCGCTCACGGCGTGGTATGTCTTTGCGGCGATGGGTTTTTATCCGGTCAATCCGGCCTCGGGGGAATATGCCCTGGGTTCTCCGATCTTCGAACGGGTGGAAATCGCCCTGCCCGGAGGCCGCAGTTTTGTCATCAAATCCCCGGGGGCGTCGAAAGTGAACAAGTATATCCGTGCGGCACGGCTCAACGGCGAGCGGCTCACCCGTCCTTTCATCACGCACGAACAGATCGTGCAGGGCGGTGTGCTCGAATTCGAACTTGTGCCGCGCCCCTGTCCGGAGTGTTTCGATTGAACATCCGGGGGTGCCCCCGCCCCCGGATTCGGGAGCTGGAATGCGGAAGGCCAAGGGGCGCTTTCCGCATTCCTGTTTTTGTATCCCGGACATGGTGTCCCCGTTTTTGCCGGATGCCCCGCAGCCCTGTTTTTGTGCCGGGAGTGCGAAATATCCGCGTCGTTTGTGCTTTTTTACGAATTATGTCAAAAGGTCATACTAATATGTCATTTAAAAATATTTTTTGCGGGGCGTTTCCGGCTAATTTTGGAACCCGATACGGATATAAAATTCCTTAACCCAGAAATAGTCTAATCCAACCAACCCATGAAACGCATTTTATTATTGTTAATGTCGGTGTTTATCGCCGCAGCGGTTTTTTCACAGGATAGGGTTCGGGCCTATTTAGTCTCGAACGCCCATTTTGATTCCCAGTGGAACTGGGATGTGCAGCGTTCGATCCGTGAGTATATTCCGAAGACGCTGGATCAGAACCTGTTCCTCTTGGGCACCTACCCGGATTATGTATTCAATTTCGAAGGGGGCATCAAGTACCAGTGGATGAAGGAGTACTACCCCCACCAGTACGAGTTGATCAAGCGTTACATCCGCGAGGGGCGCTGGCATGTCACGGGCAGCACGTGGGACGCGACGGATCCGAACATCCCGTCTGCGGAGTCCTTCACGCGCAATATCCTGTACGGGCAGCACTTCTACCGCCGGGAATTCGGGGTCGAAGGCACGGACATCTTCCTTCCGGACTGCTTCGGTTTCGGGTGGACGCTTCCGACGATCGCGGCCCACAGCGGTCTTATCGGTTTCTCGACTCAGAAACTCATGTGGCGGCACCGCCCGTTCCACGGTACGAGCAAGATTCCGTTCGAGATCGGCTTGTGGCAGGGCGTCGACGGCTCCCGTATCATGGCCGTGATGGACGCGCACAACTATACGACCAAGTGGCGTTACGAAGACCTCAGCCACAGCAAGTACCTGCAGGACATCGCCCAGAGCAACCCTCTGAATGCCGTTTACCATTACTATGGTACGGGGGACACGGGCGGCGCCCCGACCATCGAGTCGGTTCGGGCTTTGGAACTGGGACTGCAGGGCGACGGGCCGGTGGAGATCATCAGCGCCACGAGCGACCGCCTTTACAAGGACTACCTTCCCTATTCCTCCCACCCGGAGCTTCCGGTGTGGAACGGGGAGTTGCTGATGGACGTGCATGCCACGGGTTGCTATACCTCGCAGGCCGCGATGAAGCTCTACAACCGCCGTAACGAGCAGCTTGCGGACGCTGCCGAGCGCAGCGCCGTTGCCGCCGACTGGCTCGGGGCCGTGCCCTACCCGCGCGAGGTTCTCACCGAGGCCTGGAAACGCTTTATCTGGCACCAGTTTCACGACGACCTTACGGGTACGAGCCTCCCCCGTGCCTACGAGTTCTCGTGGAACGACGAGCTGATCTCGCTCAAACAGTTCGGGGACGTACTCACGACCTCGGTTGGCGCGGTTTCGCGGGGTCTGGATACCGATGTCAAAGGGCTCCCCGTGGTGCTCTACAACGCTGCGGGGTTCGAGGTCTCGGACGTGGTGGAGGTTACGCTTCCGCTCGAAGGCAGCAAGTTCACGGTCTACGACGACAAGGGCGTCCGGGTTCCCTCGCAGGTGCTGGGCACGCAGCAGGGGCAGACGCGGCTGCTGGTCGAGGCCACCGTCCCGGCTGCGGGGTATGCCGTCTACGACATCCGCAAGGGCGGGCAGCCGAAGGCCCCGGCGATAAAGGCCGGCGCATGGGGGCTGGAGAACAGCGTCTATAAACTTACGCTGGACGCCAACGGCGACATCTCGTCGATCGTCGACAAGCGTCATGGTCGCGAGCTGGTGGCCGCCGGCAAGTCCATCCGCCTTGCGTTCTTCCCGCAGAACGAGTCTTACAGCTGGCCGGCCTGGGAGATCCTCAAGAAGACCGTGGACGCATCGCCGCAGGCCATCACGGGCGAGGTGAAGGTCTCCGTGGCCGAAGAGGGGCCCCTGCGCGCCTCGGTATGCGTGGAACGCACGCTGGGGGATTCCCGCTTCCGGCAGTGGATCACGCTGCGCGAAGGCGCCCAGGCCGACAGGATCGACCTTGTGAACGACATCGACTGGCAGTCGTCCAATGCGCTGCTGAAGGCCGAGTTCCCGCTTTCGGTCTCGAACCCCGAGGCGGTCTATGACCTTGGCGTGGGCTCCGTGGCGCGGGGCAACAACACCGCGACCGCCTACGAGGTCTATGCGCAGCAGTGGGCCGACCTCACCGACGCGGACGGCAGCTACGGGGTCTCGGTGCTCAACGACAGCAAGTACGGCTGGGACAAACCCGCGGACAACACGCTGCGCCTTACGCTGCTGCATACGCCTGCGACCAAGGGCGGCTACGCCTACCAGAACAAGCAGGACTTCGGACACCATACGTTCACCTACTCGATCGTAGGGCACGCGGGCGATTACCGCGCGGGAGGTGCCGTGCGCAAGGCCGAGGTGCTCAACCAGCCGCTTCGGGCATTCGTCGCGCCCCGCCACGGCGGGGTGCTGGGCCGCAGCTTCTCACTGGCCTCCTCGCAAAACCCCAATGTGGCGCTGCGGGCGCTCAAACAGGCCGAGGATTCGGACGAATATGTGGTTCGTTTCTACGAGACCTCGGGTCTCGGGTCGCAGCAGGCCGTGGTGGGCTTCGCGGCGCAGATCGTCGACGCCCGGGAGCTCAACGGCGTGGAGGACGTCGTGGGCGACGCGGAGTTCAGCGGCCGCGAGCTGCGCTTCGAGGTCGGGCCCTTCGGCATGAAGACTTTCCGCGTGAAACTCGCCAAGCCCGCCCGGGCGCTCACGCCCGCCGCGGAGGCGGCGGTGGAGCTGCCTTACAACGTCAAAACGGCCTCTTACAACCCGTTCCGCTCGGACGCCAACTTCGACGGCAAGGGCTGCTCCTACGCCGCCGAGCTGCTGCCGTCCCGCATCGTGTACGGGGGTGTCGGCTTCGAGATGGGGGATCCCGCCGCGGAGAACGGCGTCAAATGCCGCCGCGACACCATCGACCTGCCCCGCGGGCGCTACGGCAAGCTCTACCTGCTGGCCGCCTCGACCATGAACGACACGCAGGCCGTATTCACCGTCGACGGAAAGGAGCACACGGCACTGGTACCCTATTATGGCGGCTTCATCGGACAGTGGGGCCATACGGGGCATACCGAGCCCTACCTCAAGGATGCGCAGGTGGCCTTCGTGGGCACGCACAAGCATGATATGATCCGCAACGAGGACAGGCCCTACGAATTCACCTACATGTTCCGCATCGGCCTCGACATCCCCGAGGGGGCACGGCAGCTGGTACTGCCCGACGACCCGCGCATCGTGGTGTTCGCGGCGACGGTGGCCGAAGACCCCGCCGGAGGTATCGGTGCGGCCTGCGACCTGCTGCGCGTGCAGCTGCCCGTGAAAGGCGCCGACGCCTCGCAGGCCGGGCGCAGGAACCTGCTCTACGGCAAACCCGTCGTGGAAAGGTCGGGGGAGGTCAACGCCTCCGAGAGGGCCGAGTGCGCCACCGACGAGGACGTATCCACCAAGTGGTGCGATTACAGCGATGCCAAACCCAAGTTGCTGGGGGTGGATCTCGGACGGGAGACTACGATCCGGGGTTGGTATGTCATGCACGCTGCGCTCGAAGCCTTGGACTACATCACAAAGGAGTACTCCCTGCAGGTGCGCCGGAGCACCGGCGAAGAGTGGAAAACGGTGGACACGGTCTACGACAACACGGCCCTCGAAACCGACAGGGTTCTTCCGCAGCCCGTAACCGCCCGATACGTGAGGCTCGTGGTCTCAAAACCTGACCAAAGCGAAGGAAATACCGCCAGAATCTATGAATTCGAGGTGTATTGACGGATGACGGTAAGATTGGGCGGGGCGGAGGCTGTAACGGCTCCGCCCCTGCCTTTTCCGGACGGAAGCGAAATTCCGGCCTTTCCCTTCTGGCAATTCCTTTCCCGAAGACTCCTGTGCCGGAACCGCTTCCGTCAGATGGCCGAATCCCGTTCGGTCAAAATACACAGGCTAAAAATCAATTTATCCGCCTGCCGTTTTGAAAATAAGGGGCAATTTTGTAATACGGAAAAACGGTTCCCGATGCACGGCCTGCGGTTGCCTGCCGCTCGGCCGGAACCGCAAACTTTTTAGATGGAATACGAATCCCAAACCCGAACCGATATGAATGCTGAAATCCCGGCCGGATATCTGTCCCGGCCCGCCAGGGCTGCCGCCCTCGTTTTGTGTGCAGCCCTGTTGCCGCTTTCGCATCCTGCGTATGCGGCCAGGAAAATAGACCGCAAAGCGGTCGTAACGCGCCATAACCCCGAAATCCGGGAGGGCAATCTGCGCGGGCCGATGCAGGTCGGCAACGGGGAGTTCGCCTTCGGGTTCGATATCAGCGGTATGCAGACCTTTTCGGACAATGCCAATACGATGTCGAACTGGGGCTGGTACCGTTTCCCGCTGCCGCAGGGGCAGCGCCCCGAAGATTTCAGGGGCGCGGAATGGGAGGCGCAGGGCCGTATGGTGCGCTATGACATTCCCAATCCCGAGCAGGGGGCGTTGCGCGACTGGATGGTGCGCAACCCGCAGCGGATCAACCTGGGGCGCATCGGGCTGGTGTTGATAAAGGACGACGGCTCGCGGGCCGGGATCGGGGATTTGACCGATCCCGTGCAGCGGCTCGACCTGTGGACGGGGACGGCGACGAGCCGTTATAGCATCGACGGCCGGGAGGTGGTCGTAACGACTGTCGGGCATCCGGAGAAGGACGCCGTGGCCGTGAGGATCGAGTCGGAAAAAGTGGCCGACGGAACGGTCGGCATCTCGTTGCGGTTTCCTTTCCCGTCGAACACGGAATTCGGCAGTGCCGCCGACTGGGACAGCCCCGGAAGGCACCTTACGGAGCTTTCGCCCGGGACACATATGGCCAGCTTCCACAGGCAGCTCGACGATACGAATTACGATGTCCACGTGCAGTGGGACGCCGGGGCAGTGCTCCGCCGGACGCAGGAGCACTGTTACGAACTGATTCCCGCCACCGATGCGCGGGAGATCAGTTTTGTGGTTTGCTTCGACAAAATCTTGGGCAATGCCGCCGTGCCTACCTTCGCCCAGACCCGAAGCGCCAGCGCCCGGCACTGGCGCGAGTTCTGGGAGGGCGGCGGTGCCATCGACCTCTCGGGGAGTTCCGATCCCCGCTGGCGCGAGCTGGAACGGCGGGTCGTGCTCTCCCAATACGTGATGGCCGTCAACGAGGCCGGATCCCTCCCGCCGCAGGAGAGCGGCCTTGTCAATAACGGCTGGTACGGCAAGTACCACCACGAGATGATCTGGTGGCACTGCACCCACTATGCCCTGTGGGGCCGTTGGAAGATGGCTTCCGGGATGATGGAGGTCTTTGCGGACAATCTTGCCACGTACAGGCGCAAAGCCGCCATGCAGGGATACGATGGCGCCCGCTGGCCCAAGACTATCGGCGACCATGCGTGGTGGGAGTGGCCGCTGGAAACCACGGCGCTGCTCATCTGGCAACAGCCGCACCCGATTTTCTACGCCGAACTCGAATATCGGCAGCATCCCACGCGCGAAACGCTGGAAAAATGGCGTGACGTGGTCTTCGAAACCGCCGATTTCATGGCTTCCTATGCGCATTACGATGCGGCGGCGGATCGCTATGTCCTGGGGTACCCGTTGCAGGTCGTAGGCGAGAATGCCGACCCGCGGACGACCGTCAACCCGACATTCGAACTGAGCTATTGGCTCACCGGGCTGCGGATCGCCGGCCTGTGGCGCGAGCGGCTGGGCCTGCCGGCAAAGGCGGAGTACGGACGGGTCTGCGATAAATTGTCGCCGCTTCCCGTGCAGCAGGGCGTATACGTTTCGTGGGAGAATATCGACGGGATGTGGACGCGCTACAACTGGGAGCATCCGGCGCTTATCGGCGCCTACGGTATGCTGCCCGGCGACGGGGTGGATATCCCCACGATGGAGCGGACGCTGATGAAGGTGCACCGCGAATGGAAGCTGCACGAGACCTGGGGCTGGGATTTCCCCATGCTCGCCATGTGCGCCGCCCGGCTCGGGAAACCCGAAATGGCGGTCGATTACCTGTTGGATTACCCGGCCTTCGACTTCGATGCCTGCGGGCTGGTCGGCGGCGGACGTGCGCCGTTCCCCTATTTCCCGGGCAACGGCGGGCTGCTCTATGCCGTGGCGATGATGGCTGCCGGCTGGGACGGTGCGCCGTCGGGCAATGCCCCCGGATTTCCCTCGAAAGGATGGGTGGTCAAACACGAGGGGTTGCACAAGGCCCTCTGACAGACGGATGAGCCATAACCTGAAATTACCGATGATATGCGTTTTTTACCGATTGTTTTTTTCCTCTCCCTGATTGCCGGGCAGCGTGCCGCTGCGCAGGCCGATTTCAGCCTGGCGCCCGTAACGAAGGTTTCGCCCGGGGAACTGGCCGAAAAATTCGCTTCGCCTCCCGGCGAGGCCGGGATGTCGTGTTACTGGTGGTGGCTGAACGGGGTCGCCACCGAGGCGTCGATCACCCGCGACCTCGAAGAGATGAAGGCCAAAGGCTACGGGTCGGCCTCGCTGATCGACGCCGGGGGATTCAACCAGGTGACCGGAAAGCCCGGGCCGGGCAACGTGTTCCTCTCGCCCGGCTGGATGGCGCTTTACCGCCATGCGGTGCGCGAGGCCGACCGGCTGGGGATCGCCCTCGCCGTCAACGTGACCAGCGGCTGGAATCCCGGCGGGCCGTATATCACGCCCGAACTGGCCTTGAAAAAACTGACCTGGTCGGAAACCGACGTCGCCGGAGGACGCCGGGTCGAATTGGAACTGCCGCAGCCGCCGACATGGTATATGTATGAGGATGTCCGTGTGCAGGCCGTGAAAAAGGCTCCGGAGGGCACTCCGATGCGCGATGAGGCCATCCCGAACTGGTCGGCCAAGGCGTTTTTCAGCGGACTGGGTTTCCAGGAGATGTTTCCGCTCGAAAGATTGAGCGCCGACTTTTATTACGATTCCGGTGCCGAGCCCCTCCCCCGGGAGGAGATACTCGACCTGACGGCGCTTTACGACGGCAAGACGCTCGAATGGGACGCCCCGGCAGGGGAGTGGACGGTGATCCGCTACGGCTGGACATGCACCGGAGCCCATACCTCGACTTCGAGCGACGGATGGGCGGGCTTGTCGCTCGACCACCTGAATCCCGACGCCTTCGATGCGTTCCGCGAGCATGTGCTGCAACCGCTGGTCGGGACTGCGCGGGAAGAGGGGAACAGCGTTAAGTTCCTGCTGACCGACAGCTGGGAAATGGGGCTCGTCAACTGGACGAACCGTTTTCCCGAAGAGTTCCGGAAATTCCGGGGCTACGATCTCTGGGCCTACCTGCCGGTGATGACCGGCCGTGTCGTCGACAGCCCCGAGGTGTCGAACCGTTTTCTGCAGGACATCCGCCGGACGGTCAGTGACTGCATCCTCAACTACCACTATAAGCCTTTCCGGGAGTTCGCCAACGCGAACGGCATGCTGATAGACCCCGAGGCCGGGGGGCCCTGTTACACGCCGGTCGACGCTCTGGAGGTCATGGGCGCATGCGATATTCCCCACGGTGAATACTGGGCGCGCTCCACTTCGCACGTCGCCTCCGAGCAGGCGCGCCTGTCGGTGCGGCAAAGCGCCTGTGCGGCGCATACCAACGGCAAGCGGTTCGTCGAAGCCGAAGGCCCGACCAGCATCGGCCCGCACTGGGAACGGTCGCCCCGTGACCTGAAAGGACTGATCGACCGGATATTCTGTTCGGGCGTCAACCGCCTGGTATGGCACACCTTCACTACTTCGCCCGGGGAGTACGGCAAGCCCGGCATCGAGTATTTCGCCGGTACGCATCTCAACCCCAACGTGACGTGGTGGGAGCAGGCCGGGGATTTCGTGGGGTATATCGGCCGCTGTTCGTACCTGCTCCAACAAGGGTTGTTCGTCGCCGATGCGCTCTATTACAACGGCGATGACGTCCCCAACATGGTCTTCCTGAAAGAGGAGGTGACCGACCTGGGCCCCGGTTACGACTGGGACAAATGTTCGAAGGACGTGATCCTGAACCGCCTTTCGGTCGAGGACGGGCGCCTCGTGCTGCCCGACGGCATGTCGTACCGGGTGCTGGTGCTGCCCCGCCTCGAACAGATCGACCTCGACGTGATGCGCAGGATCGAGCGCCTGGTGCTGGACGGCATGGTGCTCGTCGGCGAGCCGCCCCGGCGGACGACGGGCTTGTCCCGCTATCCGGATGGGGACAGGGAACTGAACGACATCGTGAACCGTATGTGGCGGTGCAATGCGGGCAGCTGGCTGGACGGCGTCAACCGCACCGAAAACCTTTACGGCAAAGGGCGCGTCATCCGCGGGCAGAAGTTGAGCCATGTGCTCAGGTCGCTTTCGGCACCACCCGATTTCTCGTATGTCTCCGATAACCCGGCGACGAAGCTCGACTATATCCACCGCGCCACGGATCGGCAGGATATCTATTTCGTGGCAAATCGTTTCGCCCTGAACGGCATTGACGACTATTACTACCGTTACACGCCCGTCGCTTACGACCGCTTCGAGGATGTCGAATGCCGCTTCAGGGTTACGGGGCGGACTCCCGAGTTCTGGGATCCGCTCACGGGCAGGATCAGCCCGGTGGCCTATTATTACGAGAAGGACGGATACACGCATATCCCGATGCACTTTGCCCCCGAAGGAGCCGTGTTCGTAGTGTTCACCGAAGGCGGCGGGCAGGCGGAGCACATCGTGCGGGTCGACCGCAGCGGTTCTCCGCTTTCCGCGGCGCAGTCCTCCTCGCCCCGCTATCCGCAGGTCGGGTTCGAATATGCGGGGACGGATGTCTATGCCGCCGTTTACGACCCGGGACACTACACGGTGTACTGGTCGAACGGAAGCACCTCGGTCGCGGAGGCGAAACGCCTGCCGTCGGAAATCACCGTCGGCGGCGACTGGAGCGTGCGCTTCGACCCCGACTGGGGCCCGAAAGAGGCCGTTATCTTCCCGGAACTGATCTCGTGGACGGAATCCCCGGAGCCCCTGATCCGCTATTATTCCGGAAAGGCGGTCTATGAAAACGCTTTCGACCTGGATAAAGATCAGATCCGAGGGCGGAAGGTGCTGCTCGACCTGGGAAATGTGCAGGATGTGGCCGTGATCCGGGTGAACGGACATGAATTCCCCGTTTCGTGGTGCTCGCCCTATGAGGTCGACATCACTCCGTATGTCCGTGCCGGGCGCAACCGCCTGTCGGTCGACGTCGTCAACCTTTGGCCTAACCGGCTCATCGGAGACGGCAAGCTGCCCCCGGGGGAACGGATGACCCGAAGCAACATCAGCAAATACGACGCCCCGGATGCGGAGAAGTACATGCGGGTTTCCGGCCTGCTGGGGCCGGTACGGGTCAAATTCTTCGAACGGGTGAAAATTACTCCGCAGGATAAAAATTGAGAGGACATGAAATATCTGAAAATATGTATGATGCTGGCGCTCGCCTTTGCGCCTGCCGCCGGGTTTGCGGGCGGCGAAGATTCCGGGGCGCCTTTTGCGCACAACCGGGCGCCGTTGGCGCCCAAAGCCTATGCCGAGCTGCCGCTGGGTGCGATCCGGGCGCAGGGCTGGCTGCTCGAAATGCTGGAACGCCAGCGTTCCGGGGCGACCGGACAGATGGACAGGCTCTATCCCGAGGTCATGGGCCCGCGTAACGGCTGGCTGGGCGGCGACGGCGACCAGTGGGAGCGCGGCCCCTATTGGATCGACGGGCTGCTGCCGCTGGCCTATATCCTGGATGACGGGCAGCTCAAGGCAAAAGTGCAGCCCTGGGTCGAATGGGCGTTGCAAAGCCAGCGCGAAGACGGTTATTTCGGCCCGGCACAGGACTATCCTTACGAGGCGGGCCTGCAACGCGACAACTCGGCCGACTGGTGGCCGAGGATGGTGGTGCTGAAGATACTCCAGCAGTACTATTCCGCGACTGGCGACCGGCGCGTCGTCGATTTTATGACCCGCTATTTCCGGTACCAGTTGGAAACCCTGCCCGAAAAACCGCTGGGGCACTGGACATTCTGGGCACGCTACCGGGTGTGCGACAATCTGCAGGCCGTCTATTGGCTTTACAACCTGACCGGTGACGGATTCCTGCTGGAACTGGGCGACCTGCTCCACAGCCAGGGGCATGATTTCACCCGTATGTTCCTTCGCTCGGACGACCTCAAACGCTTCGGCTCCATCCACTGCGTAAACCTGGCGCAGGGGCTCAAGGAACCGGTTATCTATTACCAGCAGCATCCCGACCGAGAGTATATCGACGCCGTGAAAAAGGGGCTGTCCGATATCCGGCTGCTGCACGGCCAGCCCCAGGGAATGTTCGGCGGGGACGAGGGGCTGCACGGGAATAACCCTACGCAGGGCTCGGAGCTGTGTTCGGCCGTCGAACTGATGTATTCGCTCGAAAAGATGACCGAAATCACGGGCGACGTCGCCTTTGCCGACCACCTCGAACGCATCGCGTTCAATGCCCTGCCGACGCAGGTCACCGACGACTTCATGCACAAGCAGTATTTCCAGCAGCCCAATCAGGTGATGGCGACCCGCCATACGCATAATTTCTACGAGGACGCCAACCACGCCCGCACGGACATCGTTTTCGGGACGCTTTCGGGATACCCCTGCTGTTTCTCGAACATGCACCAGGGATGGCCCAAGTTCACGCAGAACCTGTGGTATGCCGCGCCCGGCGGCGGTGTGGCGGCGATGCTCTATTCGCCTTCCGAAGTTTCGCTGAAGGTCGGCGGCGGGCATGCGGTCACGATCGGCGAAGATACGGCCTATCCCATGGAGGACGAAATCCGCTTCACGATCCGGATGTCCGGTAAAAAAGCCTGCAAATTCCCGTTCCACCTTCGTATTCCCGCCTGGTGCCGCGATGCCGAGGTCTGCCTGAATGGGACGGTGATCGGGAATCCCCGCGGCGGGAGCATGGCCGTCTTCGACCGGGAGTGGCGCGACGGCGACCGGCTCGTGCTGCGCCTGCCGATGGAAGTGACCACGAGCCGCTGGTACGAAAATTCCGTGGCCGTCGAGCGCGGCCCGCTGGTGTATGCCCTCGCCATGCGGGAAACTTGGGAGAAAAAACCGTTCGGCGACGGCGAGACAGCCCAGTTCGGCGACGAATATTACGAGGTGACCTCCGCCGACAAGTGGAATTACGGGATACTTGCGCGTGCCGCGGAACAACCCGAAAAACATTTTTCCGTATCTTTGGACAAGGAAAAACAGCAGGGACGCTTTTTCTGGAATCCCGAAAATGCACCCGTCAGGATACGGGTCAGGGCGCGCGAGATCCCGACTTGGACGCTGTATAACGAAATGGCCGGGCCCCTGCCGTACTCGGTTTGCGCAAGCCCCTGCCCCGAGGAGGAGATCGAACTGATACCCTACGGTTGTACGACGCTGCGCATCTCGGAATTCCCCCTGGTACGCTAACCCTTCCGTAACGTGTTGTTTGCTAATACCCGGACTTATGAGAATCATCTATAAAACCTGCTTTTTACTGCTCTCCGTCATGGCCGCCCGCGCGGCCTTCGGCCAGGTGGCGGCCGTGCCCGATGCGGAAGAGCTGCGCCGTCCCTTCGGGGCGGACGATATTTCCAATTTCCG
>JABLTO010181602.1_pt1 | contig 15079 bp, 14 predicted proteins | sample 7160091 | NCBI WGS metagenome assembly JABLTO01 (sample SAMN14651225, study PRJNA627086) | human gut metagenome | isolation source: feces | host: Homo sapiens
ACTACTCATTATATGGAAGAAGCCCAGCATCTCTGCGGACGTGTGGCTCTTATGGATCATGGCAGACTGGATGAGATCAACACACCTGCCGGTCTGATCGAGAGTCTTGGCAGATATACCGTAGATGAACCTACACCTGATGGAACAGTCAGTCATTATTTTCACAGCCGTCAGGAAGCCATTGCCTGTCTTTCGGGAATCTCCGATGAGGCAAGTCTTCGTGAAACGACTCTGGAGGATGTTTTTGTGGAACGTGCCGGCAAACATCTTTCACCATCATAGGAGGTCATCATGGGTATTATTACAATTTTGTGGGAAAAATGGGTAGAATTCCGAAGAGATTTTTACAAGATCACTCTGGCAGCCATGATCGCGCCTCTTATGTACCTGGTGGTATTTGGCATGGGAATCCAGACTATGTCCCACGGACAGCCTTATCTGAATTTCCTGATCCCCGGTGTGGTATCTCTTACCACCATGAACGGAAGTTTCAATGCCATTGCACAGAACCTGAATGTACAAAGGCTTTATGAGAAGGCATTTGATCAGGTAATGATCTCTCCTACTCCTCTGTGGCAGTTTATTGCAGGACAGATCATCGGCGGCAGTCTCCGGGGATTTTATGCAGGAGGAATCATTCTGATCCTGACAGCTCCTATTGATACAGGACTTATCTGGAATGGCTGGTCTTTCCTTGTGATGCTGCTGAATGGAGCTGTTTTTTCTGCCATCGGTGTGGTAGTTTCTTTCCTTGCAAAGAACCATGCAGATGTACCTCGTTTTTCCAACTACATCATCATGCCAATGGCTTATCTCTGTAACACCTTTTTCTCTACAGAGAAGCTGCCGGGATTTCTTGGAAAGTTTATAGCTGCACTTCCTCTTTCCCAGACAAGCCATATGATTCGTGGCATCGCTTCCGGTGAAGGATTTTCTTTTACCGGCATTGGAGTTATGGTAACTTATCTGGTGGTATTTACAGCTATCGCATCCTGGTTTATTTACAAAAAGAAAAATCTGTAAAACAAAACCTGTTTATGAGAATTTATACTATGATACCTTCTCATAAACAGGTTTTTATTATCACTTTGCCAGCTCATGGAGATATGTCTCAAAGCAAATCCCTTCGTTTCGGTCTGTGCCTTCCTCCACTGCATCGTGAATACCTTTGGAAATAAATGTCACTGCTTTCTGAACGGTGGCCACAGTGTCCATGCCCTTTACCATGCCACCACAGAGCACAGACGCAAAAAGATCTCCTGTGCCGGAATAACTTCCCCCCTCTTTCCTGGTGGTGATCCAGGTCTGGCTGTCCTTCTGGCAGATGAGATTTCCCATAAGAGTTTCCCCTTTTTCTGAAAGACTACTGACTCCTGTGATCACAGCCTCCACCTGGAACTGCCCGGTAAGCTGCTGCCCGATCTTTTCTACTTCAGATAAATGCTCTTTTTCTGAAAGGTGCCGGAGATTTTTCCACTCTGTGTATGCCTTTTCCCTGCCGTAAAGAAGAAGCAGAGCTTCTGTAAGGTTGGGGGTGATCACACTGGCTTCCTGCACCAGAAAACGCATTTTGCCGCAGAGTTCTTCTGTATAGATGGGATATTCCTCTCCATCATCACCCATTACAGGATCTACCAGAATTCTGGTATCTTCTGTCTTAAATTCACGTATAAATCTTACTGCCTTGTCTGCCTGTGCAGCATCTGCCAGGAATCCTGTATAGATGCCGTCAGGTACAAATTTCAACTTCTTCCATTGATCTATAATGATATCCATTCGGTCTGTATAATCATCACAGTAATAAGAGGGAAATCCTGTCTGGCAACTTAAGACTGCGGTAGGCAGAGGACATGCCTGGATCCCCATTACTGAAATTACCGGTATTGCTGCTGTCAGAGAACATTTTCCCATTCCTGACAGATCGTTAAGTACTGCTATTTTTTTCAACTTTACTGCTCCTGTCTTATGTTTTCACATCTTGCTTTTTTTAATATTCTGCTTTACAATAGCATTTATGTGTATGCGAAAAAATAACCAGTTTTATTGATTTTTCAGAGGTCAGTTTATGAGTTTATCTTTACATCAGAAAGAAAAAAAAGAAAGTCTTTATCTGCAGGTCTATCATCATTACCGGGAACTGATCATGGATCACCGGCTTCCAGAAGGCAGCCGTATGCCCTCCCTGCGCAAATGTGCCCAGGAGCTGAAACTGAGCCGTACTACCATCGAGAGTGCCTATCTTCAGTTAGCTGCTGACGGTTACATTATCGCCAAAGCCCAGAGTGGTTATTATGTTACAGGTATTGCCTCTGCTGATCCTACGCCTGATAAGGGACACCATCAGAAACTTCCCTCAATAGAATATGATTTTGCTTCCTCCGGTGTGGACAGGGAAAGTTTCCGTTTTGATCTGTGGCAGCGTTATATCAAAAGTGCCCTCCGCCAGAACGACCGGCTTCTTTCTTATGGAGAACCTCAGGGAGAATCAGATCTTCGTCAGGTTCTTTCCGAATATGTCCGTCAAAGGCGGAATGTCAGCTGCTCTCCGGAAGATATCGTGATCGGTGCAGGTGTCCAGAGTCTTCTCCACATCCTCTGCCCTCTCGTAAAAGACAAACAAACAGTCTCCTTCCCTACCCCTTCTTTTATACAGGGAAGTACGGTGTTCTCCGACCATGGATTTCAGATAGATTACCGTAACAAAGACTGTGATATTATCTATGTTTCTCCTGCCCATATGACCAAATGGGGCGAGATCATGCCAGTTTCGCGCCGGATGGAACTGGTTCATTATGCCGGAAAAAGAAACAGCCTTATTATTGAAGATGATTTTGAAAACGAGTTTGTTTATCTTCAGAAGCCTACTCCTTCTCTTTACAGTCTGGCAGGGGGACATGGAGTGATCTATATTGGTTCTTTTTCCAGACTGCTGCTGCCTTCCATCCGTCTCAGTTTTATGGTATTGCCACCTGCTCTTACAGAAAAGTACCGGCTGCTGGCAGACCACTATAATCAGACCGTCTCCAAGGCAGAACAGATTGCTCTTTGTCAGTTTATTCGTGATGGACACCTGACCTCCCAGACCAGAAGGCTCCGTCGTCTTTATTCCCAGAAAACCAAAATTCTGGTTCAGGAAATCCAGGATATTTTCGGCAAAAACAGCCAGATACAACTGGGTGCTGCAGGAACCAGTCTTGCACTTACTGTTTCCTGCAGATTTTCCGGAAATGAGCTGAAGAAAAAAACCCTTGCCAGAGGAATGCGTCTCAACATCCTTAAGGAAGAACCTGATAATCTTACTTTACTTCTGTCCGGTTCTTCTATGGCATCTGAAAAATTCCGTCCTGCATTGCAATTATTAAAAGAGATCCTGGAATAACCGGGATCTCTTTTTTCAGTAATCTGTTATTATACGGGAATTTCTTCTTCTTCCTGTTCCAGTAACCGGAATGAAAAATTCAGATAAAAAATCTCGTCAGGATCATCCAGATCTGACTGCAGGATCTCTTTGATCTTTTCCAGCCTGTAAAGAAAGGTACTTCTGTGGATAAACAACTCTTCTGCTGCTCTGGTGGCATTAAGATTTTCGTCCAGATAAGCCCTGAGGGTCTTCATATATTCGGAATGATTTTCCTCATCTGTTTCTTTCAATTTCAAAAGATTTTCGTGACAGATCATGGAAGCAGGAAGCCGTCTGGTTACCTGTTCCATAATGTAGGTAAGTGCAACCTGGTCAAAATGGTGGATCCAAACATAGGGTCTGTTTCTGCTTCCTACATCAAGGGCTGTTCTTGCCTGGATAAACTGTCTTCGGATATACATATGTCCTTTGACGCAGCGGGAATATCCGGCTTTCAGATAACTGTCCCTGATAAAATAAGTAAGGACACTTCCTACTTCTTCTGTATCTTTGTGAAGAAGGGTCATATTAAAAAAGGTAACAATCTCCCCTTCAAACACAAAACTGGCTGACTGGGGGAATTTTCTTTTTATGTAATGACAGATGGCATTGGTGGAAAGATTTTTCTGATTAAGGTAGGTCAGCTGCAGAATCAGACAGAGATATGTATGCTGACTGCTCCAGCCATTTACCGAAAGACGTCTGCTCATCTCCATGTAATCAGCTGCCCGGTCTTTCAGAATCGTCTGGAAAATTCCGGCAATGACATCCTCTCCTGACAGTGTATCGCTGTGCATAAGCAACAATTCCAGATAATCTGCCAGTACATTCAGAAGACATCTGTCCCCTTCTGTAAATGTCCTGTTCCATTCATGCATCACCACTCTGCAGACACTTTTTCCCTCTGGAAAAAGATTACGGTTGAGGCTTCTTACTCCGCTGATATATGCCGGAAACAGAACCACGTCTCTGGATTCCTGCATTTTCTGGTATTCAGCACTCTGCATAAGCGCATTCATATATTCCATGTCTATGCCGTCAGAATGGAACAGCCTGGACTTTTCCGGAATTGCTTCTGTACCGGCTTCTCCCAGAAGTGTAAAGTCCAGTCCCATTACAATAAGAGGATTGCCAAGGAATTCTGCTGACAGCTGAAGGATTTTTTGCAGGTTTCTTCCACGCAGTACTTCTTCCCTGAGCATGTTTTCCCATGCTTCACATCTGTCAAAAATTCTCTGAACACTGTTCAGGACTCTGGCTTCCAGATAAAGTTCCTCTTCTGGATTTTTACTTTCGTTTCCGCCGGTAATCTGAATATAAGGTACCGATACTCTACATTCCCCTTTGCCACAGGAAATCCAGAGAACATCAGATCTCCACTGTATTTCTCTGAAATCTGTTCCGGAAGAAAGTATTCTGACATGACCTTTCCATTTCTGTACTGCTGTCCCTGTATTCTCCCTTTCGGAATCCAGACAGAAAAAAGGACGTAAATATCCGTCCTCCCCTGTTATTTCATTCTGTCCCCGGACCCTATATTCTTCCTTAAGCTGCTCCAGTATGTATGCTGATGAAAGTTTCATCTTTTCCTCCCCGGGACCACTATAATATAAATTTTCTTGCCATTTCTGCTGCATCTACGCAGTTGTCTGTATAGCCGTCTGCACCAATCTTTTCCGCAAGTTCTCTGGTTACTGCACCACCACCTACCATGATCTTGTATCTGTGTTTGGGATCATTTTTGCGGAGAGCCTTTACTACCTGTTTCATCTCTTTGTTGGTGGTACTTAAAAGTGAGGAAATACAAACAATGGAAACATCCGGATTTTCTTTTACTGCCCGGAGGAACTGTTTTTCTGAAATATCCACACCCAGGTCAATGACTTTAAATCCTGCTCCCCGGAACATCATAGCCACCAGATTCTTGCCTACATCGTGGAGATCACCTTCGATAGTTCCCAGAATAATGGTTCCATGTTCCTTAGTCTGATAATCTGCCTTTACCTCTTTGACTGCCTCAAAGCCCTTCTGCACACTTCTTGCGGAAGAAAGTATCCCTGGTATGTCTACCTGCTGCTCTTTATATTTTTCTCCTACTACACGCATGGCTGGTACCATAACTTCTTCTACAAGTTCCACAGGATCTGTCCCTTCTTCCAGAGCCTTCCTTACCAGTTCTTCTGTTTCGTTGGGATGTCCCAGTTCTATTGCCTGTGCCAGTTCTTCAAGTGTTGTCATTCTGTCCTTAGACCTTTCTTTTGTACTACTGTTGCGTTTAGAATAAATAATACCACAAAAAAGGCCATTCTACAATCCCATATCGGATTGCAGAACAGCCCTCTTTCTTACTGATTATGCACTATCGAAACTCTCAGATCAGATTCCGTATACTTCTTTATTGTACTTATCGACCTCATCATCAATGATCGGATCTACATGTGGGAAGAGACATCCTGGTCCACCATAAGTGATACATGGGATAAAATGTCCACCTGGTGCATATTCTTCGCAGGCTCTTCTTACTTCTTTGCGGATCTCTTCTTCTGTAGAATCTACTCTGTCTACGATGGAAGCATCAATTCCACCCATAAGAGTCATTCTTCCTGCCAGCTGTTTCTGAAGCTTCGGAATATCATTCTGAGGAAGTGCTCCCTGCCAGATGTCGATTCCCAGATCTACCATATCCTCTACGATTGGTTCCATAAAAGAATCTGCATGATGCATAATGATCACACCATGGTCTTTCATGTATTTATAAGATTTTGCATACTGAGGCTTGATAAATTCTCTCCAGGTTTCCGGGCTTACAAACAGAGACTGTTTGGAACCCCAGTCATCATGAGACAGGATTACATCCGGGTGAAGATTATCTACGATGAGTTTGGTCAGCTGGAAACGATATTCACCGATTGCTTCGCAAAGTTCCATCATAGCTTCCGGCTCCATCAGGAAGTTTACAAGCATATCTTCAAATCCCATCAGGAAATGCAGTCTTTCAAAAACACCGGTAGGCATAAATGCCATAAAGAGACTTCCGGAATCTTTGATCTCCTGTGCTTTCTGTTTAAATGGCTCCCAAAGTGCTGGGTCTGAACATTCTCCAACAATATCCGGGATCTTTACCTGGGATTTCCACTCTGTTATATCATCAATAACTTTGTTGCTTTCTGTAACATGAGGCATAGCTGCCAGCTGTTCCTGTGGCCAGAGGATTTCTGTTCCGAAAAGATCTTTCATTGGTTCCATACCACGATGGCGGTTGCCACGTACATAGTTGTTTGCCGGGTTTGGTGGGAAGAAAGTAGCTCCTTCGTACTGTTTTAAGAGACGCTCCGGTTTGCCGTCCACTTTGATAGTTTCAAGAAAAATCTCGCTTGATTTAAGCATAATGTTTCCTCCTTTATTTCTCCGCTACAGATAAAATATCTTATACCTTTTCTGTACGATTACTTTTATGTTTGCTGATAAGTATAGTATAGAGCATTTTCTGCTTTTCGTAAATCCGCAGAGATCTTTATTCTTTTTCTTTTAATTCATACTTTTTGTACAGTAGTTCCTGTCATTTTGCACAAATATTTTTTTCGGTTTTTTCTTTGTTTTTCTTTCAGGATATGCTATAATTTCAAGCAAATACAAGGGTTTCAGACAACAGGAGGAAAGATTTTGAATAAAACAGCTTCCATAAGCACCGATCAGCACACTGGTTTTCACCTGAACCTTCAGCTTATTGCTGACGATTTTGCGGATAGAGCAGAGGATGTGACGATTCTTGCCAGAGAGGATCCACTTATCCTGGACGGACTTCGGATGTACCAGCCTGGCAAACCTCTGAATTCCAATTATCTGTATCTGGTTTTTGGTGGTGCCATTGATGATACCTTCAGCCGCTATGAGAATCAGGCTTTTGCAGTCCTTGGCAGTGGCAATCTTTCTCATTTATCTGACAGATGCAGGATATTGCTGATCCGGGGAAGTCTTTCTTTCTCCGATGTTTTTAACCAGATCCAGCAAACCTTTGAAAAATACTATAACTGGGATATCCAGCTGCAGCTCGCCCTTGGAAGTGTCAATCCTCTGGATGAAATGCTGGAAGCAAGTCTGGATATTTTTCATAATCCTGTTTTTGCTCATGATACCAATTTTTATATTCTGTCCTCTCCCAGGCATGTAAAAGGTATGTCCCAATGGGTTCATGACCGACGTACAGGAAAGCTGATCGCACCTTTAAGTCTCATTCAGGATTTCAAACTGGATGCTGAATACCAGCGTACCCTTACTACCCGAGGCGCACAGATCTACTCTGAAGAAATGCGAGGATACCGGATCCTTTATATGAATCTCTGGGTAAATGGCAAATATCAGGGACGTCTCTGTGTGGATGAACTTCAGAGCGAGATCCAGCCGGGACATTTTTTTGCTCTGGAATATCTGGGTTCTTTTATTGAACTGTGCATCAACCGTCATAACCTGTTTCAGATCTCCATGGGTAATGATGCCAGAAAATTTTTCGCAGATTATCTCTCCGGTAAGGCAACAGAACTTCAGTCCATTACGGACCAGATCCAGTATCTTAACTGGAACCGTCATGACCGCTATCTCTGTCTCCGTCTGGAAACTCAGCAGCAGGATGACCGCATGCATTCTTCTATTGCTACCATCGGTCATATTGAGGCACAGATCCCGGAGGGACTTGCCTTTACTTATCAGCAGGGGATTGTTGCTATTGTCAATCTTTCCTTTGACCATTCCTCTGCTTCTGATGTGATCAGTTCCCTTGCCATTATCCTTCGGGAGGGACTTTTTAAAATGGGTGTCAGCACTGAATTCCGGGATTTTCTTCTGATCCCCCAGGGCTATACTGAAGCTGTGGAAGCCCTCCGCCTGGGCAAAAAAAGCCAGAGTATGATCTGGTGTTACCGTTTTGATGATTATCTTCTGGAATATATGGTTTCCAGGATCAGCCATCAGATCAGCCCGGAACTTCTGGTATCCTCCCGGCTGGAAGCACTTCTGAATTATGACCGCAAAAACAATACCGAACTGTATCATACCCTGAAGACCTATCTGGAGCATGAACGTAATTCTCTTCAGACAGCCAAGACTCTTTTTATCCACAGAAGTTCTCTTACTTACCGTCTGGAACGTATCCAGAAGATCACCCGGATCAATCTGGATGATCCCAGAGAACGGCTTCTTCTTCAGATCTGTTTTCTTCTTATGCAGGAAAAAGAACCAGCGCCTTTATGACACTGGTTCTTTCACCTGCGTTCGACTTGAATTAATTTCTCCTGATTCCGAAATAAGTTTGCAGCCATTCTTCTGCTACCTCTTCCGATTCACATATATGACTTTCTATGGTTCCATCTGCTTTCTGAATGGTCAGCACATCTCCGGTAAGTGCATAACTTCCTTCAGCAGTACTGATGCTTACCACCCGTTTCTGGGTAAACAGCACATCAGGAGATTTTGCACAGTAAAAATTCATCAGATCAAAATCTTCTTCCAGTGCAGGATGAAGAGAAAAACGAAGGATTGGAAGATAATTACCTTCTTTCATTCTCTCTATCAGAACTTCGTCATTGGTATCCTGTGGCTTCATGGTGATACGGAACTGTCCGCCTTTTTCTTTATGTACACCATCTTCCAGTTTTACCAGGTGTTTTGGTCCTGGTCCGCCATATCCGATATCACAGTAATAAATGCCATCTTCAAAAGTTACCAGTGTTGCTCTGTGAAGCATAGGCGGAAGTTTTGGCCTATTCCAGGGAATCCGCACACCCAGAGGATATACCCTGAATCCCAGTGTTTTTATCAGTTCATAAAACAGCTTATTCAGTTCAAAGCAGTACCCGCCTCTTTTGCAGACCACGATCTTGGTATAAAGATCCTGAGTATCAAGAGAAGGGACTCTGCCCTCTTCAAAAGATTCCAGGTTTTCAAAAGGTACTGTCAGAAGCTGTAACTCCATCAGTTTTTCCAGGCAGGCTTTATCTGTCCGTATTTCTTCTGTATATCCGATCCGTTTCAGATATTCATCACGTTCTATAGGATTCATAACTACACACTCCTGTTTTATTTACTTTTTTGTCTGCCATTCTTTTATCACTCCAGCAGATAACAGCTTGTATAGGCAATGGTACATGGTCCGTAATAATATTCCAGACCATTTGCCTTACAGACCTGTGTTACCAGCATTCCATAGGCTTCCATAGATGAGAAAGCCTGATCCGGAAACCTGCATGGGGCATCCGGATAGGTGCATTCTTTACATTTAGTACAACAACCGGCTCCGATGGGAAGCATTCCCGGCCATTTTTCTCTCAGAACTTTTTCAAATTCATAAAAAGTTTTTTTATGTTCTGCTTCTGTCTCCATCATGGTCTCTCCATCCATAGGATCTTCCAGCTGTCCCACAGTCTGGACAATGATGCCTTCTTTGTACCGGCTGATTTTTTGCTGGCATTCTTCCAGATCACCACAGCCTGGAGGGCAGCTCCAGCGTTTGTTGTACATGTGACAGGTATTCTTTGCACACATTTCCCGCACTTCCGGCATCAGCTGGATACTGTCACTTTTCAGTAGTCCCACATGGGTAAAACCAGCCATTTTTCCCATTTCTTCCAGTTCTTTCATATTGATCATCGTCTTACCTCCTTAAGGCAGTTCCGGGAAACACAGCTCATCTACAAAACAGTCCTGGAATTCCGGAGAAGCTGCCAGCTCTACGAATTCTATATTTCTCACAACCTGATCCATTTCTTTTCGTTCTTTGTAGTTCAGAAGAGCGATCTTGGCACCCTCACCTGCTGCATTGCCTACCGGTGTAATATGTTCCAGAAGAGAAACAGGAAGCATACCGATCATGGCAGCACTCTTTGGATCCATATAGTTGCCAAAAGCTCATGCTATGTATACTTTTTTGATATCTTTTTCTGTAACGCCAAGCTGCTTCATAAGAAGATGGATACCTGCTGCAATGGCAGCCTTTGCAAGCTGCACTTCCCCTACATCTTTCTGTGTAAGATAGACACCCTTGTCATTGCCCGCTTCTTCCGGCGGAACAAGAACAAAGACTCCCGGTGTTTCCTGTCCGCTTTCCAGATGTCCTCCTTCATCAATCAATTCTGCCTTATAAAGCTGTGCTACAAGGTCAATAAGACCGGAACCGCATAATCCCACAGGTGCTGCATTTCCCACTGTAGTATAAGTCCATTTGCCATCTTTGTATTCTACATGATCTACAGCGCCAGCTGCACCGCGCATTCCGCATTCGATCTTGGCACCTTCAAAAGCCGGTCCTGCCGCTGTGGAACAGCATGCAAGTCTGTCTTTGTTTCCAAGAACCATTTCACCATTGGTACCAATATCGATCATCAGGCTGATCTCCTGCATCTGATCCTGTCTGAGAGAAAGAATACATCCACAGGTATCTGCACCTACATATCCGGCAATATCCGGAAGCAGCATAAGCTGTGCTTTCGGATGGATATGAAGCCCCTTATCTATTGCTTTCACAGTAAGTCCCTGACTGATAGCCGGAGTATAGGGAGCATGTACAAGAGAACCTGGTGATATTCCAAGGAACAGATGATGCATACAGGTATTTCCTACCACAGAAACCTGGTAAATATCTGTTTTCTCTATTCCCACTTCTGCTGCAAGCTCTCCCAGAATCTCATCCAGAGCATTCTCTATACAGTCTCTTAAGGGATCCACACTGTTTTCCAGGGTGTAGTTGGCTCTCATGATTACATCTGCTCCATACTGTGCCTGTGGATTCATGCGGCTTTTCAGTGCCAGAACCTGACCGTTGGACGCATCCATCAGATAACCTACCACTGTAGTAGTTCCGATATCAAAGGCAACAAAGCATATTTTCTTTTCTTCTCTCTGGATATTCAGAATTTCATCTTCTGTATAAACTACATACCATTCTTCTGCTTCTTTCCTGTATTCGTAAAGTTCGGATGCTATCTGAAGGTCCGGTTTTACAGTTTTTTCTGTATGTAACTGAACCACAAGGCGTTCCCATTCAGAACGATTGTCTCCCATATCTGGTTTCTTTAAAAAAACTTTTTGCTGTTTCAGATCCGGATCAAAAAGGATTGGACGCTTAAATCCCTCTGTAAGAATCTCGTATCCGGAATCTCCTTTCAGGGTGTCCACTTCCATGTCTCTGTCAACAACAGTCTTGCATGCCAATACTACTTTCCCATCAATCTTTACTCTGCATTTGCCACATTTGCCCTGTCCGCCACAGGGAGCATCCGGCATAAGTCCTGCTTTTCTTTCTGCCTCCAGAAGATTCATTCCCGGAGATGCCTGAAATTCCAGATTTTCTCTGATAAATTTAATGTTGTACATATTTCCCCTCCAATTATGAGCACATCTCATATGAATTTAGCCCTTTTGACCCTGGTATCATTATAATCAAAAATCGCCCTGTCGTCCATGGCATGCACAGACAGGACAGAGCGACCTGAATTAATTTTATAAAATGGGATTCCTTAACCTGGTAATAAATTTATGCTACGAGAGCTTTTGCAAGTACAGCTGCGCTTGCTGCATCTTCAGAGTATCCGTCAGCACCGATTTCATCTGCGAATTCCTGAGTAATAGGAGCTCCACCAACCATGATCTTAACATTGCTTCTGAAGTCTTCTGCATTGAGGGCTGCAACTGTATCTTTCAGAGATGGCATAGTTGTTGTAAGAAGAGCAGACAGTGCGATAACTTTAACGTCTGGGTTCTCTTTGTAGCATTCGATAACTTTGGATACCGGAACATCAACGCCAAGGTCGATAACTTCAAATCCGGCACTTTCGATCATCATTGCAACAAGGTTTTTGCCGATATCATGAAGGTCACCAGCTACAGTAGCAATGATCAGTTTGCCCATGCTTCCTGTTGCACCGGATGCAAGATGTGGTTTCAGAACTTCAACACCTTTTTTCATTGCACGAGCTGCTACAAGCATCTCAGGAACAAAAATTTCACCGTTTTTGAATTTTTCACCAACAACTGCCATTGCATCGATCATGCTGTTAAGGATCTCTGTCGGATCACATCCTTCATCAAGAGCAGCCTGTACTGCTGCACCTACTAATTTAGCTTTACCTTTTTCTACTAATTCAGCTACTTCTGTAATTTTAGACATAATATTTACCTCCGCTTGATTAAAATAATTTGATTGATTTGTTTTGTCCTCATTGTTTTCCGCGAAACAAAATTGAGTTCTGTAAATTTAAGTGTTGCTTATTTCTTTACCGGTCCGATCATACCGTCTCTGTATGCACCGATATATTCCATGCAGTAGTCATCCAGACCCAGAAGAGCTTCTGTAGCATAGATAAGACCAAGCATGTCTCTGTTGGTAGGATCTACGATCGCACTGTCAAGGCCCGCATTCATTGCCAGTACTACGAATCCATAGTTGATGAGTTTACGAACAGGCAGGTTGAAGGAAATGTTGCTGACTGCCGCTGTGATGTGGATAGTTGGGTACTGCTTTCTTACGCTGGTAATAACTTCCACGTTCATTGCAATACCATCTTCTGATGTACAGAGCATTTCTACCAGTGGATCGATGTGGATACGATCTGGAGAGATGCCATACTCTTTGGCTTTTGCCATAATCTTGTCGAATACTTTCAGTCTGTCTGCTGCGCTCTTCGGAATACCTGTGTCATCGCTTAACAGTGCGATAACCTGCCAGTCTTTGTTTTCCGGCTGTGCCATAACAGGGAAGATCTTGTCGATCTTGTCACCTTCACCAGATACTGAGTTAAATACACCTGGTCTCTTGCAGAATTTGTATGCTTCGATCAGAACATCTGCACTCGGGCTGTCTACAGAAATCGGAAGATCTGTAACTTCCTGGATACAGTCAATCATCCATTTCAGTGTTTCTACTTCTTCAGCTTCCGGTACGGATGCGCAGCAGTCAATGAAAGTTGCTCCTGCATTTGCCTGAGCAATTGCTCTCTGTTTGATCAGTTCTGCATCTCTGTTGGCAATAGCTTCTGCTACTGAAGGAATAGATCCATTGATCTTTTCACCAATAATAATCATCTTGCATGTCCTCCCATAAAACGTTTATGTTTTTTCGGATTCCCCAATAACTTCCGAACTTACTGTTACTGTGTGAACAGCAACGCTTTTCTTTACAAACATTATTGTATCAAAATCCATACAAATTTCCAGCCACATTTTCTATCATATACAGAGCCACTTTTCCTACAATTTGTAGGATAGACTTAATGCATTTTTATGCATAAAAAAAAGCACAGAGAATCCTCTGTACTTTTGTATTATTTTGTGGCATTTTTCTTATCTTCCAAGACAAAATACCGTTTTTATTAAAATTATATAAATTTCAGTCCCGTCTATTGTCTATCATGTACAAGAGAGCATTGCAGATACATGCAGCAATATTACTTCCACCTTTGCGTCCTTTCGCCACAATGTATGGAACACCTGCCTCCATGATCAGTTCCTTTGACTGTACTACATTAACAAATCCTACCGGCACACCGATGATCAGTTCCGGATCCAGTCTGCCTTCCTGAATCAGTTCATAAAGGCGCACCAGAGCTGTAGGTGCATTTCCGATGGCAAAGATCAGCTTCTTATCCATGGACGCAGCCTTGTCCATGCTGGCTGTAGCTCTTGTGGTTCCGTTTTTCTTTGCAAGAGCCGCCACATCCTCATCTGACATAAAACAGTATACCTCGCCGCCATAACGAGCAAGTGCTCTTTTGTTGATGCCGGATTTCGCCATCTGGGTATCTGTAACAATACACGCCCCCGCTTTGATGGCATCCATTGCCTTCTGGATCACATTTTCAGAAAAGCAGAGATTTTCCGCATAATCAAAATCTGCACTTGTATGAATACAGCGTTTAACTACCAGTTCTGTACCCGGAATCAGCCTTGTATCTCCCAGCTCCTCTGTAATGATCTCAAAGCTCCGTTTTTCTATATCCATTGGTTTTACATTTTCAAGTTCTACTTTCATCTGTCCATACCTTTCTTTCAGATTCCCTGTTCTATGATCTCATAAATCCGTTTCATATCCAGATGTTCTCTTAAGCCTGCTGCCAGAAGATCATACTGTGTTTCTTTAAATGCAGCAAAGTCTACACCTTCCATCTGAGATACATCAATCCCCTTCTTATGTCCAATGGCACGAACCAGACCAAGTGCTACTTCTTCTTTGTCAAAAATACCATGCACATAAGTTCCACAGATGTTATGGAAGAAGGTTCCTTCGGTCTTTTCATTGCCTGTCACATTGTCCTTTGTAAAGGTACTTGCACTGGCACCTTCTTTCCAGGTACTTTCCCCCATGTGGATCTCATAACCTGTAAATTCCACATTTTTCAGTGGTGCATACTCTTCATTCAGTTCCAGGAATCTTCAGGTTACCTGAGTTCTTGTTTTCTTTTCTGCAAAAACAGTATCCATAGGAAGGAGCCCCATACCACGCATGGAACCGCCGGCTTCCACACCATGAGGATCTTTCAGTGTTTCACCCAGCATCTGATAACCACCACAGATACCAAAAACAAAGGTTCCGCTGGCTGCTGCTTTCAGGATCAATGCCTCCATACCACTTTCCCGAAGCCATTTCAGGTCATCCATGGTATTCTTGGTTCCCGGAAGAAAGATCACATCCGG
>JABLTO010031955.1_pt1 | contig 15074 bp, 11 predicted proteins | sample 7160091 | NCBI WGS metagenome assembly JABLTO01 (sample SAMN14651225, study PRJNA627086) | human gut metagenome | isolation source: feces | host: Homo sapiens
AAATCATCTGGGAGGAATTGCGATGCTGCTTCAATTTTCAGTCACCAACCACCGTTCCATCAAGGATACAGCCATCATCAGCTTGAAAGCATCTACAGATAAAAGTCTGGTCGACTGCCTGATTTCACCGGACGAGAAGAAACAGCTTGTTCCAGTGCTGGCACTGTACGGCGCAAATGCAGCGGGAAAGAGCAATGTCCTCCATGCACTCCTGCTCATGCGGGAAATGGTCTGTGGCCGATATGCCAAGCTGCTGAAGGGCGAACCGCTTCCGCAGGAACCGTTTGCTTTCACAGACCAACCTACACAGCCGACCAGCTTTGAAGCTATCTATTTCTATGGCGGCATCAAGTATGCCTATGGGTTCTCGTTTGACAAGTCCAGAATCTTGACTGAATATCTCTATCACTGGCCTAATGGCCGGGAAGCACTGATTTTTTCCAGAGAAAACAATGACTATCAGTTCCGCGAGAACATTCAAGAGCAGTTCACGCTTGCTGGACGAACTGCCGAAAATCGTCTGTATCTGTCCAGCTCGAACGAGTGGAACTGTCCGCAAACCGAAAAAGCGTATCTGTGGTTCTTTGAAAAGCTGACAGGTTTCATGGGAACAGAAATGCGGCTGGATGCCGCTCTGTCTGCCATCCAGCAGGGCGGCTCCGAAAAGAGCCGTATTCTGCATGAAATGCTGTATGCCGATCTAGGCATCAAAGACATCCGCATCACTGGTTTCAAGGAAGAACCTATCATTTCTGCCCTACACACTCTCGACACTGGAGATGGCACATCCAAGGGCTTCTGGCTTCCGTTGGGGCAGGAATCCGTTGGAACACAGCGATTCTTTTCTCGCATCGGTATGTGGCTCGCTGCTCTGGAATCTGGGGCTGTTCTGGTGGTAGACGAGATTGAATCCAGTATGCACCCACTCCTGACCCGGCACTTGATCGAAATGATGCAGGATGCCGCCATCAATACGAACCATACACAACTCATCTTCACGACACACGACACCGGGCTTCTCGACTTGACTTTGCTTCGGCGTGATCAGATCTGGTTTGCAGAGAAAGATGAAAAGACCATGCAGACCGATATTTACGCTCTGACCGAGTTTTCTCCCCGGAAGGGTGAGAATATCTCCAAAGGGTATCTGCAAGGCCGCTACGGCGCGATTCCGTTCATTGGAGGGAATGCAGCATGGGCAGAATAAAAGAGATCAGCCGCAAGTCTGCCCACACCAGAAAGCGCAATCCGGTGGTGTATCTCATCTGCGAGGGCAGTGAAACCGAGATTCGCTATTTCAAGCGTTTCCGCAGCCGAGGATGCAATATTGACATTATCCAGATTTCTTCGCAGTATAAGTCCGCTGACAGGCTTGTGCAAAAGGCCAAGGCAACGATGGGCAATAATAAAGGACAAATCATACACAAGGCCCACAGGCTGGATATAAGATCTAGCCTGTGGGCTTTTCATCTTCCTTGCAATGATATCAAACCGTCTGACTTTTGAATTCTTCATATCTTGCCCCATAACAACCAATAAAAATACATCTTGATCTTTTTTATGTGTTTCAATTGCTTTTTAACTATAAATGCTCAACACTGCGGCTTGATTTTCCGCAAATAAGTTTGAATTTCCGTCTTTTTTATGATTTTTCAGGGAAAGTATGCTATAATATGTTAAATTGGTTGTCCTTTATCTTTGAATGATAGTATATTGCCGAAGGAGAATCGCTATGGCTGTCAGATACAATAAACTTTGGAAAATCTTAATCGACAAGAAGATGAAGAAAAAAGACTTGCAGGAAGCGGCACACATTACTCATTATCAGATGATGAAACTTGCAAGAGATGAAAATATAACTACCGAAATTATCGGTAACATTTGCAAGGCACTTAACTGTACGCCCGATGAAATCATGGAGTTTTATGACGCATAAGCTGAGTAGAGTATGCTTTATGTGACACAAACTTTGCCATAATTAGGATGGGTGTAGAAAAATGGAGCTTATAAACAATACTACAAAGACTCTAAAAGACGATTTGTCCGTAGAAATCAAGCAAGGCAGCAAACTGTCCATTGCAGCGGCTTGTTTCTCTATCTATGCCTTTCAAGAGTTGAAGGAGCAGCTATCACAGATTGAGGAACTCCGCTTTATTTTTACATCTCCGACTTTCGTGACAGAAAAGGCTAAAAAAGAACGCCGTGAATTTTACATTCCGCGCTTAACCCGTGAACGAAATCTTTACGGAACAGAGTTTGAAATCAAGCTCAGAAACGAATTGACCCAAAAAGCCATTGCACGAGAATGTGCAGAGTGGATCAGGCAGAAGGTCACTTTCAAATCAAATGTCAGTGACAAATCTATTCAGGGACAAATTGTAGTTGACGGCGTAGGCTATACCCCCATCAACAACTTTACTACGGTTGAACTTGGTTGCGAAAAAGGCAATGTAATCAGCACCACAATCGTAAAGGACGAGTCCCTTGCCCGCACTTTGCTTGCTGACTTCAATGAAATCTGGAACGACAGCAAGGTGCTTCAGGTCGTCACCGATGAGGTGATCGACAGCATCACGGCTGCCTATAATGAGAACTCGCCCGACTTTATCTACTTTGTGACTCTCTACAATATTTTCAGCGAGTTTTTGGAAGATGTGTCCGAGGATGTTTTGCCAAACGAGGCAACCGGCTTCAAGGAAAGCAAGATTTGGGGGATGCTCTACAACTTCCAAAAGGATGCCGCTCTCGCCATTATCAATAAACTCGAAAAATACAACGGCTGTATTCTTGCAGACAGCGTTGGTCTTGGCAAAACTTTTACAGCGCTTGCGGTTATAAAATACTACGAAAACCGCAACAAATCCGTTCTGGTGCTCTGTCCTAAAAAGCTGACGAACAACTGGAACACCTATAAGGACAACTATGTCAACAACCCCATTGCTGCCGACAGACTCCGCTACGATGTGCTTTACCACACCGATCTGAACCGCACCCACGGCAATTCAAACGGTCTGGATCTTAGCAGATTGAATTGGGGCAACTACGATCTTGTCGTGATTGATGAATCCCACAACTTCCGCAACGGCGGCAAGCTGATCGAAAACCCTGATGAAGAAACCAAGGACAATCGCTATGTAACCCTGATGAAAAAGGTCATCCGTGCAGGCGTGAAAACAAAGGTGCTGATGCTCTCCGCCACGCCGGTCAACAACCGCTTCAATGACCTGAAAAATCAGCTTGCCTTGGCTTACGAAGGACACACCGATTATATTGACGAAAAACTCAATACCAGCCGTTCGATTGACGAAATTTTCAGAAATGCGCAGCGGGCATTTAATACATGGAGCAAGTGGGAGCCTTGCGACCGCACAACCGAAAATCTGCTCAAAATGCTGGACTTCGACTTTTTTGAGCTGCTGGACAGCGTTACGATTGCCCGTTCCCGCAAGCACATTCAGAAATACTATGACACAAGCGACATCGGCACATTCCCCACGCGCCTAAAGCCTATCTCTTTGCGCCCGCACCTGACGGATTTGAAGGATGCCATCAACTACAACGAGATTTTTGAGCAGCTGATGCTTCTGAACCTGACGATTTATACGCCTTCTCACTTTATTCTGCCGAGCAAAATGGAAAAATACGCGGAGCTTTACGGCGACAACACTGTCAATGTGGGCTTTACACAGGCCAGTCGTGAGCAGGGCATCCGCAGGCTGATGGCCATCAACCTGATGAAGCGCATGGAAAGCTCTGTCTATTCGTTCAATTTGACATTGGAGCGAATCAAAAGGCTCATTGACGGTACGATTGATACCATCAATAGGTTTAACCGCCACACGGGCACCACATTGAATTTGACGGACATTTCCAATGTGAACGAGTTTGACGGTGACGATCAAGATACCGATGATTTGTTCGCGTTTGGCAAAAAGGTCAAAATCGACCTTGCGGATATGGACTATGAGTCGTGGCGCAGGGAACTGCAAAAAGACGCCGAAGTTCTGGATCTCCTTACCTATATGGTGCGCGACATCACGCCGGAGCACGACTTGAAGCTGCGCGAGCTTTTCCGTGTGATCAATAATAAAATCACTGCGCCTATCAATCCCGGAAACGAGAAAATCATCATTTTCACGGCGTTTTCTGATACGGCGGAATACCTGTACAATAATGTCGGTCCCTTTGTAAAAGAAAAATTCGGTCTGAATACCGCCATGATCACCGGCAATGTAGAGGGGCGCACTACCTGCCCGAGATTGCGGTCGGACTTAAACACAGTTCTGACCTGCTTCTCTCCTATATCCAAGGACAAAGAGCTGCTGATGCCCGGCGACAATACGAAAATCGACATTCTGATTGCCACCGACTGCATTTCTGAAGGTCAGAACTTGCAGGACTGCGACTATCTCGTCAACTATGACATTCACTGGAATCCGGTTCGCATCATTCAGCGTTTCGGGCGTATTGACCGTATCGGAAGCCGCAACAAGGTTATTCAGCTTGTGAATTTCTGGCCTGATGTGACCCTTGACGATTATATCAACCTGAAAGCCAGAGTTGAAACCCGGATGAAAATCGTGGATATGACCGCCACGGGCGATGATAACCTGCTCAGTGACGAGGAAAAGACGGACCTTGAGTATCGAAAGGCGCAGCTCAAACGCTTGCAGGACGAAGTTGTAGACATTGAGGATATGACAACAGGCATTTCCATTATGGATTTGGGGCTCAACGAGTTCCGGCTCGATCTGCTGGACTACATCAAGCGCCATCCCGACATAGAAAAAACGCCTTTCGGTCTACATTCGGTTGTTCCGGCCAGTGAGGACGCGCCTGCCGGTGTCATTTTCGTTTTGAAGAATCGCTCCAACAGCGTAAACATCGACAACCAGAACCGGCTGCATCCCTTCTATATGGTTTATATCGGGGATGACGGCGAGGTTGTCTGTAACCATCTTTCCCCGAAGCAAATGCTGGATAGAATGCGTTTTCTCTGCAAAGGGCAGACAGAGCCGATCCCCGCAGCCTATAAGCCGTTCAACAAAGAAACCCATGACGGCAAAAATATGTCCCGCCTTTCTAAACTGCTTGGCGACGCCATTGCCTCGATCATCGAGGTAAAGGACGAGAGCGATATTGACAGTTTCTTGGGCGGCGGGCAGATTAGCTTCCTGACGAACGAAATCAAAGGACTTGACGACTTTGAGCTGATATGCTTCTTGGTCGTGCGGTGAGGTGATACCATGCTTGGACTTCCGAAATCAACTGAAATGAGCAAGCAGCTGCCTAAAAAAGCAATCTATGCCAAATTTCAGATGAATACAGCGGCCAAAGACAAAGTCGATGCCGATATATCCCGCATTGTCATCGTAAACGAAATTTCTCCGAGCCGAATCAATATTCCTGCCGGAGAGGAAGTCAGCAGCTTCTTTGTTCTGCTTGTAGCGTTGAAGAAAAAAGACTTTGACGAGAAAACGATTGCCGCTTTATCGAAGCTGATTCCGCAGAATATTCTATTTGTGCTGGAATTTGAAGGGCAAAGTAAACTGGCAATCTACCGCACCAAACTGATGCAGACGGATTGGAAGCCTACCGAAAATTGCACCTTAGAGCTGCGTGGGTTGACTCTTGATAAAGTTTGGGAAAACATCGTAGTGGACATCGGTGGTGTGAGCATTGCAGACGGCAACACTCTGGATGAGCAGATTGCCGCCGATGAGCGCCGACAGAAGATTGAAAAAGAAATCGCCAAACTGGAAAAGCAGGCACGGGCGGAGAAGCAGCCGAAGAAGAAGTTTGAGCTGGTGCAGCGGATAAAACGGCTAAAGAGGGAAAATTTAGGCCAATGAAAAAGAAAATTTGCAAAAAGTATGGATGGATTCTTATATGGGGGCTTGTAAGCATTGTGTTTGCGGCTGTTTTGCAATGCCTTTTTAGCTTAGAGGCTCCGATACCGTTTTTGCAGGCAAAATGGAGTGCGGGTGATATATTAACATATTCATCGACAATATTGTTGGGATTGCTTGCATTGTGGCAGAATCAAAGATTCAAGAATGAAAATGATGCGACACAGGAAAAGTTAGAGGCACTAAGTACCCGTGCAAATGAACTGCAAATCACATCAAAACTGATAGAACATGAAGCAGAGAGAATAAATTTGTTAAGAACTCAGTTTCAGACATTTTTTGATGCGTGTGCTTGTAATTATTTAGTTGCAGATTATAAGGACACCGCAAAAGGAGAAAAACCATACGCCTATTATTCAACATTGAGATCTAGTCAGGTACGTACATCATATCAGGTACTGTGGCAGCAATTAAATATGGATAAAGGGTATAACTCGTTAGTAGATGATGTAATAAAAAATGCGCAAAGGCTTAGCGAGTCTGCAATGGGACTGATGCTGTCATTTACGTTAGCCCAGGATGGGGATACCTCAGAAAATGACACCAAGGAAACAGCACGACAAATGCAAGCACAACTGGAAATAGAAGAAATTCTATGTAAGCAATTTTATGCTTACTTGACCGATTTAGAAAAAGAGAGAAACGCATTGTTGTTTGAAAATTATACGTTGGAAGAATTACAGGAACTATATCGAAAGAGAGAAGCATACACAGAGAAAATAAGTCGCGGATAAAGGAGAAATGAATAATGGGCATGGAGATTATAAATTTGATAGCCCTTATTGTTGTGCCGATTGCAGCTGTTTATATCGGGCAAAAACTGCAAGATCGGGAGCAAAAGCGAAAAGACAAAATACAGATATTCAAAATTCTGATGACGAGTCGCATTTTTGGGTGGACAAATGATAGTGTTCAGGCTATGAATTTGATTGATGTTGTTTTTGCAGATGATAAAGATGTTTGTAATCAGTGGAAAGTCTGCTTTGACAAAATGCGTATAGAAAATCCAACAGAAACAGATTTGCTGAAAATGAAAACAGAGAAAGAAAAGCTGTTGGAGAAGATGGCTAAATCGTTGGGATATAAAAATATTACTTGGGAATCCATACAAAATCCTTATATGCCGAAAGGTATGGTCGATTTGATGACACAGCAGCAAACGTTTCAGAATAGTCAGTCAATAGTAATGGAACAAATGAAAAGTTTGATGCAAACAAAAGAGAGAGGACAAAACAATGGACAAACTGAGAATGCAGACAGCGAACAAGGCTGATGATAATTTCAAGAAATTGGCGGCGATGTTTCCCAATGCGGTGACGGAAACGATCAACGAGAACGGCGAGGTTGTGCGGGCGATTGACAAGGATGTGCTGATGCAGGAGATTTCCTGCAAGGTGGTGGACGGCAACGAGGAACGCTATCAGTTCACTTGGCCTGATAAGAAAAAGTCCGTTCTGCTTGCCAACGCGCCCATCAACAGAACGCTGCGCCCTGTTCGTGAAGATGAAACGGTTCCTACCGGGGCAGACAGTGAGGGAAAACCTTATTGCAGCACCGGCAGCGTAGACTTTGATACTACCGAAAACCTTTATATCGAGGGTGACAACCTTGAAGTGTTGAAGCTGTTGCAGGAAACCTATCTTGGTAAAATCAAGATGATCTACATCGATCCTCCGTACAACACCGGCAACGACTTTGTGTATGAGGATGACTTTGCTCAGAGTACGGATGAGTATCTTGCCAATAGTGGGCAGTTTGATGAGGACGGCAACCGTATGGTGCAGAACACCGAGAGCAACGGTCGTTTCCATACGGATTGGCTTAATATGATTTATCCGAGACTGCGAATTGCAAAAAATTTGTTGGCGGGCAATGGCGTTATTTTTATCAGCATTGATGATAATGAAATCGAAAATATGAAAAAGCTCTGCGACGAGGTATATGGAGCAACATCATTTGTGGCGCAGCTTGTATGGGAGAAGAAGAAAAAGGGAAGCTTCCTTTCAAAATCAATCACAAATGTAAAAGAATACATTTTAGTGTATTGTAAAAATATCGATGGCTTCGAAGGCTTGATTGGGGAAATCAATGATGAAGAAGAAACTTATCCGTGCATCAATGCTGTAAACAAGCGTGAACTTAGAACAATCCCGGCAGGTATCGAGAGTAAGTATAGGGATAAAGACTTTTTTATGCCGAAAGGTAGTGAAATCAGCGATACCACTATGAGTATCGTGTTACATTCTGACTTGGTTATCAAAAATGGCGTATTGGCTGAAGAACTGACTCTTGAGGGAAACTGGCGTTATTCTCAAGCAGCAATGAAAGAATACGCACTTAAGAAAGAACTCTACATTACTCGTGATTTGTATTTGCGCCGCATTGTAAGAGAAACGAGATACAAGACTATGAAAGACTTGCTTTCTCGTGTAGGTGAAGATACAGAAATTGCTCACACTGAGATGGTAGACACCAAGAATCTTAATAGTTCAGGATGGGGTTCAAATGAAGATGCTGATGAAGAACTGCGTCTGATTTTTGGTATTCAAAAACTTATGGATTATCCAAAACCGGTAAGATTGCTTCTGAAACTTTTGGCATCTTATAGGGGTTCTGATGACTACATTGTTCTTGACTTTTTCTCTGGTTCTGCAACAACTGCCCACGCAACCATAAAATTAAATGCTCAAGACGGCGGAAAAAGAAAATTTATTATGGTTCAGTTGCCAGAGTTAACTGATGAGAAATCGCCAGCTTATAAAGCAGGATATAAAACCATCTGTGAAATCGGCAAGGAGCGTATCCGCCGTGCGGGTGCTAAAATTAAGGAAGAAGCTGGGCTGGCTGCGCAGAATCTCGACACCGGTTTTCGCGTGTTGAAGTGCGACACCTCCAACATGAAGGATGTCTACTATAACCCTGCGGAGTATGAGGTCAATATGTTCTCCCGCCTTGAGGATAATATCAAAGAGGACAGAACGCCGGAGGATCTGCTGTTCCAAGTGATGCTGGACCTCGGAATTTTGCTTAGCAGCAAAATTCAAGTTAGGAGTGTGGAAGTAGGAATGAGGAGTTATTCTTACTTTGATGTTGAGGATGGGTATTTGATTGCTTGCTTTGACAAAAACATTGATGAGGAAGTTATCACTACCATCGCCAAACAGAAGCCGTACTACTTTGTCATGCGCGACAGTTCCATGGCAAGCGACAGCGTAGCCACCAATTTCGACCAGATTTTCGCCACCTACAGCCCCGACACCGTCAGGAAGGTATTGTGATTATGAAAGGATTATACAAAAGAAATTATCTCGAGTTAACACCTTCTGAAATAGAGGAAAAGAAACGAATTGACGCTGAGGAAAGCCATCTTCGTGCCGCGAAGTTTGGGCGAAAAAATCATTTGTTTTTATATCCGAAAGCTGTTCGACACTATTATGCAAGTTTATTCCCCAATAATTATATTGACTTTATGGATTTGAGAAATGAAAAAGAATTGGTGGAACAATGCGATAATTTTGAAAAACTGCTTGATAATAAGGAAACAAAGGAATTAGATATTAAGCATTACATACAAGACAATGAATATTATCATATTCCAGCATCAATTCTCTACTACTACAATTTTGGGCACCACGAAGCGGTTCTTTTTAAAGAATTTCCACTAGGAACACGTTATCAAACGGATTACCTTTTGGCGGGTAGAAGATCAGGTGGTTGGGAATTTGTATTTGTGGAGTTTGAAGCGCCTTATGGAAGTATTACATTAGCAGATGGTGAATGGGGTAATGTGGTTAGAAAAGGGCTGAAACAGATTAGCGATTGGAAAAAATTTATTGAATCCAACTATGCGATTATTCATGATGAGTTTACAGCGTATACGGAAAGAACTCTGCCGGAGGAATTCATCAGATATGATTCAACACGAATGCACTATGTTGTTGTTGCCGGTCGCAGAGATGATTTTGAACATGATTCTGTAAGGCGCGAACAAAGATATATGGAACGAGAAAACAAAGTGAGAATTATTCATTATGATAATTTGCTGGATAGCGCTCGTGAACTGATAGGAGCAAAATCGTACTAAATTGTGACAAGTATTTGGTGATATTATAATATGATTGCAAAGAAGAAAAGAAACCAAATGGTTCATAGCTCTGCCGCCGAGTACCTGACCTTTGTGGCTGCCACCGGCGAGAGCAGCACCAGCTATGAAATGCGGTATGAGGATGAAAACATCTGGCTTACGCAGAAGATGATGGCCTCGCTGTATGATGTTACCGTTGCGGCAATCAACCAGCATTTGAAAAGAATTTTTGAAGATGGCGAATTGCAGGAACCAGCAGTTATTAAGAAATACTTAATAACTGCCGCTGATGGCAAGCAGTACAACACAAAGCATTACAATCTACAGGCAATTATTGCCGTTGGCTTCAAGGTGAACAATCAGCGTGCTGTGCAGTTCCGCAAATGGGCGGGACAGATTGTCAAAGACCACACCATTCAGGGCTGGACAATGGATGTGGAGCGCCTGAAAAAAGGGCATATGTTCACAGATGAATATTTCGAGCGCCAGCTGCAGCAGATTCGGGAAATCCGTCTGTCAGAGCGCAAGTTCTACCAAAAGGTTACGGATTTGTATGCCACTGCGTTCGACTACGACAAAAATGCAAAAACAACGCGGCAGTTCTTCCAGACTGTGCAAAACAAGATGCACTTTGCCGTGCATCGCCACACGGCAGCTGAATTGATTTACGAGCGCGCCGATGCCGCCAAAGAACACATGGGGCTGACCACTTGGGAGAATGCCCCGGACGGAAAAATCCTGAAAGCCGATGTGACCGTTGCTAAAAACTACCTGAGCCAAGAGGAAATGGACTATTTGGAGCGCATCGTGTCGCTGTATCTGGACTATGCCGAATTGCAGGCGCGGCGCAAAATTCCCATGAGCATGGAGGATTGGTCAAGGCGTCTGGACGGTTTTCTGGAATTTAACGGCGAAAATCTGCTGACCGGCCCCGGTAAGATCAGCGCCGAGCAGGCAAAGCTCCACGCAGAAACCGAGTATGAAAAATACCGGCTGATACAGGATCGCCTGTACCAGAGCGATTTTGATCGCTTTCTTATGCTGGAGCAGGAGGTGAACCACAAGGATGAAGTTTAATTTCAAAATACAACAATACCAGACTGATGCAGTGGATGCTGTGGTCAACGTCTTTGCGGGGCAGCCGTACAGCAGCGGCGTGTCATATATCCGCGACACAGGCACCCTGAGCCAGAAACCGCAGCAGCTGAGTTTTTTGGCGCTTGCCGATAACCCGGAACAAATGGAACTGGAAGATTTGCTGCGCGATTCCGGCTATAAAAACGAGGTTGTGGCGCTTTCCGATGATCAGCTTTTGCAAAACATCCACACGCTGCAAAGTCAGAACAACATCAAGCTCTCCCCGGAGTTGGTAAATGACATGGGGCGCTGCAGCTTGGACATTGAGATGGAAACCGGCACCGGTAAAACCTATGTCTACATCAAAACTATGTTCGAGCTGAACAAGAAGTACGGCTGGAGTAAGTTTATTGTGGTCGTTCCCTCCATTGCGATCCGTGAGGGCGTGAAAAAGTCCTTTGAGATCACCACCGACCATTTTATGGAGTATTATGGCAAAAAGGCGCGTTTCTTCGTTTATAACAGCTCCAACCTGAACCAACTCGACAACTTTTCTTCCAACTCCGGCATCAATGTGATGATTATCAACACGCAGGCGTTCGCCTCCTCGCTGAAGGAGGACGGACGCAGCAAAGAGGCGCGCATCATTTACTCGAAACGCGATGAGTTCGGCTCTCGCCGCCCGATTGATGTTATCAAAGCAAACCGCCCTATCATCATCTTGGACGAGCCGCAGAAGATGGGCGGCGATGTTACGCAAAAGGCGCTGAAAAATTTCAACCCGTTGTTCGCGCTCAACTATTCTGCCACCCACGCAAAGCATCACAATCTGGTGTATGTGCTGGATGCGTTGGATGCCTTCAACAAACGGCTGGTCAAGAAAATTGAGGTCAAGGGCTTCGAGGTCAAGAACTTCCGCGGAACGGACAGCTATTTATATTTGGAGCAAATCGTACTTTCCAGCAAAAAGCCGCCGATGGCAAAAATCGAGCTGGAAATTGCCTACAACAAGTCCATCAACCGTGAAACCCGTATTCTTGGCGTCGGCGATGATCTCTACTATGTTTCGCAGGAAATGGAGCAGTACAAGGGCTATACCATTTCCGAAATTGACCCGCTGCGCAGCACCGTGACCTTTACCAACGGTGAGGTTATTAAGGCCGGCGATGTGGTGGGCGATGTTTCCGAAAAGGATATGCGCCGCATTCAGATTCGTGAAACGATTTTGTCGCATTTTGAAAAAGAAGAAAAGCTGTACAACATGGGCATCAAGTGCCTGTCCCTGTTCTTTATTGACGAGGTCGCCAAGTATCGCCAGTATGACGCTGACGGCAATGAGGTTCTGGGCGAGTATGGCCAGATGTTTGAGCAGGAGTACATCAGCGTTCTGAACGAGTATGCAACCCTGCTCGATACGCCGTACCAGAAGTATTTGAAGTCTACCTGCAGCGATGTCAGCCGTGTACACAAGGGATATTTCAGTATTGATAAGAAAACCGGGCGCAGCATTGACAGCCAGCTCAAGCGTGGCAGCGAGTTCTCCGATGATATATCAGCGTATGACCTGATTTTGAAAAACAAGGAACGGCTGCTGTCCTTTGAAGAACCTACGCGGTTCATTTTCTCCCACTCTGCTCTGCGCGAGGGCTGGGACAACCCGAATGTGTTCCAAATCTGCACTTTGAAGCATTCTGACAGCAATACCGCAAAGCGGCAGGAAGTCGGTCGTGGTCTGCGCCTTTGTGTCAACCAAAACGGCAACCGTATGGATGTGCAGAGCTGCGGCGACAGCGTGCATGAAATCAACACACTGACCGTTATTGCCAGCGAGAGCTACAAGACCTTCGTTGCGGACCTGCAATCGGATATTAAAGCGGTGCTTTATGACCGACCCACGGTTGCTACGAGTGAGTACTTCAAGGGCAAGTATGTCAAGGTAAACGATGTGCCCACCCTGATTGACCGCGAGAAGGCCGATGCTATCGAGTTCTATCTGATTCAGAACGGCTATGTGGATATGAAGCGCAGGGTCACGGACAAGTATCGCCGAGATGTCGCAATGAATCAGGTCGCGGAGCTGCCCGATGAGCTGAAACCTATGTCCGAAGGGATTCATACGCTTGTTCAGGCGGTTTATGATGACAGCATCCTTAAGGATATGTTCACTGATGGTCATGAATCCAAGGTAAAGGAAAATCCGCTGAACGAGAACTTTGCCAAGAAAGAGTTTCAGGCTTTGTGGCGTGAAATTAACCACAAGTATGCCTACACGGTGGAGTTCGACAGCGCCGAGCTGATTCGCAAGGCCATTGCCCACATTGATGAAAAGCTGTTTGTTTCGGAACTGCAGTACACGACTACCATTGGACGCCAAAAGGCGAACATGAATGAGTACGAAATTGACCGCGGCGATTCTTTTACGGGCGAAAAGACACGGACGCAAACCCTCAAGCACGCAGAAACAAGCCAGATCAAATATGACCTGATTGGCAAAATCGCCGATGGCGCAAAGCTGACACGCAAATCGGCATCTGCCATCCTGCAAGGTATCCGCGCCGACAAGCTCTATATGTTCAAGAACAACCCGGAGGAGTTTATTTCCAAAGTAATCCGGCTGATCAATGAGCAGAAGGCCACTATGATCGTGCAGCATATCTCCTACAATACCATTGAGGGAGAATACGACAGCTCTATCTTTACAGCAGAAAAGGCAACCCAAAGCTTTGATAAGGCGTTTCTTGCCAAGAAGGCAATTCAAGACTATGTGTTTACTGATGGCTCGGCCGAAAAAAGTATTGAGCGTAAGTTTGCCGAAGATTTGGATGCTGCGGAGGAAGTTTGTGTCTACGCCAAGCTGCCCCGAACCTTCCAGATCCCCACGCCGGTAGGCAACTATTCGCCGGACTGGGCAATCGCATTCTACGAGGGCACCGTCAAGCACATTTTCTTTGTGGCAGAAACCAAAGGCACGATGGAGACATTGGAACTGCGACCCATTGAGCAGGCAAAAATCTCTTGCGCAAAGAAACTGTTCAATGAGATGTCTACCAGCCATGTCGTATACCATGATGTTGACAGCTACCAGAGCTTGCTGAACATAATGAATTCAATATGATGTGATAAGCCTCTTACCACTATGTAAACTAAGAGACCTAGCTGGTTTTTTGTTTGTATAGTTACAATTCCGCAAGTGTTCCCATCAATGCGGGCAACTCCACAGTTACGGCTTCTATTGCTGATAGTCCTCATGTTCTAGATAGTTACAGGCCCTCCAAAAGACGGTCACCCTTGACAAAGAGTTTAATCAGCAGGAAAAGCCATCTGAAAAAAGTAGTGCATATGGGATATATAGAAACAGCGTCCCCCTAAATTCACCGGGGACGCTGTTTTTATCGCTTCATAATCGACTGGTGACAATTTGTCACCAGTTGATGTATGACTGCTATTAGTCAACAGACATCAACATATAACTGCTACTGTTCCTAACTGTCTACAATTTGTAGTCGGTTCTGATATCTTGTATTTCAGGATTTTTCAGATTATTCCCTATTAGATCGCAGCATTTGGATTCTACCTTCAACAGCAGCTGCGATTTTCTCAGCCCGTCCATCATCAAACCGGGCGGCGGATTGGAAAATTTTCTCCACCTTGTTGGAGAATCCATCAAGGCGTTCCAGCGGCAAGTCCACATAGGGCGCAATCAGCTTTAGCTGGGATTGCTGCGAAGTTTCAAAGGGCTTAGCCGGAACCATTGCCTCTGCGCTGATGGATTGAGTAAGGGTCATCTGCCAAAGGCTTGTACCACTGTCATAAATGGGAGCAAGCCCTTTCCATTCCAACGTTTCGGAATCCCGTAAGAAGCCAAAATTTCCAAGATGTCGGTCTGTGTTAGCTAAGATACAAGGGCCGCATTCTGAGCTTATTGTCAAGTATTTAGAAGAAAAAAATCCCTCTATACCAATTTCTGCGTTGGTGTAGAGGGATTGCCTATTTAACTAAGTGAC
>JABLTO010029315.1_pt1 | contig 15071 bp, 9 predicted proteins | sample 7160091 | NCBI WGS metagenome assembly JABLTO01 (sample SAMN14651225, study PRJNA627086) | human gut metagenome | isolation source: feces | host: Homo sapiens
GAGGAAAACAGTTCCCAGATAAACAGTTTTTATATCTTTTGAGGAATCATAACGAGTGCTGCGCATGGATCTTGAAACATTTGCTGGATTGAACTTCCCATATAACTTTAAAAAAATCAAATCTGGGAATTCATGACGCGAGCAGACATCTGAATCGAGAGATTAATTCCCAATTAGATCAGATAATTTTCGATCTGGGAATTCATAGTGGAGAAAAGACCGCCATGGATGCACATTTACCGTCTTACTGCTTTATTATCGCGCTGTCTCATCGCTTCGCCGACCTAAACACATTTTACCGGCACAGCCCTTCTAGAAACAGCGGCATGATCGTTTGCGCATGCTGACATAGTGAGTAGTTTCCGCCGGAAATGCACCACTCGTACATAAGCCCCCGCTCGAACATGGCATAAGCGCGGGTGATATCGTTGATGGAAAGGTTTTCTTTGAAAAGGCCTTGTTCCTTTCCTTCGATGGTGATCTGGCGCAGTAATTTATAGTAGGTACGGTTGGTGTTGAGCAGATGACGCTCGCCGTTGGTGGTCAACTGGGTCGCAAACAGGCGGCTCAAAAGCTCGACAGAAACTGTGTTTTCGATCATCAGAAACAGCTCCTGGTTTATGTATTTTAGTTTCTCGATAGGAGAGAGCGCTGGATCCATGGTCTTTTCCAGTTCTACATATTTATCATCAAAGAGATAGGAAAGGGAAGAAAGTAGTGCATCCTTTCCTTCAAAATAGTGATAGAAGGATCCGCGTGATGTGCCGGAGGCCTCTACGATCTCTTCTATGGTGGTGTTGTCATAGCCCTGCTGGTAGAACAGCTTCCATGCGGCAGAGACGATTTTTCCCTTAGTATTTCTGGCATTTTTCTTCATAAATATATAAAGTTCTCCTAAAGTTTTAAATTTTATTTTTGATATCCAATAATGACTAGAATACATTCTAGTATAAAAACCATGAAATTTCAAGAAAATATACGGATTTATCACACTTTTATTCATAAGTATATCCAAACTATATTCTGTGTTTCGTTCTAGTTTTGATTGTGCTATACTAGGTGGGCAATTTTTAATCGAGTAATTATAATCAATACACAACAATAAAGGAGATTTGACGAACATGAATGGAGAAATATTTGCTTTTATCGTATACTTTGTTGCGATAGTAGGCGTAGGAATCTACTTTTTCTTTAAAGAGAAAGGAGACGCCACACAGGCCAACTTCTTCCTGGGCGGAAGACAGATGGGTCCGTGGGTGGCTGCAATGTCTGCGCAGGCATCGGACATGTCAGCCTGGTTGTTAATGGGTCTTCCGGGAAGTATTCTGGCGTTTGGATTCGGTCAGATGTGGATCGGTATCGGACTGGCTCTGGGAACTGCAGCCAACTGGATCTTCGTTGCCAAGAGATTGAGAAAATTCTCCAGTGCGGCTGGAGATGCTATCACAGTACCGCAGTATCTGGGCAATAGATTCCTGTCGAAAAGTAACGCGCTGCAGGTGATTTGCGCAATCATTTTCTTTGTGTGCTTTACAATATACGTAGCATCTGCATATGTGGCGGGAGCATCTGTATTTACGGCTATCTTCCCGTCACTGAGCTCGCATGCGGCCATGATCATCTTCGCGCTGGCAATGTTGCTGATCACATTCTTTGGAGGATTCAAAGCGGTCTGCTGGACAGATTTTTTCCAGGGTATACTGATGTTTGCCGCGCTGATGACAGTGCCGATCGTGATCGCAATCACGAAAGATATGGATCCTGCGGCACTTTCTGTAGTTTACAGCTACAAAGATGCAGTTAGCGGAGAAATGGTGGAATGTTCTTTCGGTACCGGTTTGTTTGACGCTTCCTGGCAGGATATCGTTTCGGGTCTTGCATGGGGACTTGGTTACTTCGGAATGCCGCATATCCTGGTAAGATTCATGTCCATCGAAAAACCGTCCATGGTGAAAAAAAGTGCGACGGTAGCGATCATCTGGGTCATCTGTGCATTGGGATGCGCCTGCCTGATCGCATACTTCGGAAGAATGTTCCTGGCAGAAGAACTGCTGACAGCCGGCGCGCAGAAGATGGTATTTATCGACTTTGCGAGAAAACTGTTCCCGAGCTTCATTGCAGGTATTCTCATGGCGGCCATCATTGCGGCGTCCATGTCTACGGCGGACTCGCAGCTGCTGGTGGCATCCAGTTCATTTACGTCGGATATATACAAGCCGATCATTCGTAAAGACGCCGATGAAAAGGAGATCCTTTGGGTAGGAAGGATCATCGTAGTGATCGTAGCTGTGATCGCATTTTTCATCGCATCCAGCAAAGGTTCCGGCGCGCAGGCCATCATGAACCTGGTAGAAAATGCGTGGGCCGGCTTTGGATCTTCCTTTGGTCCGGTGATCCTGCTGTCTCTGTTCTGGAGAAGATTTACATATAAAGGTGCCATCGGCGGTGTGCTCGGCGGCATCATCGTGGATATCCTGTGGTTCAATTTCCTGTCAGGGTCCACCGGTATTTATGAGCTGTTCCCGGGCTTTATCGCAGGCCTGATCTGTGCAGTCGTTGTAACGCTACTGGACAAGAAGCCTGCAAAGGAAGTTACGGATCTGTTTGATAGAGCAGTGAGTGAAGAAGACGAATAAACAACGAGTATTCCTGCAAAGTACCCCGCAGCTATCGCTGTGGGGTACTGCTGTTTTTTGAGCTTTTGCAAAGTCCTTTGCGTAGTGAATCACGTCCCAGGTGTAGATGTCCTCTCCGTGGATCACGTATCCCAGCTTCTTTTCTTGACGAAATCCGATTTGATGATACAATTATAACAAGATGACGGGTAACGGAAGTGCCCACAATTTTGTAAGTTGCTTACCGGAAGGAAAGTGTAAAAAGGAGAACGTGCCATGCTGAACAGTCCAAATGATCCAATCAAACGTGGTGATTTTGAAGAAACAGGATTCTGCTATACATTGTCGCTGATTTCCGGCAAGTATAAGATGATTATTCTGTACTGCCTGAAAGAATATGAAGCTGTTCGTTTTAACGAATTGAAACGGTACTTAAAGACTGTATCCGACAAGGTGCTGAGTGCATCTCTGAAAGAGCTGGAACAGGATGGCCTGGTGCTGAGGACCGAGTATCCGCAGGTGCCGCCTAAGGTAGAATATAGTTTGACAGACCGGGGGCAGTCGCTGGTGGAGGTCCTTAAGGGGCTGTGCATTTGGGGCAAGGAGCATCGCGACGATACATGCTGTCAGATGCCGGAGATGGAAGAAGAAGCAGAGAAAAAATAGTACAAATAACTTACCGGAATGATTTTTCTGAGAGGATCCTGTCCGAATCAGAAAAGATCTTCCGGTTTTATTTTTGCAGAAAAAACCCAAAACCCTTATATTTTCTCACTTTTTTACAGATACGTTTGAAATTACAATGCAGTTATAGTATAATATTTGAGACTATAAAATCGAATAGGATACAGGAGATTGTTATATGACAACAATTATTATCATAGTTGTTGTTGCTTTGGTTTTTTTTGTTACCGTATGTGTCGTCACTTTTATGGTCTGGAAGCGTGAAGCGGAGATGCGTACGGACAGCATCCGGTCGATCGAAGACAACCTGCAGCGGCTTGAGGACAGGCTGACTGTCGAGACACAGCTAGAGGATAAGACTCCTTTGCAGGAAGATTTGCACGAAGAAGCTTGCAGACCGGTGCTGCGGGCTGCAGAACCTGCTGTCGCAGGAAGATCTCGAAGAAGCAGAAGCAGGAGCAGAGATCCGTTCAGCTGGGTTCGCAGTGAACAGGAGATGGAAGAAACTTCGCAGACAGAAACGCAGCAGCCGGAGGAGTGGTCACAGCCGGAACCTTTGCAACAGACATCAGAAATGTCGATAATGCCGGATGTGTCGGAGACGCCGCCACAGATCATACCTGAGCCGGAGTTTTCCTTTCAGGAGAGGAAGCAGGAGACTGCCGCAGAGGATGTGGCAGAGCCTGGAGACTGGGACGATGCCATGGATTTTGATATCGATCTTCCAGACGGGAATGCTGCAGCAGAAATGGCGGCAGACGATATCACATCGGCAGACGATATCGCATCGATGGAAATAGAACTACCTGACCTGGATCTCTTTACCGGGCTGGGTACTTTGGACGTGGACACAGAAGAGGCAATACCTGCAGATCCGCCAAAGAATTTTGGCCGGGATACTGGCAGGAGTGGGAAAAAATATACAGCGGAAGAATTGGAAGCGCTGATCAAAGAATAGATCGCTGATCGAAAAGATCCAGAAGGAGGAACTTATGTATTGTAAAAATTGCGGAAAAGAACTCGCAGCAGATGCAAAGTTTTGCATGCAGTGCGGTACGCCGGTAGACGATGTGCCAGCACCAGTGCAGACAGCTCCTGTGCAGCATACGACGGAGAAGGCAGAACCGGTTAAAGCGCCGCAGCCAAAAGCAGAACCGGTAGAAACTCCTAGGGAACGTCCGGTGTTTGATGAAATCAAATGGAATGTGTCGGAGTATCCGGACCAGAACGCAGTAGAAAAAACAGAAGAAATCGATTTTAACTGGAATACGGAGCCTGTCGCAGCGCCACAGCCGAAAGCAGAAGCCCCGGCAGCGGTTCAATCTGAAACGGCACCGGAAACTCCAGTGCACAGAGAGATACCGGAAGCACAAAAAACACAAAGTGCTCCGCAGCACAATACAGAGGATCATGTTCTGAGCGGCAAAGATCTGGACAGTGCTATATTCGGAGAAAAAGAACCGAAAAAAGCTCCGGAATCAATGAGTGCAGCAGAACGGATCGATAAGTTCTATACCTTCAATAAGAAAAATGAAGAATTTCAGCAGCTGCTGAATAAGGAATACGATAAAGTAAAAGGCGGAAATGCCATAGAACAGGAAATCTCTCAGGCAGAAGAGCGCGCATCACAGCGTTTTGAATCCAGCAGAAGACCGGAAAATTCCACTATGGAAGAATTCCTGGAATCGGAAGGCATCGTGAAGCCATATCAGCCGAAGGCATTTGAATCCGATGTTCTGGAAAGGATCGAAGCGCAGGAGGCGGAAAAAGAGGCGAAGCGTCTGGAAGAAGAAGCACGCCTGGCCGCTATCGAAGAAGCGCGCCATGAAGCTGAGGTAAAACGTCTCAAGGAAGAGGAAGAACGGCTTAAAGCGGAAGCAGAGGCTCGTAGACTGGAAGAAATCGCCAAAATGAAGGCGGCAGAGGAAGCTAGACTGGCAGAAGAGGCTCGTAGAAAAGCGGAAGAAGAGGCAAAGCGCAGAGCAGAGGAAGAAGCTCGCAGAAAAGCCGAAGAAGAAGCCAGACGCAAGGCGGAAGAAGACCGCAGAAGAGCAGAAACGGAAGCTAGAGTAAAAGCAGAAGAAGAAGCAAGACTGAGAGCTGAGGCGGATCTGAAGGCGGCACAGGAAGCAGCTAAGATCAGAGCTCAGCAGGAAGCTAGACTGGCAGCGGAAGCAGAAGCACAGTACAAGGCAGAGCAGGAGCGGAGAAGGCTGGCCGATGTGGAAGCGCAGCGGAAGCTGGAAGAAGAAAGAAGACGCCTGGAGGAACAGGCTAACGAGGCAGTGGCCAAGGAAGAAGTGCGCAAGGTTTTAGAACAGACTGCCCGCATGAGAGAGGAAGAAGCAGCCAAGATCAAGGCGGCGGTTGCAGGTCTGAGAGCAGATGCTGCAGCAGAACGCCAGGCAGCACAGAATCTGGTTCGCAAGGATGTGGAGGATGCACATCGTGCCACGAGAAATCAGATCAATGAAATGGCCCGGTCAGAAGCATTGCATACATCAGAAGCATTACATACAGAAGAACGTCCGGTAACGGGAAGAGACACCATGCTCTCAAACGATATGAGCAGAACGCGGACTGTAGACAAGGCTGCGATCATCGCAGGACTAAACGACGACACAGTTGTGATGAGCAAGGAAGATCTCCATGCCGCTGCAGCACCGGCCTATGAGCAGGAATCTGTGCCGGAACCAGAACCGGTTTACGAAGCGCCTGTTTATGAAGCACCACTGCAGAACCAGGACGATGCATTCTTTGACAGTTTAGACGCGGCAGGAGACGTTTCTGATGTACCGGAAGGTTCCGTATTTGATGCAGAACCTATGCCTCAGGCGCAGCCGATCGACTTTAGAGAAGAAAACTTTGAAGATCTGTCTCAGCCGCAGGAACTGAATTTCAATGAAGAAACAGAAGAAATCCAGGAACTGACAGACTTTGGTGATCTGGCGGATATCGAAGAGATCCCGCAGGCACAGACGGATCCGCTTTACGATACTCGTGGATATGGCATGCCGGAAGAGCCGGCAGCGGAAGATCTGGGTCATACTCAGCGCTTTGATCCTCAGGCATTCGATCAGACGGCAGACGGTCTGCAGGATACTATGGTAGTACAGCCGGATACTGTTGTGATGGACAAAGCTCCACAGACAGATGCTTTCACAGAAAACGATTTTGATCATTACGGCGAAGCGGAAGCGCAGAATTATATCAATCAGCAGCATGCGCAGCAGGGAGCTTATGAAAACGTGCAGCCGGCAAATGATTACTTTGATGGATATGCAGACGATTATCAGGATGACTATTACGAAGACGATGCAAATCTTTCCAAGAAAGAGTTAAAGCAGCGCGAGAAAGAGCGCAAACGTATGGAAAAGCAGCGCGCGAAACAGGAAAAAGCCAGACGTAAGAAGGGCGGAGCGGACTTTGCAGAAGCAGCAGATGGATTCGAAGAAGAAAAATCCGGCGGCAAGGGCAGGATCGTACTGAAAATCATTCTGGTGCTCCTGATCGTGATACTGGCAGTAGAAGTGGCCGGTATGGGCATCAAGTTCCTGGCACCGCAGAGCAAGGCGGCTGAATTCATCGATTCGCAGCTCAATAAGGTGATCCAGCTGATCACCGGCGAAGATACGGAATACAGCGTGATCGCAGCACAGGTAAGAACGGAGCCCATGGAGGACAAGACCGATCTGATCAACGCACAGAAAGGGAAAAACAAGGGCAATGTGATCAAAAGTATCACGTACAGCTCTGATTTAAGCTATGACCAGGAAAGGGACGGCAAGGTGTCGGACCTGGTCCTATCACAGCCTATGACCCAGGTCGAATGGGGTAGAGATAAGGATAACTATCCTGTTTATTATGACGAACAGGTCGTAGGCGAGATCATTGCATTTGAGTCTCAGAGATATAATCTGATGGCGAAGGGTGATGAGAAAGTACTGAGTCTTATTGATGACAGCACCAACCTGTATCAGGACACGGCTGCGCTGAAGAATCAGCAGCCGGCAGGAGAATTCTCCAAGCTGGAGATCGGTGAGATCAGACAGGCGGGCAGCAAATACTACGTGTGGGTGAGGGAGACCGTGGGAGGCACCTCCACAGAACGCGTATATGCCATGTACCCGCAGAAGAAGTTTACCATGAAAATGTCTGCTGCCTACGATGTGTAGAGGATAGCAAAAGGAGGGTATCTGTTTGAACAGTTCGGGAGAGAAGAAGAAAAGGCATGCGGGCCTTAAAGTACTGATCGTTATTGCAGTATTGGTGTTTCTGTTCCTTTGTCTGATTGGATTTATCACGGATTTCCTGTGGTTTAAGGAACTTGACTACGTTTCCGTATTTCTTACAAAACTGCTGACGCAGTTAAAAATAGGGATACCGACATTTATCGTCGTGACATTCCTGGCTTACGTGTATTTGAAATTCCTGAAACGGGGATACTTTAAGAAGGTTGTTTCCGACGAGGTGACAGATCATCGCAGACTGAACATCATATCGTGGAGTCTGGCGGGGATCTACGGGGCCATCACTACTTTCTTCGCTGTGAAGAAACTCTGGTTCCTGCTGCTGCAGTTTGTCAACAGCACCGGATTCGATAAAAAGGATCCACTGTATAATATAGACATTTCATTTTATGTATTCAAGCTCGACTTTATTGAAGAAGCTAACCAGCTGCTGATCGTTTTGCTGATCGCATTTGCGCTGCTGACGGTCATTTATTATTCGGTGCTTCTGTCGGTAAGGACTCCGCAGATCTTCGAACGAGTATCGGATGATGCAAAGGAAGATAGCGGTGCGTCTGAAGAAAACGCGCAGAGTTCCGGTTATGGCGGCGGGGCTGCAGGAGGGCAGTTCGGTGGTTTTGACAATATCAATGATATGTTCGGCAAGTTTGCAAAGTCTTTCCAAAACGGCGGCAAAAGTCCGTTCCAGAAGACTGCAAAGCCGAAGAAGCAGTTTGACCACAGCAATCTGAAACTGCTGATTTCCATTGCGGAAAAACAGCTTATCATCGTAGGTGTGCTGTTCTTCCTGATGGTAGGCGTGAATTTCTTCCTGAAACAGTATGATCTTCTGTTTGGAAGCACGGGAGCCGTATTCGGCGCGGGCTTTACCGATGTTACGGTGACTCTTTGGGTTTACAGGATCATCATGGGGCTGTCCGTTCTGGCGGCGATCGGATTCGCCATCGGTATTACGAAGAAAAAATTCAAACCGGCTGTTATCGCTCCGATCGCGATGCTTATTGTAGGAGCTGTTGGTGTGGGCGGCGCACTGGTGGTGCAGAACCTGGTAGTAACACCGGATGAAATCAATAAAGAAAGCAAGTATCTGGAACGCAATATCGAATATACCCAGTCGGCGTACGGCTTGAACGAAGTGGACATGAAGGGCTTTGAAGCGAATCAGAATCTGACCAGCCAGGACATTGCCAATAATTCAGATACCATCTCCAATATCCGTATCAATGACTATGCTCCGGCGAAGACTTTCTACAATCAGACTCAGAGTATTCGTCAGTACTATACGTTCAACGATGTGGACGTGGACAGATATATGATCAACGGGGAGTATACGCAGACGTTCCTGTCAGCCAGAGAAATCGATGAAGAGAAGATCAGCGACACTTGGCTGAATAAGCATTTGAAATACACCCATGGATATGGAGTGACTCTTTCCAGAGTAGACAAGATCACTTCCAGCGGGCAGCCGGATATGCTCATCGACAGCATCCCGCCGGTATCCCGTGTAGATGAGATCAATATCAAGCGGCCGGAGATCTATTTCGGTGAACTGACCTCTAACTATGCGCTGGTAAATACGTCGGAAGATGAATTTGACTATCCTGATGGAAACAGTAACAAGTATGCCAGATATGAAGGCGATGCGGGTATCAAGCTGAACCCGATCAACCGTCTCATGTTTGCAATTCGGGAGCACAGCTTAAAGACGCTGGTTTCCGGCAACATCAAGAGCGATTCCAAGATCCTCATCAATCGGAAAATTTCCGAAAGAGTGCGGGAAATAATGCCGTATCTCAGCTATGATAAAGATCCGTATATGGTTACGGAGAACGGTAAACTGTACTGGATCATCGATGCGTACACCCATACGGACAACTACCCGTATTCGGAACCGTACAATAGTGAAACCAAAACAAACTATATCCGAAATTCCATCAAGGTCGTGATCGATGCATATAATGGAAATACGGATTATTACATCGTAGACGATACGGATCCGATCGCGCAGACTTTTAAGAAGATCTACCCGGATCTGTTCAAAGACCTGGATAAAATGCCGCAGGAAATCAAGGCACACATCCGTTATCCGAGCATGCTGCTTGATATCCAGGCGAGCGTGTACCAGAGATATCATATGAACGATGTGAAGGTATTCTATCAGAACGAAGACCTGTGGCAGATCTCAAGTGAGATTTACGGTACCAAGGAACAGGCTATGACGCCGAACTACTACATCATGAAGCTTCCGGGCGAAAATGGTGCAGAATTTGTCAACTCCATACCATTCACACCGAAGGACAAGAAGAACCTGACCGGACTTCTTGTAGCACGTAACGATGGCGACAATTACGGCAAACTGGTGCTTTACCAGATGCCGAAGAGCAAGATCGTTTACGGACCGATGCAGGTAGAAGCGCAGATCGACCAGAACACGGAGATTTCAAAGGAATTCTCCTTATGGAACTCTTCTGGTTCCAGCTACAGCCGTGGCAATATGTTCGTAGTGCCGATCGAAGATTCTCTGCTTTACATCGAACCGGTTTATCTGGAAGCAACCAATTCCAGCATCCCGGAAGTAAAGCGGGTGATCGTCGCATATGGTGATCAGATCGCATATGAATCTACGCTGGCGGAAGCGCTCAATTCCCTGTTTGGAGAAGGCAGCGCTCATGAGAGTCCGGGAAGTGAAGAAGCTTCCGGTGATACGGACACCTCAGCAGGCGGCAGTGACGCTTCTCTGAGTCAGACGGAGATCATCACCAGAGCGCAGGAAGCTTTCGACAATGCACAGAAGGCACAGCAGGATGGTGACTGGGCTAAATATGGAGAATACCTTAAGGAACTGGATAAATACTTAAATATGTTAAGTGAATAAGAAAGATATTCAGGACATTCTCATAGCAGTTTTTCAGACTGTAGAGGATGTTCTGAATCGTTATAAAGAAAGAGAGTGATGCTATGATATCATACGATTTGGACAAAATGCTTTATACGATACCGGCTGATAAGCACAGCACGGAAGAAATTCGGGAAATTCTGGGGAAGCACCCGGAAATCAAGTTCGTTTCCCTGGTAGGGATCGACGTTGGCGGGCACGATACCGACGAAAAGATCCCGGTAGAGGAATTTTTGAAGGATATGGATAAATTCCTTACCCATGGAGTGCAGACGGACGGATCCAGCGTAGTGCTGCCTAAGATCGCCAAGCTGAATAATGCGAAGGTGGACATCATACCGGATAAGACGGTCAACTGGTTTGTGGATCACAATTTCAACTATCCGGATCCTGATACGGGTCTTCCGGTAGGAACACTGAGGATCCCGTCTTCGCTTGTGCATAATGATTCGGAACGCGTTGGATCCAGAGTGATCCTGCGAGATGCTATCCGGAATTTTAAAGATGACCTGATGGAACTTCTCAGAAACAATCCATACGTGTTTGAGCATATCGACGCGGACAGCGTAGATGACATCGATAAGATCATCATCACGGCAGCTACAGAACTGGAATTCTGGGTAAAGACCCCGGATGACGATGCCGACAGAGAACAGCTGTCCACGGCTCAGATGCTGAAGGAACAGTATTGGAAGAGGACGACCGGACCGGTCCGTACTGCATTGGAAGAAACCATGCTGATCCTGCAGAAATACGGATTTGAAATGGAGATGGGTCATAAAGAAGTTGGTGGCGTAAAAGCAAAACTGGGCAACTCCGGTGTATATGATCATGTTATGGAACAGCTGGAAATCGACTGGAAGTATTCTTCTGCTGTACAGGCTGCAGATAACGAAAACCAGATCAAATACGTCGTAAGAGATATTTTCCGTATGTACGGGCTGGAAGTGACCTTCATGGCGAAACCGATGGAAGGCGTGGCAGGAAACGGCGAGCATACTCACATGGGAGTGTCTGCAAGACTGAAAAACGGCAAGATGATCAACCTGTTCGCACCGTCGGATACGGAAAACCAGTTCATGAGTCCGATCGGATTCGGCGCCCTGATGGGTATGCTTAAAAACTACGATGTGATCAACCCGTTCGTAAGCTCCAGCATCGACTCTCTGAACCGGTTGAAGCCAGGCTATGAAGCGCCTGTATGTACTGTAACTTCCCTGGGACACAGTGCCCAGATGCCGTCGAGAAACAGAACCGTTCTGGTAGGTCTGGTCAGAGAGATCGGCAATAAAATGGCAACTCGTTTCGAATTGAGATCGCCAAACCCTAAGAGCAATACATACCTGGTGATCGCAGCATCCTATATGGCGATGCTGGATGGCATCAAAGCAGCACTGGAAAACGGCAAGACTTCCGATGAGCTGGAACGATCTATTTCCAAGGAATACGGACAGGAAGACTTTTACCTTGATAAAGACCGTATATACCGCAGCGAACTGGATGTATTCGATGAATATACAGAAGAAGAACGCGATAAGTTCTTTGGAAAGGCTCCGCGGACCGTATGGGAAAACATTTCAGCGTTTGATGAGTATCCGGAAAAACTGGAAATTTTCAAGAGAGATGACGTGATGACGGAACTGGCACTGGAATCCTATCGCCAGGCGACACTGGATCAGTGGAAGACAGAACTTCACAACCGTATCGTACCGGATGTCATGGATGTGGTTCGTCACTGCACCAAGCTGCATGATGATGATGACTGCGTCGATTATGACAGATATTACTGGGATAAGATCCAGGGGCTGCGCAACCATCTGGGACGTGACCTGCTGGACGTGCCGTGTCTGCTGACGCGTATAATAAGAGCACTGGATGCAGAAGACTACAGCACCGCCTCACAGCTGCAGATGGAAATGCAGAAACAGGTAGAGGAACTGATGAGGCTTTACATCATTTACAGAAAGAATTTATTTTAAGGTTCACGGAGGGAAGATGACATGTTAGATATCAAGAGAATCAGAGAGGATTTTGATGGCGTAAAAAAAGCTGTGGAATCCAGAGGTAAAGGCGATTTTGGAATCGATAAAGTACGCGAATACGATGTAGAAAGAAGAAAACTGCTGGCTGAAGTAGAACAGATGAAGAATCAGCAGAGCACTTCTTCCAGACAGATCCCCGTGTTAAAAAAAGAAGGCAAGGACACGACAGAACTGATGGCAGAAATGAAGCAGCTTTCTGAACAGATCAAGGTGCTGGACGGTCAGGTGAGCGAAGTGGAAGCCAAGCTTCGCGATGCGCTGCTCAACATTCCAAACACACCATATAAAGACGTGCAGGAAGGTGCCGATGACAGCGACAACGTAGAACTTCGCAAGTGGGGCGAACCAAGAAAATTTGATTTTGAAGAGAAGGCTCACTGGGATATCGGAACCGATCTGAACATCCTGGATTTCGAACGTGCTACGAAGATCGCAGGGACGCGATTCACTGTATATAAAGGACTGGGTGCCCGTCTGGAACGTGCAGTGATCAACTTCATGCTGAATCTGCATACCGAAGAGCATGGATTCACAGAGATCCTGCCGCCGTTCATGGTAAATCGCGACGCGATGATCGGAACAGGTCAGCTGCCGAAATTCGAAGATGATATGTTCCATGTTCCTGCAAAGGATTTCTTCCTGATCCCGACAGCAGAAGTTCCGGTAACCAACCTTCGTATGAATGAAATCATCGATGAAGCAGAGCTGCCAATCTATTATACTGCATATACACCTTGTTTCCGTAAAGAAGCCGGTTCTGCCGGTCGTGACACGAGAGGTCTGATACGTCAGCACCAGTTCAACAAGGTAGAAATGGTTAAGTTCGTTAAACCGGAAACTTCATATGACGAGCTGGAATCCCTGACTGCAGCAGCGGAAGATGTTTTAAAGAAGCTGGAGATCCCATATAGAGTAGTACGCTTGTCCACCGGAGATCTGGGATTTTCCTCCGCAATGACCTACGACATTGAAGTGTGGATGCCAAGCTACGGCAGATACGTAGAGATCTCTTCCTGCAGTAACTTTGAAAACTTCCAGGCAAGAAGAGGAAACATCCGGTTCCGTCCGGCTGAAAAAGGCAAACCGGAGTTCGTGCACACCCTCAATGGATCCGGACTGGCAGTAGGAAGAACGGTAGCCGCTATTCTGGAAAACTATCAGCAGGCAGACGGCTCTGTTGTTATCCCGGAAGCACTGCGAGGATTCATGGGTGTTGACAAGATCGAAAAGAAATAAGCAGCGAAGAGCTTGACAGAAAGGACGAAACGACATGATCGCAGATAAAATGAAGCCTTTGATGGAAAACAACTCGGCCATCAGAACAATGTTCGAAGAAGGCGATAAAATGCGGGCAGAATATGGCCCGGAAAATGTATATGACTTCAGCCTGGGCAATCCGGATGCGCCGGTGCCGGCAGAAGTCAAGCAGTCCATCATTGATATTCTGAACGAAGAAGACCCAACGGTACTCCACGGATACATGAGCAATGCAGGATTCGAAGACGTGCGTGAAGCCATCGCACAGTCTCTTAATCGCAGATTCGGCACAGCATTTGATCACGGTAATATCCTCATGACTGTAGGAGCAGCCAGCGGTCTGAATGTAGCACTGAAGACTATCCTGAATCCAGGCGAAGAAGTGATTATCTTCGCACCATACTTCCTGGAATATAACTGGTATGTGAACAACTATGACGGTAAAGTGGTGCAAGCTCCGACAGATCAGGAGACTTTTTACCCGGATCTGGAAGCCTTTGAGAAGCTTATCGGTGACAAGACCCGCGTTGTTCTCATCAATACGCCTAACAATCCGACCGGCGTGATCTACAGTGAAGAGACGATCAGGCAGATCGCAGATATATTGAAGCGTAAGCAAAAGGAACTGGGACGAACCATATTCCTTATTTCGGACGAACCTTACCGGGAACTGGCATACGGAGACGTGGAGGTTCCTTATGTGACGAAATACTACGATAACACTATCGTTGCTTATTCCTACAGCAAATCACTTTCCCTTCCGGGAGAACGGATCGGATATCTGGTGATCCCGTCCGAACTGGAAGAAAGCCAGCTGGTGTTCGATACAGCATCCAATGCAAACCGTATCATCGGCTGCGTCAACGCACCATCGCTTCAGCAGAAGATGATCGCGCGGTGTGTTGATGTCAAGGTGGATCTGGATTACTATGACAAGAACAGAACGGCGCTGTATGAAGGCCTGAAGGATTGTGGTTTCGACTGCGTAAAACCAGAAGGAGCCTTCTACATGTTCCTGAAATCCCCTGTGGCGGATGAAAATGAATTCTGTGCAGAAGCAAAGAAACATAATATCCTGATGGTGCCGGGCAGTGCCTTCGCATGCCCGGGATATGTTCGTCTGGCATACTGCACATCCTATGATACTATCGCAAACTCTATGAATGGATTCCGCAGGCTTGCAGACCACTATGGGCTAAGATAGGAGAATAAAAAGTCAAAAGAACAGAGTTTGAAGATTATGTGAAGATGAAATCCCCGGTGTTTTCTTACACGGGGATTTCGGGTATAATAGGTAGGTATTATACGTTACAGTTCGTGGGTACTC
>JABLTO010148722.1_pt1 | contig 15071 bp, 17 predicted proteins | sample 7160091 | NCBI WGS metagenome assembly JABLTO01 (sample SAMN14651225, study PRJNA627086) | human gut metagenome | isolation source: feces | host: Homo sapiens
AATTACGGTATCTTCCGGCTTCAGGGTATCATGGTTAACATTGAAAACGATAGTGGGGAGGTCATTGCCTGCGGGAGCAGAGATAACAACCTTCTTAGCACCTGCAGCAATATGTGCAGAAGCCTTTTCCTTGGATGTGAAGAAGCCGGTGCACTCGAGCACGACATCTACATCCAGCTCACCCCAGGGAAGTTCCGCGGGATTTGCCTTTGCATAGATCTTGATCTCTTTGCCATCCACCGTGATGGAATCTTCACCGGCGGAGACTTTGTCGCACAGAGCGTATCTGCCCTGCGCAGAGTCATACTTCAGAAGATGAGCCAGCATCTTGGGGCTGGTCAGGTCGTTGATTGCTACAACTTCATAGCCCTCGGCGCCAAACATCTGTCTGAATGCAAGGCGGCCGATACGGCCAAAACCGTTAATTGCAACTTTAACTGCCATTGTTCTTTCCTCCTAAGAATCTCTAGGTGTATCACCTATATTATCACTTAATAAACATACACACACATTATAGTATATCACATTTTCTTTTTCAAGCAATAGAATCGAGTTCTTTACGAATTTATTGCGAATTTACTGCAAATTCATTTCAAGTTCTCCGGATTCAGGCAAGCCAGCTCCGGCAAAACAAAGCGACCGTCTTTGCGGATCAGTACGTCGTCAAAATAAATTTCTCCGCCGCCCATTTCCGGCGTCTGTATCCAAACCAGATCCCAATGTACTGTGCTGTCATTGCCGTTATAAGCTTCTTCATAAGCTGCACCCGGTGTAAAATGAATCGATCCCGCAATTTTTTCATCAAACAAAGTATCGCACATGGGGCGGGTTACATATGGATTGACACCAAAAGCAAATTCTCCCACATAACGTGCACCGGCATCCGTATCCAATATGGCATTTGTCTTCTCCGTATTGTTGGAAACAGCCTCCACAATTTTTCCATCCAGAAAAGTCAGGGAGATATTTTCAAATTTGAATCCCTGGTACAGGCTGGGTGTATTGAAAGAGATTTTTCCATTTACACTTTCCCGGACAGGTGCCGTAAACAATTCTCCATCCGGTATATTTTTATTTCCCGCGCATTTAATTGCCGGGAGCCCTTTAATGGAAAAGCTAAGGTCTGTCCCCGGGCCAATCATACGGACCTTATCTGTCCGTTCCATCAAAGCCTGAAGCGGATCCATCGCGCGATCCATTTTTGCATAATCCAGCGTACATACATCAAAATAGAAATCTTCAAATTCCCGTGTGCTCATGCCGGAAAGCTGCGCCATAGCCTCATTTGGATAACGCAATACGCACCACTTTTTGCGCAGCCTCGTCTGCTGCACTTCTTTGGCATAAATAGCCTGATACATTGCCTGTTTATCCTGTGGAATGCCCGCGCTTTCTGCCGTATTGCGATTTCCGCGAAAAGAAATGTAAGCATCCATCGCGCGCATACGTTCCGCTTCCCAACGTGCACGGTCTTCCATCTGTTCACGATCTGCTCCGTTCAGCCATTCCCGCTCTGCTTTTGCACTGTAAAGGGAAAGGTATGGCCGCACTTCAGCCCGATAAGCAGCTTTAAGCAACTCCTCTGCCAAAATTTCCTCACAATCAAATATTTCAATCAATACTTTCTCGCCCTTTTTCATGGCACAGGAATAACGAATCAAACTGTCTGCCAACTTACGTAATCTGGGGTCTGTCATTTTTTCTCCTTTTCTTTTGCATAGTTTGTGCATCTCCCGGTCATTCCATACCGGTTTATTTCCATTTTATTCATAATAAGTATAATCTAATTTTTTCAAAAAGTCTTGACCTTTTTCTAATCTATGGCAAAATATAGATACAGGAATTTAAAATCCATAGGAGGACTTACTAATGCCTTTAGTAACATCTACAGAAATGTTCAAAAAAGCATATGAAGGCGGCTATGCAATTGGCGCTTTCAATGTGAATAACATGGAAATCATCCAGGGCATCACCGAAGCTGCCAAGGAGTGCAACGCTCCTGTCATTCTTCAGGTTTCCAAGGGTGCGCGTGCATATGCTAACCGCACTTATCTGGTAAAGCTGGTGGAAGCTGCCGTTATCGAAACCGGTTTGCCCATCGTGCTGCACCTCGACCATGGTGACAGCTATGAAACCTGCAAGAGCTGCATCGATGATGGTTTTACTTCCGTCATGATCGACTGTTCTTCCCTTCCTTTTGAGGAAAACGTTCGCATTACCCGTCAGGTTGTGGAATATGCCCATGAGCGCGGTGTAGTGGTTGAAGCTGAGCTGGGCACCCTGGCCGGTGTTGAAGACGAAGTCAACGTTAGCGCAGAAGCTTCTTCTTATACCCGTCCTGAAGACGTACAGGAATTTGTAGAGCGCACCGGCTGCGACTCCCTTGCAATTGCAATCGGAACTTCTCACGGCGCTTACAAATTTACTCCCGCTCAGTGCACCCGCAATGAACAGGGTATTCTGGTACCCCCGCCCCTCCGTTTCGATATTCTGGAAGAAGTTGCTAAGCGTCTTCCCGGATTCCCCATCGTTTTGCATGGTTCCTCCTCCGTTCCGCAGGAGTATGTAAAGATGATCAACGAAAATGGCGGTGCTATGCCCGATGCTATCGGTATTCCCGAAGAAGAGCTTCGCAAAGCTGCTACCATGGCAGTTTGCAAGATCAACATCGACTCCGACCTGCGTCTGGCTATGACCGGTACGATCAGAAAGTATTTCAATGAGCATCCGGCAGATTTCGACCCTCGTACTTATCTGAAACCCGCTCGTGCCAACATCAAAGAACTTGTTAAGCACAAGATTATTGATGTTCTTGGCTGCAACGATAAAGCCTGATTGGCATTTCATATGTTCGCAAAAAGCGCAAAATTTCAATTTTGCGCTTTTTTTATGCTTCTTTTTTTAAATTTTCTTGAAAGTTCATTGAATTTTCTTTTTCGGAGCAATTCGAAATCCTCGCCCGACTTGCTTGTTTGATAATTTTGTTATAGTATAATGCTATCTTTATGCAAATATGGAGGTCTATATGGCAATTACGCTCATTCACTGCCCAAATTGCAAATTTGCAATGTCGGCAGATGATTCTTCCGATGCGCAGCTTACCTGCCCTCACTGTGGCAAACAATTTATCTATTCCGAAACGCAGGAAAAGCCGAATGTATCTCAAGAAGCGGGAAAAGCCGCTCCCTCAACTATGGAAGAATATTTACATCAGGCCAGAGAAGCTCTGCAGAACCAGGAATATCTGCTTTGTCTGGATGCGGCCAACGCTGCGCTGAAACTCAATAAAGGAAATGCGGATGCTCTTTTCTATCAGCAGGCTGCTTCTGCATTTGCCGCTGCCGGCATCCATGCCTCCGGAATGCGCACCGCACTCGACCGGGCCGACGCCGCCATGGAAGCCAATGATTTTTCCGATATGCAAAAAGCCGAGCACTTCAGGGAATATCTAGCGGTTATCTGTCAATTCCTGCGACTCAAATGTGTACAAGCCAAAGAACGCCTGAGCAATGAATATTGTACCGAAGAAGACATTTCTGATATGCGCGCCGATTTCGCTTCGCTATTGGAACTGTGCATCAATAGTGCAGGGTATTTGCCTACTTCACTACTGGAAGCCTGCCCCGAAGCCGAGCACAGCATACTCGATTTGATTGAAGAAGGAAATACTCTGATTACTCTGCTAAAAGATCATTATAAATATTATGACTTTCCCTCAGCCTCCTACCTTTCTTCTTATGCTTCTTCCGCTGTAAAAACTGCTTGCAATGAAGGCGCAAATCAATTGAAAAAATTGAAAGAAACACTTCCCTCTCTTATTTCAAAACAAGAAGAAATCCGCCGCAAGCAGGATGCCAGCAAGCTCTCTGTCCGTTCTTATTGGGAAGCACATAGTGAGGAACAGGCTTTTTTGCAGACTTACTTGCGCAAAAACCATATCTGTCGCCTGATCAGCCTGATCAGCTCGGTTTTGCTCTTTCTGGGCATTGTGATAGGTTGGGGAATCGGCCTAAAGGCTCTGGTCAAAGCCGGAATCGGGCAGGGGCTCTACTATCTGTGCATTTTCGGACTGATGGTGATCATGGTCGCCTATTGGATTGCCTTCAGCCTTATTTATCGGAAGTTTGATTTCAAAAATCATGCTGCCGCTGCAAAACGATATCTATCAAGCCCTCTTGGTAAAGAACAAGCTATTGAAGCTTTTATTGAGGAGCGCAGAAAAAAACATATATTCCAGCGTTCTTCCAAAGCCTTGCGCAAGCGCTTTACCAAAAAGCTCCTGCTTACCAGTAGTGTGATTGCGGCCTCTGCTGTTGCAATTTGCCTGATATTGGTTTATCTTGCAATTCCTGCCATCAATCTGGGAAAAGGAAAAAAAGCGATAGAATCCGGAGATACCCTTTCTGCTATTACGTATCTGGACCGTGCCGGCAATTACAGCAATGCCAAAGAATTACTCTGTGAACAATTGGATATTTATCGTCAGCGGGCAATCTCTTATGATGGCCGTGCCGGCGCTTATAATAATGTTTTGGCTGTACGGGACGCTTCCGGCGATATTTACTATATGAATTTCTCCTCAACTGCTTATCCGGATGTAGCAATTACCAATGCCGAAAGTTTTTTGCTGACACAAAACTATATCGTGGCACTGCGTTCAGATGGATACCTCAGTTATTCTCAATATACAACCGCGGCGAATGCTGCCGCACCTGATGTTTCAGAATGGAGTGAGATTGTAGCCATCGGCAAAATGAATAATACCATTATCGGCTATCAGCAGGATGGCACGCTGGTTTATAACAGCGCTTCTCTGGATGCGGAAACACTTGCGCGGCTCAACGGCGACAATATCGTCGGCATTTATGATAAATTTGGCGATATTGCCGTGCGGGCAGACGGCACTGCTTCCCTCCCCGCCGCAACCAATTACAGCTATCCGGATAAAGTACAAGAAGTCTTTGACCGCATCGCGAAGTGGCAGAATCTGGCTGTCATTAAAGGGGATATTACCAATCATATCGTCGGCTTAACCAAAGACGGTCGTGTCTATGCGGTCAGTGGCTGGTTTGATTCCAGTTTTGGGGAACTGAATGTTTCTTCCTGGCGCAATGTTGTTGATATTGCCAGCGGAGAAAGCCATACAGTAGGTTTATTGGCAAACGGCACTGTCGTCGCTACCGGCAGCAATTCTTATGGACAATGCGATGTTTCCGATTGGAAGGACATCGTCGCCATTGAAGCAGGCAGCAATTTTACCATGGGCATTGCTTCCGACGGTACCGTCTATATCACAGGCCATGGCAGCACAACCTATGTGCCCAGAGGAATGAGTGAAATCTGCCGCCTTGCAGAGGAAATCGAAACAGATGAGGACATCACTTCTGATGCTGAAGGAGATATCACTTCTTCCGAAATATCTTCTTCCGTTGAAAACTAACCTCTTTTATCTATGTTCAGAATAGTCTGCCTTTTCCAAGGCAGACTATTTTTATAATATGTTTGTACCAACGATAATCGTATTGGGATATGGAATCCTCTTTCTGCTTTTTCGAAAAAAATTTTTCTACCCTGTTTATTCTTTACATCATATTTAGTATTACTAAACTTTTAATCATTTATAACCGCCATTGCAAAAAAATATATGCTTAAAAAATGCCTTTATTAAAGCATTTTTTCTTACGCTTTTTGTAAAAATCAAAAAAACATATTTGAAGTGCAAAAATATTGACTTTTTTTACATATTCTGCTTTAATATATCTGTTCGTTTACTGATTGTAAACTTTTTGTTTATCTATAGTACGAATTTTTTTGAAGGGAGCTGCGTAATGGATATCGGAGCCAAAATCAAGAGCCTGCGATTGAAATATGGGCTCACACAAGAGGAATTGGCGGATCGCGCCGAACTTTCCAAAGGATTTATTTCACAGTTGGAGCGGAACCTCACTTCTCCCTCCATTATTACTCTGATTGATATCCTGGAATGTCTCGGAACGACCCCTGGAGAATTCTTTTCTGAAAAGTCTGCAGAAAAGATTGTCTTTACCAGCGAGGATATGTTTGAAAAAGAAGATGCCGACAAACAGATTATCTGGCTTGTCCCTAATGCGCAGAAAAACATGCTGGAGCCTATTTTGCTGACTCTACAGCCGGGCTGCAGCACCGACCGGGAGGATCCACACGAAGGTGAAGAATTCGGCTACGTGTTATCCGGATCCGGCTTTCTGTATTTAGGAGCAAAAAAGGTTCGTCTGAAAAAGAATGCATCTTTCTACTATCGATCCAGCGAACCTCATTATATTGAAAACCGGGGCAAGAGCGAGCTCAGAATTCTCTGGGTTTCTTCCCCTCCCAGCTTTTAAGCTTATACTTTTTGGTTGTGAAGGAGCATGAAAATGGATAAACAGCGTTTGGTACTTTTAAAAAATGTATGCAAAGAATTTGATGGCGTGGAAGTTCTTTCCAACATCAACCTGTATATTCGAAAAAATGAATTTCTCACTCTGTTGGGCCCTTCTGGCTGCGGCAAGACAACTCTGCTGCGCCTACTCGGCGGTTTTGAAACTCCTACTTCTGGCGATATTCTTTTTGAAGGAAAATCCATCGTCAGTACGCCGCCTTATAAACGCAAGCTGAATACAGTTTTCCAGCGTTATGCTCTTTTCCCTCACTATAATGTATTTGACAACGTTGCCTTCGGCCTGAAAATCAAAAAACTCCCCAAAGATGAAATCCGGCAAAAAGTACGGGAAAAGCTTAAATTGGTGGGTCTCTCCGGTTATGAAAACCGTACCATCGACACTCTTTCCGGAGGGCAGCAACAGCGTGTAGCCATCGCTCGTGCTCTTGTCAATGAGCCCGAATTGCTGTTATTGGATGAGCCTTTAGGTGCGCTCGATTTAAAATTCCGTAAAGAGATGCAGCTGGAATTAAAGCGTATGCAAAAGCAATTAGGCATCACGTTTGTCTATGTTACACACGATCAGGAAGAAGCTTTATCCATGTCGGATACCATTGCCGTAATGGACAGTGGCCGCATTCAGCAAATCGGTACACCGGTGATGATCTATAACGAGCCGGTCAACTCTTTTGTCGCAGATTTTATTGGCGAAAGCAATATTCTTTACGGTATCATGAAAGAGGATTACGTCGCTCATTTTTCGGGTCGGGATTTTCGTTGCCTGGATAGAGGCTACAATAATAACGAACCGATTGTGGTCGTTGTGCGCCCGGAAGATATCAAGCTGGTTCCTCCTACCGAAAATACCATCAACGGAGTTGTCACTTCCATTGTTTTTATGGGAGTACATTATGAAATTCGCCTTCAGGGAGATGACGGCTTTGAATGGCTCATTCAGAGCATCCATTCTGCAGAAGTCGGAAGCCGCCTCGGTATTCATCTCGATCCCGATGATATCCATATTATGGACCGTTCTCAGTATGACACGGCGGAAACTCTGGAGATAAAGCAATGAACAAAAAAAGAGCCTTTGCATTTCCCTATGTAGTGTGGATGGTGATTTTCACCGTTGTTCCGTTGCTCCTCATCCTCTTCTACGCGTTTATTCACCGTACGGATACGGGAGCATTGGTCTTTACTACGCAATATATCGAATCGGCTCTTTCCGGTTCCAGCATGTCGGTATTGCTGCTTTCTTTGGAATATGCCCTTATTACCACTGTTTTTTGCCTGCTTTTGGCATATCCGGCGGCTTTATTCCTTTGGCAGCTCAAATCCCGTATTGGCAGCATTGTCAACCTCTTGTTTATGTTGCCTATGTGGATGAATTTTCTGCTCCGCACCTATGCCTGGCGGGCTCTTCTGGATACATCCGGCCCAATCAATCAGCTGTTGCAATGGCTTGGCCTTCCTGCTCAGCAGTTGCTTTATACAGAAGGGGCAGTTATTTTCGGATTGGTTTACAACTTTTTGCCTTTTATGCTTTTGCCAATTTATACTTCTTTTACCAAAATTGACAGAAGTTACATCCAGGCAGCAGAAGACCTGGGTGCCAATAAATGGCAAACTCTTATCCACATCATTCTCCCGTTGACCAAATCCGGCATTGTTACCGGTGTTACCATGGTCTTTATGCCTGCAGTCACTACTTTCGTTATCTCCAGGCTGCTGGGCGGCTCACAAACGATGATGTTTGGAGATCTGTTGGAAAATCAGTTTATGCTGCTTAAGGACTGGAATACCGGCTCAGCACTGGCCGTCGTCATGATGGTACTGATGTTGATCAGCATGGCGCTGGTGCGCAAGAGTGATGAAGGCGTCATGCCAGGGGGTATGTAAAATGTCAAAATTCTGGAATTTTTGTAAACGCTTTTATCTTGCCATTTTGTTGATCTTTATTTATCTTCCGATTTTGATGCTGATGATTTTTTCTTTCAACAGCGGCAAATCCATGACGAAATGGTCGGGCTTTACTTTTGATTGGTATCGAAAGCTCTTTACAAACCCATTAATTTTGGAGAGTATCTGGGTAACACTAAGCATTGCCATTTTGTCCTCCCTCATTGCCACTGTAGTGGGAACTTTGGCTGCAATTGGTATTAATGATTTTAAAAAATGGCAGCGCAATCTTGTGATCAATTTGACACAGATTCCCATGATGAATGCGGATATCGTAACCGGTATTTCTCTGCTGTTGTTTTTCATCTTTACCAAGATTCCCCGTGGGTATATTACCATGCTGATTTCACATATCGTATTCAATATCCCATATGTGATTTTCTCAGTTATGCCCCGCCTTAAAGGAATGGATGAGAACCTTTACGAAGCCGCATTGGATATGGGGGCAACACCAGGCTATGCAATTCGTAAAGTGATTGTACCCCAGTTGATGCCCGGCATAGTTTCCGGATTTATCATGGCTTTTACGATGTCTTTTGATGATTTTGTCATCAGCTTCTTCTCATCGCAAGGCGTGATCAGCAATCTTTCCATCTATATTTATTCCATGGCAAAGGTTGGTATCAACCCGGAAATCAATGCGCTTTCAACAATTATGTTCCTATGCGTTATTACACTGCTTATTGTCATCAACGTGCGCGCAGAACGGCAGGCAGTCCGAAGCGGAAAGCGCCCCAAAAAAGCAAAAAGGGCTCATTGAAGCTCCTGCACTTTTTAAGATTTTATATTTTAAGGAGGATTGTTTAAATTGAAAATAACCAAGTTCGTTGCTCTGCTTATGGCAATTTTGTTTGTAATTCCGCTTGCCGCTTCTTGCGGAAAAAGCGACCAGACGACCTTGTATGTACTCAACTGGGGAGAATATCTCGATCCGGATCTGATCAAAGAATTTGAAACACTGAATCCGGACATCAAGATCAACTATACGACCACTACATCCAACGAGGAAATGTATACCATTTGTGCGACAGAAGGCACTAAAATCGATGTGCTTGTTCCTTCCGATTATTTGGTAGAGCGTCTGATCGCCGAAGATTTGCTGGCTGAATTGGATTATGCCAATATCCCCAATTTTAAATATGTAGAAGCTGTTTCCTCTACGCGTACTTTCGATCCGGAATCCAAATATTCCATCCCTTATTTGATGGGTACGGTAGGTATCGTTTATAATACCAAATTGGTAGATGATCCGGTTACCAGTTGGGATATTCTCTGGAATGAAAAATATTCCGGAAAAATCATGATGTATGATTCCATTCGCGATTCCATTATGGTAGCTTTGTGCAAATTGGGTTATGACATCAATACGACGAACCCCGAAGAACTCGCAGAAGCAGGCGAATTGTTAAAACAGCAAAAGCCCTTAGTTCTGGCCTATGGCACCGATAATATCAAATACGATATGATTGGCGGAAGCGTTGCACTGGCAGTAGATTATTCCGGTTCTGCTACCGAGGCAATCATGGAAAATCCTGATTTGGCTTACGTAGTCCCCGAAGAAGGCAGCAATGTCTGGGTAGATAATCTGGTCGTACTGAAATCTTCCAAGCATAAAGAAGCAGCCGAGCGTTTTATTAACTTTTTATGTGATCCTGAAGTGACTGCTACCAATTCCGAATATGTCGGCTATACCACACCTAACAGTGGCGCAGAACCTTATCTCGATCCGGAATTATTGGCCGTTGATTCCTATCATATTACGGACGATGTTTTGGCACGCTGCACTTATTTTAAAGATCTGGACTCTGATTCCCTCTCTCTGTGGAATGACGTCTGGATGGAAGTTAAGACTTCTAACTGAATACCCTAATTTTGAGAAATAAAAACCAGGCGTTAAAAGCCTGGTTTTTTATTTCTATCAAAAAAGTTGCTTTTCTTCTGCAGACGTGCAAAGAAGCAGCTTCTCTGCACGCTTCATTTTCTTTATCGCTGCTTCCCGTTTCAATGCCGCTGATTTATCCGTGCATGTTTCCCAATAAAGCAAATGAACCGGTCTTCTTCCTTTCGTATATTTAGCGCCTTTTCCCGCATTATGCGCACGCAATCGCTGCTGTAAGCGGTTCGTTATGCCGGTATACAAAGTCTGATCCGCACACCGCAATATATATACATACCATTTGCTTTCGCACTGCATACTTGCACCTTTTACAGATATTGCCTCTTGATAATCTTATCACGCATTTAGACGCCTACAATATCGTCTATCAGCACCAGATGATATTCACGGCCAGGCAGCGCGCGATCCAAAATAGACGTAACGCGACACGCCCGATACTCATTATCACAATCCACACATTTTCCGGCCTTTCGGCAAGCCGATTCCGCGTTTGCATGCGGCATGCAGGTATTGTTTTTCAGGCCATGCCATGCTGTTTCCATATCCGGATAAATCTTATTTTTTCCAATCACCAAAATCACCTTTTTAGGACCATAAATCATAGCTCCTACGCGATTTCCGATGCCATCGACATTCAGCAAAGTTCCCTTTTCCGTCATTGCGTTGGTTGAACAGATATACGCCTCTGCCGTCATTGCTTTTTGCAAGGCAATATCCGGATCCAGCCCTTTTTGATTATACAAAGTCGTTGCAAAAAGTTCTATTCTACTATCATCTTCGCGTGCATCACGTTCAACTAAGGCTTCCCAAATTCCGGTATCCCGTAAACTCTGGCTGCCTCCCTTGCCCAGTGTATGCACACCGGCAAGAATTTCATCCATAACCAGCTTTTTTGCTTCCTCTTTTGTTTTCACAAAATACGGAATGTATCCCCTGTTTTTTAAATTGCGCAAAATTTTTTCGTAATCCATAATTTCTTCCTCTATTAAATATTTAGCTATTTATTTATTTTACCATATTCACCATGTTAAAACAACTCAGCCTATTTATAAAAAAAAGTGCTTTGTATAAACAAAGCACTTTTTATCTTCCATAAATTGATTATTTGATTTCGGTTTCGCCACCGACTTCTGCGATCTGAGCAGCAATCTTTTCTGCATCCTCTTTGGAAATGTTTTCTTTGAGGGGCTTGGGAGCGTTGTCAACCAGATCCTTTGCTTCTTTCAGGCCGAGGCTGGTGATTTCTCTTACGACCTTAATAACCTTAATCTTCTGAGCACCTGCGCTCTTCAGAACAACGGTGAATTCGGTCTGCTCTTCTTCAGCTGCTGCGGGGCCAGCTGCAGGACCTGCTGCTACGACTGCGGCTGCTGCGCTTACACCAAACTTTTCTTCCAATGCTTTTACCAAATCTGCCAGTTCGAGGACATTCATCTGCTCGATTGCTTCAATAATCTGCTGTTTATCCATTCTATATTACCTCCGAAATTTTTTAATTTAACACGCAGCATTTATGCTGTCGCTTCTTCTTTTTGCTTTCTGATTGCATCCAAAGCACGTACAAAACTGGAAATGGGAGAATTCAAGCTGCCCATAAGTCTTGCCAGAGACTGCTCTTTGGAAGGAGTAGCCGCCAGATTCTTAACTACTGATGCATCAATTGCTTTACCTTCGTAGACGCCGCCTTTAACTTCCGTCTTCTTAATAGACTCCGCATAATCTACAACAATTTTTGCTGCTGTAACAGGATCTGCTGCGCAATAGGCAACGGCAGTCGGGCCTTCGAGCATTGCATCCAACCCGGTAATTCCCAGATTCTCCGCCGCTCTCTTGATCACCGTATTTTTGATGACCTTGTACTCAGCACCTGCTTCTCTGATCTTATTTCTCAGCTCAGTTACTTCCGCAACTGTCATGCCTCTGTAATCAAGAAACACCAGGCTCTGCGCTTCAGCGAATTTTGCCTGTACACCTGCTACGACTTCTTGCTTTGCTTTCAAAGTATAGTCTTTCAAGTGTTTCACCTCCTATGGAATATTTGAAATGAAAAAACCCGTTTATTCTTCCTAAGAGGAATAAACGGGAATCGACTCATTCTGCGTTTATGTGTACCTCGGCGGGATTTATACTTGCGCTACCCGCTGTCTTAGGAAACAAGATATTCAATTCCTATTTATGTTAGCACAACATAAACAATCTGTCAATACATCAGCCAAAGTTGGCGGGGTTGACTTTAATGCCGGGACCCATAGTCGAAGAAATAACAACACTCTTCACGTAAGTACCCTTTGCAGAAGCCGGCTTAGCACGGATGATTGCATTCATCAGCACTTCCAGGTTTTCCTGCAACTTTTCTTTTTCAAAAGATTTTTTGCCAATCGGGCAGTGGATAATAGCTGTTCTGTCAACTCTGTATTCCACTTTACCGGCTTTGATCTCGCTGATTGCCTTGGTAACATCCATGGTCACCGTTCCGGATTTCGGGTTCGGCATCAAACCTTTCGGGCCAAGGATACGGCCGATACGGCCTACCACACCCATCATATCAGGTGTCGCTACGCATACATCAAAATCAAACCAGTTTTCCTGCTGGATCTTCTGCACCAGATCCATATCGCCAACATAATCAGCGCCGGCTTCCTTTGCTTCGGTTGCTTTATCGCCTCTTGCGAATACCAAAACCTTTACCGTTTTACCGGTACCGTTGGGCAATACAACCGTGCCTCTGACCTGCTGATCAGCATGGCGGGGGTCAACACCCAGGCGGACAGATACTTCGATAGTCTCGTCGAATTTTGCTTTTGCGGTCTGCAAGCAATTTTCAATTGCAGTCGCAGCATCATACTGGGTATTCTTATCGAACACTTTCAGGCTCTCTAAATAGTTCTTGCCTCTCTTCATAGATAAAACCTCCTGTGGTGATTCGGCTCAATGCCTCCCACTAAGTCCAATTTGTTAATCAACAACTTCAACGCCCATGCTTCTGCAAGTGCCTGCAATCATGCTGATAGCAGTCTCCATGCTGGCTGCGTTGAGGTCCGCTTTCTTGATCTCCGCGATTTCCTGCAGCTGCGCTTTTGTAATCTTCGCAACCTTGTCCCTATTAGGAACTTTAGAACCGGATTCAATGCCGCAAGCTTTCTTAATCAATACTGCTGCGGGCGGGCTCTTCAAAACAAAAGAGAAAGATCTATCTGCATAGATGGTAATCAACGCAGGAATAATCAATCCGGCCTGCTTTGCCGTTCTCTCGTTGAATTGCTTAACAAAATCCATGATGTTGACGCTATGCTGGCCAAGAGCAGGGCCAACAGGCGGTGCAGGCGTTGCTTTGCCCGCAGGGATCTGAAGCTTTACAAGTCCAATTACTTTTTTTGCCATTGGTACACCTCCTAAAGTTGTGCAATGTGGTATAAGCGGGGGGCATATCCCCTCCCACGATTAAAAGGCACTGCCTTCGAATCTTCTTTTATACTTGAGTTTATACGCGCTTTACCTGGACAAAATCCAATTCTACCTGAGTATCCCTGCCAAACATGGATACCGTAACCTTTACCTTCTGCCGTTCAACACTGATTTCATTGACAATGCCGATAAAACCTTCCAGCGGGCCAGCTGTAATCATTACATTTTCGCCCACTTCCACATCCAGCCTTACCGGAACATCTTCTACACCCATGGAACGGACTTCCATATCAGAAAGCGGGATCGGCTTACTCCCCGGGCCAACAAATCCGGTTACACCGCGCGTATTACGCACTACATACCAGGATTCGTCCGTCAGCAGCATTTTAACCATTACATAGCCAGGAAACAGTTTACGCTGAACATGCTTTTTCTTACCATTTTTGACTTCAATCGTCTCCTCCATCGGGACTTTTACATCATAGATAAGATCCTGCAAGCCATTGTTTTCTACTGTCTTAAGCAGATTGGTCATTACTTTATTTTCATAGCCGGAGTATGTATAAACGACATACCAATAAGGCTTGTCTGTTTTCTCCTGTTTGATAAAGAGCCGCTTGCTTTCTTCAGATGCCTTCTCGGGTTCGGCGTGTTGGCCTTCCAATTGATTGAATTCCAAATTTTCGTTATCCACTCTGAAGAACACCTTTCTTAATATTAATTAGCCCATCACCAGGTTAAACAGCTGTCCCAAACCAAAATCGACCAAGCCGATTACAATGGCTGAGCCCAACACGACGGCGATTACTGCCAATGTGTAGTTAAAAAGTTCCTTTTTCGTGGGCCATGTAACCTTTTTCAGTTCACTCCAAATGTCCTTAAAGAAACGAATTGGCCCCCTTCTGCCCTGCTTTTTCTTGGCTTTTGCCGCCTTTTTCTGGGCCTTTTCCTTTTTTTCTTTTTCGTTGCCCAGCAAAACTGTTTTAGACATAATTCTTACACTCCGGGGTTTATAAATTCGTTATCTGGTTTCTCTGTGAACGGTATGCTTCTTGCAGAATTTGCAATACTTGGTCTCTTCCAGCCTGTCGGGCGTGTTTTTCTTGTTCTTCATCGTATTGTAGTTTCTCTGCTTGCATTCGGTGCATGCCAAAATGATTTTTTCGCGCATAATCCTTTACCTCCAAGTAGTCCGGCCACAAAAAAAATTGTAACCTAAAAAGCGGCCTACAGGCCACTACACATAATTTATCATAATTTATACCGGATGTCAACAGATATTCTTTACATCCAGCAACTTCTTTTATATATAACCAGCAGCCGCCAGAAAACTGACGGCTGCCCTGATGATATTTTACTCAATAATGCTGGCTACAACGCCGGAACCAACGGTTCTGCCGCCTTCACGAA
>JABLTO010000228.1_pt1 | contig 15055 bp, 11 predicted proteins | sample 7160091 | NCBI WGS metagenome assembly JABLTO01 (sample SAMN14651225, study PRJNA627086) | human gut metagenome | isolation source: feces | host: Homo sapiens
CCACTTCTTTGAAGTGGGACGGCTCACATTGCTCCGATTTGCACAAAGTATGCAATGTCAATAATAAACCTAAGTTTTTGCCGACAGAGCGCAACAGGGTGGGCGAACGGTTTCAAAAGCAAAGCCTTTATCAAAATCACGCCGAAAACGTAAAAAAGGGGCTGCCGCACTAAAGGAAGCCCCGTCTTGGTATTGAAAAATATTAACCGTTAATAACACCCTTGATGTACTCTGCAATCTCGGGAACCTGACAATTAGCAAAGAACAGTTCCTCAAACTTCTCGCCGCTGACTGTCTTTTTCAGGAAATCCTGATCAATATTCTTGAGAATATACATAATGTCCTGATGAGTAACCTTCTTCACCTCATCCAGGATTTTTTTGTTTGCCTGCTCGGGAACGGCACGCTCTTTCGGATAACCTCCGCCCATCTCGTCGGAGAACAGCTTCTCAAAGGTATAATCAAGATTAAGCTCTGCGCCCCAGCCGAAGCCCTGGGCAAAGGGCATTGCAATAGCGTTTCCGTTGTTTACCTGACCGAACAGGTATGCATCCAGAGGACTTGTAACGTGACCGCACAGAACACCCGGGAAAGAGTTCAGGGCGAGCATTGCGCCCTCGCCTGTGCCGCAGCCTGTTACAACAAAGTCAACCGCCTTTGAGTTAAGGAGGATTGCCGCAAGCAGACCGTTCATAACATAGGTAAGCTGCGCCTCGTCATCCGCGCTGTACATACCAAAGTTCAGAACCTCATGACCCTTTGCCTCAGCGGCCTTTTTAAGAGAGTTATAAATTATCTCATTTTTTGCAGCCTGTGAGTTTTCGTTAATCAATGCTATTTTCATAATTATTACGCTCCTTCAAAAAAATGTTTGTTTTTTTATTTTTTTATAGTATAATAGTAAATAAGAAGTTTGTCAACCTAAATCAAAGAGGAAATCTATCATGAAACAGTTAAATTTTTTGGCGTTGCTCACCTTTGAACATATTGATAATATCGAGCCGCTGAAGGACAGGATAACAAGTCTTTTTAAGTGCGGCTTTGACGGGTTCGTTTTAAATCCCGACGTGGGCTGCGGAGAGCTCCGCGACAGCGACCTTGCGGCGATAGACGAGGCTATTCTGTTTGCCAAGTCCCTCGGCATGGCGGCGTGGCTGGCGGTTAGCAGCAAGCTGTCCCCCGATACGGACATGCCGTTCTGCAACATTATGTGGCTGGAATACTCCGGCGGCGTTATTAAAAAGCGTTCTCTCCCGGGGAGCATTACACCCTTTCATGAGGTTTGCACCTATGAGCTTATCGCCAAGACCTACGAGCGGTATAAGACCTGCCTCTCCAAGGAGGCATTCTCGTACCTGACCGGTTTTACGGGAAAGCTCGAAAACGAAATCCCCCGCCGCGGCAGCAGCTGCGTCCCGTGGTACGACGGACTTGAAGCAGACTTCATGAACAGGTACAATATTGATATTAATCCGTTTCTAATCGAGCTTTTTGAGGACAGGGGGCATCCTGTTAAATTCAGAGCCCGCCTCAGACAAATGTTGGCGGACAGGTTTTCGGACTCGTTTTCCGCTCCCATAAACGCATGGTGCAGAGAAAACGGCAAAAAGTTCTTCCTCATGTTCAATTCGGGCATGACCCCAATAAAGCAGGTTGACGTCTGCGGCTCTCATATTCAGATGAACCGCCCCTTTGAGATACCCTCCGTCTCTATCAACAGTCCAAAGAGCAACGGCTGCTTCTATCCATACGCCGCGGGCAGTATTGCCCGCCAGTTTGGAAACGGCGAGGCGGCGGCTTCGGTTTTCACCCAAACCGGCTGGGGACTTTCTCCCGATGAGTTTGAGGACTGCCTTAGCAGGCTTATTGAAAGCGGAATTTCAACCTTTGTTATTCACAACAGTTTTCTCCGCTCGAATTATGAAGTGCTGAGCCGTCACCTTATTTCCTTCCCTGAGAACGTACCCTGGAAAAACGCTCTACCGAAAATCTTCGGCGGTCTGCGGGATATGGCAAACACAGAGCAGGTCAAGGCGCACAAAATATTGGTTGTCTGCCCCTCTCGGGGAATTTGGGAGAACTATGTTCCGGGCAGCTCCCAAGAAGATCTGCCGCAGCGGTTCAGCGACAATATTGCGGAAATCTGCGACCGCCTACGGGAAATGCAGCGACAGTTTGACGTGACCGACGAAGTCATATTTGAAAAGGACGTGGAGTTTGCAGACGAACATATGCGCCTTGGCGCTGCACAATACACCACCCTGCTCATGGCCCCGGGCTGCTCATTCTCCAAAAAGGGAATGGTGGCAATAGAAAAAGCAAAGGCTTACGGGGTTCGTATACTTAACGATATTCCCAAGTCAGATACAGAGATTATTCCTCTGGACGTAATAAAAGACGGTATGCGGGAGATTGTTCCCGTCTTAATCCACCAAGACAATTGGACTATAACACTGCCCTCCCGAAACTGTTTGCCTCTTAAAACGGAACGGACGGCAGACGGCATGATTACCTGCACCTTTAACGCTATGGAAATCCCCGATTCACCCATAACTTTGCTGGTGACCGACAGCTGCGAGACCGTCAGCATTAACAATATTCTGGCGGAGCGCGCGGACAGCGGCTCCGACGGCGGCAGCTACAGCTTAAGCGGAAACATTGTGGTGGGACGAAACCAAATCGTCCTCAGCGGCTGCCAAAACACCTTCGCGTATCTTATAGGCAGCTTTAAAGCGGAGTCTCTCAGCGGCTACCGAGGCTTTGACTCCCGCCAAATTCAGACCCATTATGACTTTGCCATAAAAAACACCGGTATTGAGGCGGAAACCAATCTTATACGCTGCGGCTATCCATTTGGTTTTGAGCCCGCTGCGGCAAAAAAGATTATATATTCGGAGGAGACGGTGAACAAGCCACGGATTAAGGCGGACTGCAGCGGCTGCTCAATGATAGAAGTTCTGTTTGACAACCAATTTATAGGCTTCGCCTACGGAGCAAAAAACATTCTGCCCCTGCCTCCCCTCACTGCAGGAGAACAGCATGTTGTGGAAATCCGCTGTTACCCCTCCGCCTTTAATATCTACGGAGACCGATACTATGTTGCGGGAGATACCGGAATTGCCCCCGACAAAAGCGACCCCGACTACAGAACGGATTTGAACATAAAGCTGGTGAACTGGAAAATCCCCCGGGACATTGAAATTATCCAGGAGTTTTAATAACAACCCTGCATATTATTCGTGTTGTATTTTTGTTTAATATGTTGATTTACAAAATATTGCCAATGTGCTATTATTAACACAGAAAGTAAATTTGAAATACAATTTTTAAATATTCAAACATTAAATTTTAAATGCATATTTGAATATTAACGATTTTACTATTAACAGAAGGGGTGTCGCATATGTTCAACGGTCACGTTTCGGATCAAAACCAAGCGGAAAATGCGCAGCTTACCACTCTTATACATAAGCACGAGGCAAACGAAAGAGAGAAGTTTATCAGAGGTCTTATGCTGGGCAGTATTCGCTTTAATCCCAAAACCGCCGCAGAGCTTGGGGTTAAGCTGTCACGCAGGCACCTTTCGGTTATTCTTGTAAGAATTAACATAACCGACGATATGCCGATCTCGGATATTCCCAGCATAATGTTTGCAATCAGAAATATCGGAGAGGAGCTCTACGGGGAATATTCCGATTGTTACGGCGTTGAGGTTGACGCCATTACCATGGGGTTTATCTCCTCCCACGGCGCAGATTCCTCATTTATAACTGAGCAGTCCTCCGACCTGAAGCGGCATGTTGTGGAACTGTTTAACGTTAAGACGACCTTATCCATGTGCAATTCATCAGACTGCACCCCCGCAGACATAAACAAGTTGTTTAACAACGCCAAGTACGCAATGCTGTACAGGCTTTCCTTTAAGCCCTATTCAATAATAGATTATGATAAGACTCGGTCTATGTCCCGCTCCAGCTGTGAATACCCTGCGATTTTGGAACGGGAAATCTTCGATTGTGTTCAGTCGAGAAACCTACCCATGCTCAAGCGAGCTGTGGGCTCCTTTGTTAACGAAATAGACAATACATCCTACGACACCATAGTTCTCCACGGCGCGCGGCTTTTAATCGGCGTTCAAAATATGATTATCAATTCCGGCCAGGAATACTCTATTCATAACAGCATTATAGAGCAAGTCAGCGCTCTTGAGTCCATAGACGACCTAGCCGTATTTGTTGAGGAAAAGTGCATCGAAGCGGCAAACATATTGGCGGCGTCTAAAACGGAAGCCAAAAAGGACTTTATTGTTACCACTGTGCTGAACTTTATTAACGAGAACTATGCAGACCCTACTCTTTCCATTGAGGTTATAGCCACAAGTGTAAAGCGCAGCTCAAACTACATTCGGAGTGTTTTTAAGGAAAGCCAGGGCATATCCATCTCGGAATATCTGGCCAACAAGCGTTTTGACCAGGTTTGCAAAATGCTAATAGAGACCAACCTGACCGCCCGCGATATAGGAAAGGCGGTAGGCCTCAACTCGGGCAGCTATTTCTACACCGCCTTTAAGAAGTATACCGGCTGCACCCCGGACAGCTACCGAAAGGCTCATAAGCCCCATAACGAATAATAATCAAAAACTGCCGAGCGGAATGCTCGGCAGTCTTTGATTACTTCAAGTCTTTCATATCAACGTGATCCATATCGTCAAAGGTCTGGTTCTCGCCAACCATACCCCAGATAAAGGTGTAGTTCCTTGTGCCTACGCCGGAATGGATTGACCAGCTGGGAGAAATAACGGCCTCCTCGTTTCTCATAACAAGGTGTCTTGTCTCCTGGGGCTCGCCCATCATATGGAATACAACATCGTCCTCGCCCAGCTCAAAATAGAGGTAAACCTCCATTCTTCTCTCATGGGTGTGGCAGGGCATTGTGTTCCAGTTGCTTCCCACATCAAGAGCCGTCATACCCATAACAAGCTGGCAGCTCCGGCATACTTCGGGGTGTATGTACTGATTAATAACTCTCTTGTTACACTCCTCAACGCTTCCCAAGGGACGCTTGTTCGCCATCTCCATTGTAATCTTCATGGTGGGGTAGGTCTTATGAGCGGGTGCGGAATTTAAGTAGAACTTAGCGGGCTTTGAGGAGTCCTTACTCTTAAAGGAAACCTCCTTAATGCCCATGCCTGCATAAAGACCGTCCTTGTAATCCAGGTCGTACTCCTCGCCGTCAAGAATAACGGTTCCTGCGCCGCCGATGTTGATAACGCCCAGCTCTCTGCGCTCCAGGAAGTAGTCAACGCCCAGCTCATGGCCTGCCTCCAGAGACAGAACTTCATTTGCGGGGCAAACGCCGCCCACAATAATTCTGTCAACGTGGCTGTAAACCAGTCTCACCTTGTCGGGGGTAAACAAATCCTGAATAAGATAGTCGTTTCTCATTCTGTCGGTTGTGTAATGCTTAGCATCATCGGGATGCCACGGGTTTCTGATTTCAATATCCATTTCTCTTTCCTCCATATAAAATTTATTTCCGTAATTTAATTTTATCACAGTCCGTTTTAATATGCAAGGCATTTCGGGATTTTTATTATTCCCCGCCCTTTAAAAAGCCGTTGTCTATGTCAATGCCTCCGCCCCTGTAGTCAAAGCCCCGCTCAATCATGGACGCCACCTTTATAACCACCAGGTTTACATCAAGCCCCAACGCCGCCGCTGCCTGCTCTGCGTCGTAGCCGTACACCTCGGTCAGCTCCCTGATTTCCTCATCGTCAATAAGCAGCTCTGCGGCAAATACGTTTGCCTCGTACTCCGGCCGCGCCGTCATGTCGTACAGCATAACATCGTGGACAACGCTGTTCACCGCAATCTCCCTGTGGAGCAGGTCGTGCCCCAGCTCGTGGGACAGCACCGTGTTGCGCATTTCTCGGCTCAGGTTGCCGTTTACGAAGATAATCCGCTTCCGCTTGATAACGGTGTACATACCGCACAGCTTCTTAAAATCATAGTTCTCAATAACCTTTATTCCTAAGCCCTGTGCAATGTCGGCAGGATTTCTGCCGTATGTCTTAACCAAACCCTCAGCCAGATTATGAGCATAATCGGCAAACATTCCCGTCACCTGCCTCTTCTCTATGTAGCTACTGCTTGAACTTTTTGGGCGCATACTTTTTGTTTTCCTCTTTCACCGCAAAATATGCGTCCGATATAGCCTTCATCGCCGCGTCCATGTCCTCATCGGGCAGGGTTCCTCCGGCAAACAGTCCGCAGACCCCATCCACCAATCGGCTTATGTCCTTCATGGCAGAGCTTCCGCCCTTGGCGTATGCCTCCAGAACCACCTCTTCGCCCTCAGTGAGAAAATAGTTCACGTCAACCCCGAAAATCTCCGCCAGCTTGTGGTAAATACTGCGGCTTTTGGGATGAATGTCCGAGTTCTCATAATTCTGAACCGTGCGCAGAGACACGCCCAGTTCCTTTGCCAGCTCGCCCTGGCTCAACCCGCGTTCAAGTCGCAGCTTCCGCAGCTTTTCTCCAAAATTCAAAACCGTCACCGCCCTTTTCTAAAACTTATCCGCACTCAAATAGAACTCGCAGCCCAGAGGGTTCAGGTCTATCTCAAGAGTGTTTCCTTTCAGCTGTACAACCTCCGGATTGGTTATGCCGTGAGCAAAGAACGCAAACTGACCCAAATCCGACAGGTCAACATCCACACGTCTCCCCTCAAAGCTGCGGTTTACAGCGCACACCGCCACGGCGTCCTTCGCCTTGTTCCCGAAAGAGTCCTTGCCGCCTGAGGTGTATCTGGCGTACACAAAAACGTCTCCCGAGGCGTACAGGGTTTTAAACCGACCCGTGGTCAGACAGACGTTGCTGTTTCGCAGCTTGCCCAAATCAGCGTACCACTGTCTGAGATCCGGGTCCACCGCTCTCCAGGGATAGGTTCCCCTGTTAAAGGGGTCCTTGCCCCCCTGCATTCCAACCTCATCGCCGTAATATATACACGGAACTCCCACAAAGGTCATCTGCACAAAGGACAGCAGCTTAACCCTGTAGGTCGCCAGTTCCTCGTTGCCGGAGGTCAGCTTTTGTGTTCCGCAGTCGTCGGAAAGCCCGCCCATAAGAGTTTTTATGCGCATGGTGTCGTGGGTTCCTATAACATTCATAAGAGCGTGAACCGTCTCTTTGGGATAGTTCTCAAATATGGACATAAGCTGCGCATTAAGCCGCCCTGCGTCTATGCTGCCCAAAAGAAATGCCAGCATGTTATCCTTAAAGGGGTAGTTCATAACGCTGTCCAGTTCCTTGCCGAACAGGTACTCCCTTTGCAGGCTGTACGCCACCTTGTTGGAAGCGTCCTCCCAAACCTCGCCCAGCACAACGGCATCCGGGTTCTCCGCCTTGACCTCTCTGCGGAGAGTCGCTATAAACTCGTCGGGGAGCTCGTCGGCAACGTCCAGTCTCCAGCCCGAAGCGCCCCTCCTGAGCCATGTTTTGACAACCGAATTTTCTCCCCTCAAAATATAGTCAAGATAAGAGGGGGTCATCTCATTTACGTTGGGCAGGTTGCTGCAGCCCCACCAGCTTTCGTAATTGGGATAGTTGGTAAACTTATACCACTCTCTGTAGGGGCTTTGCGGATTTCTGTAAGCGCCCACATTCTCGCCGTAGCTGCCGTACTTATTAAAATACACGCTGTCCGCCCCGGTGTGGCTGAACACTCCGTCAAGTATAACCCTTATATCCCTCTTTTCCGCCTCCTCGCACAGGCGAGAGAATGTCTCGTTTGTGCCGAACATAGGGTCAACATTCATGTAATCCGCCGTGTCGTACTTATGATTGGAGTATGCGTCAAAAATGGGGTTCAGGTATATAACTCCAACCCCCAGACCTTTCAGATAATCCAGCTTTTTTATAATTCCCTTTAGGTTTCCGCCGTAAAAGTCGTTGCAGGCGGGACCCATTTCAAATGGGTGGGAATTAAAGGCTATAGGTTCGTACCAATCGTTGTGTATAACATACTCGTTGCGCTTTTTGGGTATGGCGCCCCCAGTCTCACTGTGGTCACCGAAAAACCTATCGGTAAATATTTGATACATTATTCTGCCCTTGAACCAGTCGGGGGTCTTGTAGTCCTTATCATATACGGTTATTTGATAGCTCATGTTGTTGGGCGCCGTTACAATCTGACCGACGCCGCCGATACCCTCGTTGTTGTTGGTGTAGTACATCTCGTTCCCCTCAACCGACACAACGAAATAGTACCAAACAAGCTGCCCCACATCCGGCATGGTAATCTCTGCGGTGTATATAACGCCCTCATCCGTTCTAACGCGGCTCAAATCCGGGAAATCCTCTGTTGCACGGCGGACTTTCTTTTCGGGAGTCATCGGCACAAAGACCTCCTCCTCGTCAATCCAGAGCCTTATTTTAACACTGTCCGGAACCTTTTTGGAAATAACCCTAAGCCCCAGCTTCACAACGCTGCCCGCAGGGGCTGCGCCAAAGGGTGTTCTGTACACGGTATCGTGGGAATTGTGAAAAAGCTGCATACATACGTCCTCCAAAAATAGTTTTTGCAACCGTTACTGAATATAGTACAATATATGTATTATACAATATTTCGGCGAAAATTTCAATTATAATTTAAAAATTTTTTGAGTTAATCTTTATCAATACTATATTGAAATCCCCGACGGAAAATGCTATAATCAGAATAGTGATGATGCCTGCGGTGTAAAATTTTGATAAAGGCTTTGTCAACATTGCCGCCGCGGCTTGGAATGGCGGAATATGGGCTCGGCATTGGTCTCAAAGGCAAAGCCTTTATCAAAATTTGCAGGTTCGGATAATACGTAAATTTTAATATACAATCATATACATAAATATGCCGCTAACGCGGCGATGCCTGCGCGCCTCACGTGTCGCCTGTGGCGACCTGCCGTGCTTGCATGCCGCATTTCGCTAAATGCGGCATAACACTCCGCCTTGGAAAAGGCGGATAAATAAATACAATTTATAATTAATTTTGGAGGATTCATGAAATACATTATATTCGATATGGACGGAGTTATTGTAAATTCCGAGCCGATTATTATGAAAGCTGCTCTTGACGCTCTGGCGTACGGCGGAGTTGCGGCGGACAAATCTGATTTCATGCAGTTTATCGGCGCAGGGGAGGAACACTTTATTATCTTCCCCTGCCGCAGAGCGGAACGGGAGGACTTGATTGAACCCCTGACAGAGCAGATGTTTTTAAACTTTGAGAACAGTCTTGACCAGTTGGAGGTTTTTCCATCTGCCAAGTTCCTGATTGAGGGGCTGAAAGAAGCGGGCTTCACCCTGGGTCTGGTAAGCAGCGCGGCACGGCGGAAGCTTATGGCTTCCCTTAATGCAGCGCAGATTGACCCGAGCAGCTTTGACGCAATCCTGTCCGGCTCGGACGTAACCGAGAAAAAGCCGTCTCCCGCACCCTATCTTTTGGGAGCGGAGCGGCTGGGGGCAGACCCGTCCCAATGCCTTGTAATCGAGGACGCCCTCAGCGGCGTTAAGTCCGCAAAGAGCGCGGGCATGACCTGTGCGGCGGTGACCACCTCCTTTTCTGCGGAAGAGCTGAAAGAGGCGGGCGCCGACTATGTTGTTGACGATATTATAGAGGTTCTTAAAATAGTTAGCGAAGGGCAATAGCCCGAGAAACGGAGATTACTATGTTTAAAGCAGTGTACGGCGCAGCGGATTTTGACCATAACCGCTATCTGTTCCGCAAGCTCAGGGAAAACCTGCAAAGAGAAGTTAAGTCATACGTGCTGGTGCCGGAGCAGTTTTCCGTTTTTACAGAGCGCAAGGTGATGGAGGATCTGGGAGCAAAGGCTCAGAGTCTTATTGAGGTTTTGACCTTTTCCCGCCTGAGCAATCTTGTTATGAGCGAGCTGGGTCCCCTGCGCCTCAGATACATAGACGGGGCGAGCCGAGAAATTCTGGGGGCGCGGGCTATGCAGCTTATAGAAAACAAGCTGGAATACTTTAAGCCCAACGTGCACCAAAAGGGGTTCCCCCACCTCCTTGTGGAGCTGACCTCCGAATTTAAAAGGTACGGTCATCTCCCCGAAGCGCTGACCGCCGCCTCGGAGGAGGTCGATGAGGAGGAGCTCAGCCGCAAGCTGCGGGACTTGGCTCTGTTTTACGAGACCTACAACGGCTTGATTGAAAAAAGCGGCTCGGATGCAGAGGATAACCTCTCCATTATCCTGCCCAAAATTAAGGACTTCCCCACGGATAAAAACTCACGCCTGTATATTGCCGAGTTCAGAAGCTTTACGCCACTTGAATACCGTGTGCTGACAGAGCTTATGCACAAGGCTCATGAGACCGAGCTGATTTTGTGCTGCGACAGCATTAAGGCTCCCACCGACCCGTTTGTTACGGCGGCGGCAGCCTGCCGCGCCCTGTACCGATCGGCGCAGGACGCGGGGGTGGAAACCGCCCCGCCCGAAAGCCCTTGCTGCCCCAAAGAGCGGCAGTGGGACATTGCCCATACGCTTAATAACTATTTCAAAATAAAGTGGGAAAAGACGGACAAGGCACCGGAGCATATACACTTTTTGCACCCCGACACCTACTATGACGAAATCGACGCGGCAGCACAGATAATCAATCGGCTTTGCCGCACCAAGGGCTACAGCCAAAGCGATATACTTATTCTCGCCAGGAACTCTGAGGTGTACTCCGGAATTATGCCCCTTGTTTTTGAGAGCTGCGGCATTAACGTATTTCTTGACAAGCGTCGGAACATTACCGAAAACCCATATCTGCGCTGCTTAAATTCCATACTGGAAATCCTGGCGTACGGCTTTTCCTACGAACGCGCCCTCAATATTGCCCGCAGCGGCTTTTGCAAGGGAATAACCGATGAGGACATTGATGTTTTTGACAACTATATTCTTGCCGTTAATCCAAGCCACGCCATGTGGAACGATGAGGCGGACTGGAGCTTTAACCCGGACAAGCGCACCTATAACATGGAGCGGATTAACAAGATTAAAAATACTCTACTAAAGCCTGTATTTGACTTTAGGGCGCACCTTAAGGGCAGGAAAACAGCAGAGGAAATAACAAATGAAATTTTTAGATGCATGGAGAGCTGCTGCCACGAGGAGCTTATGAAGGAACTGTGCGCCGAGTACTCTAAGGAGGGACTTGTGTACTTAGCCGAGGAGTACCGCATGACCTGGAACAGCGTGGTCTCGGTGCTCAACGGAATTTCTCAAATAATGGAGGACACAGCTCTGAGCTATGAGCGGTACTACGAGCTGTTCGCAGCTTCATGCAGCGGTATTAAGGTGGGTGTGTCTCCCCAAACCATAGACGGAGTAATTTTCAGCAGTATAGATATGTTCAGAAATACCGACGCCAAGGCGGTAATCGTCTTAGGCGTAACCGACGGCGTGTTCCCCAAGGGCTATGACAGCGAAGGGCTCATAACTGACAGCGAACGTCTCCTGCTGCGCAACCATGGGATTGACCTTGCCCAGACGGCGGCTGAAAAGTCCTTTGACGAAAACGTTCTTATATACAATGTTCTTGCCTCCGCTTCAGAGGAGCTGTACCTTATGTCCCCCAAGGGGCTGGACGCAGAGGAGGAGCTGCGCCCCTCAAAGCTGATTACCCGCATCAGAGATGAGCTGTTCGCCGCCGCCCCCCAAGAGGAGACGGCGGAGACAGAGTGCGCAGAATTTGCTCTCCGCGACCTTATGGCGGAGCTGGCAAAAAACCAAGGCAGGGCGGAGGACTTAGACGGAAGCAGCCGCGAAATATACGAATTTTTCAAGGACAGCCCCAGACTTGCTGAGTTCCGCAAGGGTATTGCTACCGCCGCAAACGGCGGAGAAGTCCTGTCTAAAACCATGGCGGCAAAGCTGTACGGCAAGGACGTTACGCTCAGCGTTTCAAAGCTGGAGAAGTTCAACGCCTGTGCCTTTTCATACTTTATGCGATACGGTCTCATAGCTAAGCCCAGAGAGGTTGCTGCCTTTGACCCGCTGCAAATGGGCAATATCCTGCACGGGGCAATGGAGCAGTATTTCTCGGCCAAAAACGCAGACACCGACTACTCTAAAATTACCAAGCACGAGTGCCGCAGGGATATTGAGCGGATTGTGGGCGAGCTGGCAAAGGGCGCAGACGAGGTTATGTACCAAAGCTCTGCTTATTACAAGTATTTAGTTACCAGAATGAGCGGCATAGCAGCCGCCACAGCCTGGGAGACAATTAAGTTTTTCAGGAACTCGGATTTCAGACCCTACGGCTTTGAGATTAGGATAGGAAAGGACGGTCAAATTCCGCCCATCAGAATTGAAACACGGTACGGCAACGCCTCAATAGAGGGATTTGTGGACAGGGCGGACAGCGCTGTTATAGACGGCAAGAGATATATAAGCATTGTGGACTACAAATCATCTCCCCGCGCTCTGGACAAGGATTTGGCAGAGGCGGGAGTTCGGTTCCAGCCTCTGGTTTACGCCAACGCTCTGTGCGGGCTTGAAGAAAACGAGCCCGCCGCCATGCTGTACCAGCAGATGAACGACCCGATTATCCCCTGCGAAAAGGCGGGAAGCGAGGATGCACTGGAAACAGAGATGAGCAAGAACGTGCGGGCTCTGGGCTGGGTGGTGGATGAGCCATCCGCCCTCAACGCCTTTGACAAAAATCACGGTACCAAAAAGTGCTATATCAATCCGCGAAGCGCTCTGCCCGCCGAGGAACTGAAAAGCCGACTGGAAAAGGCGGAACAAAAAATCATAGACTCCGCCGAGGGAATACTGTCGGGAGAGATTTCAATCAACCCCTATATAAAGCACGGGTTTAACCCCTGCGACTATTGCGACTACAGCGACGTATGCAGCCAGACAAAAGAATAGTCCTGCCGCGCCGCATTTATCACAAGGCGGCGGAGCGCTTAAATATTATCGTTCCACCAGTCGGGAATTAATGTTTTAAGCTTCACCGCCCGCTTTGTTTCATAGTCACACAGAACTTCTGTTTCTCCCGCCGCCTTACCTAACTGCATCATAAATTCCCGACATGCTCCGCACGGCATACCGGGCTTTCCGTCCGGCATGACGGCGACTATTTTTTCAATTTGGCTTTCTCCGTTTGTTATCATATTGGCAATGGCGTTTCTCTCCGCGCACATTCCCAGCGAACAAGCCGTGTCAATACAAACACCCACATAGACATTCCCCCTTGCCGTAACAAGTGCGGCGGAAACCGCCCCCGCATCAATCAACGGAGAAATCGACCTTTCATTTTGCACCTGCCTTGCAGCGATATATAGCCTGTCCCATATTCCGTCAAAATCGGAAAGCGCGCGTTCTTCTGCCCTACGCACAAAATCCTCTTTCCCGTCACAATATCCGTCAATATCATAGGGGAACCTCCGAGCGAGATCTATTTTAATTTGGGCGTACTCCTCCCGTTCCTTTTCGTGGGTGCGCATATAGTCCCGAAAAGCAAGATGCCGCCCGATATTGTTCCAATCATCCCCGCGGAAAATATGAATTTGGTGGGTTCGTTCATCTCCGCCCTTGCGGAGATAGCGTCTGCCCGCTATGCCGAACTCCCCGAGGTATTCGTAGCCTATTTTACAAAACTCCCCTGCCACGTCATCAACCTTATCCAAACTCCTTACCGCCGCCATAATATCAATTATAGGTTTAGCCGCCAAACCCGGCACCGATGTACTGCCTATATGGTAAATAGCAAGACAGTTGTCTTTCAATATCAAGACTATTTTTTCCTTTTCACTCTCGTATTGCTTCGGCCATTCCTTATTGTACGCCGATACGGTTATATGCTGTGCCATATTGTATTCACTCCTTATTTTTCTCAGTAATATACATGATTTTCCAAAGCATGATTTATGACCGAGAATGATCGGTCTGCACCATTCTTCCCGTCTATACAATAAATCCGGATGCTAACGGTGAATATACATTCTTGACATATCCGGTTCATCATTTCCATGAACCATACACAAAAACTCCCAGCCATATTTTTCATAAAAGCCGATATGGTCAGTAAGTAAATAGATCGGTGTTATGCCTTTGGATCTCATGTCTTCCACCGCCGTGTTAAGCAAACGACCGGCGATTCCCCTGCACCTATAGTCTTTCTCCGTATAAACAGCGCATATATTGGGGGCAAGATCCCTCCTCTCATGGAAGTCATTTTCAATGACGCCGAGTCCGCCCGCAATTCTTTCTCCGTCTAAGCAAAGATACCAGCCATATTCAGTTTCCCTATTCAGGTAAGCGTTCATGCATTCGAGATAGGCCTCCTTCGGAACGCCCCATTTACAATAAAACCATTCAGCCGCTGCATCTTTCATCTGCGGTTTTTGCCTTAAGTTGATATATGCATACTTCCCCATAGCTCATTTTCTCCGTCTGTAATTTGATTTCCCTCATTTTACCACAATTAAAAGAATGTGTAAACTGAATTTTTGGGGTTGGTTTGATGCATTTCGGACACGCAGGACGGACGCCAAATGATATTAGGTCAATATAACGTATAAAAGGTGAAAATCCAAAATTTTCCTGCTAATTTCAGAAATTTTGAAAAAAGGTCTTTACAAATTAAATTATTTGTGATATAATATATTTTGTTAATATATGGGGGTGTAGCTCAGCTGGGAGAGCACCTGCCTTGCAAGCAGGGGGTCAGGAGTTCGATTCTCCTCATCTCCACCACCACGTCGGAACGGACTGCGCTTCGTTCCGATTTTTGTTTACACAAAAATCAGTCACCTGCTGCGTCGTTCCTCCTTAATCCCAAAAGGTCACGCTTGCTGCGGCTATGTCCTTGTAAACGCGGACACTACGCCTACGCTGCACTACCAACCTTTTGGGAGCCCTGTACGGCTTGCGGCGACTTTTCGGGAGCCCAATTCTTAATTTTCAAAGTTCGCTTTGCTTCGACGTTCTTTTTTTAAGAACGTCTTCGCCTGCTCCCTTGCTTCTCCTCTTTCCCAAAAAACCTATCGGTTTTTCGGGAGC
>JABLTO010052014.1_pt1 | contig 15055 bp, 17 predicted proteins | sample 7160091 | NCBI WGS metagenome assembly JABLTO01 (sample SAMN14651225, study PRJNA627086) | human gut metagenome | isolation source: feces | host: Homo sapiens
CATACGCACAGAATATGCCCCGAATGCGAAAAAAGACCTTGCAAGACGCAAAAAGTTATGGCATAATAGTTTGGCTGATAACAGCGAACTGAATACGCAGCGGTATCGAAGTGGTCATAACGGGGCTGACTCGAAATCATGTATCATATTCAAAAAACTGAATAAGTTTATCGTATGGAGCGGTATCGAAGTGGTCGTAACGAGCTTGACTCGAAATCAAGTTGTCCGCAAGGGCACGTGGGTTCGAATCCCACCCGCTCCGCCAAAAAGCCTTGGAAACATTACGTTTCCAAGGCTTCTTTTTTGTGCTCCATATCTGGCACACTTCTTGTATTAGCACATAGGCGGAGATCCTCTCAGTGTCAAAGCACTGCATATTATGCTTGCGTTTTGAATGTGATGGTGCCAAAATGGTGACAGATACTCCCTCAGCAGCCTATATAGCGCGATATAAACGTGTGCGAAGCTGCAAGCAAAATAAAAGAAGGGCATCCTCTGCATTTTAGTGAGGATGCCCTTGTACTTATGCTTCATGGTCTAAGATTTCCTTGTGGTAGGTGTCGAGAACAAATCGCTTTCTGTCGAGGCGGACGTCCACATACTGCGCGGTAACTGCCTCCATATTGTTAGAGATTCCGAGCTGAATGCCGATTCCTTTTAAGCTGTGACCGAGAATCTGGCCTACCGTATAGAAATCTCCTGTCAGTTCATGCATATTGGTTGCTGCCGAATGACGAAGATCATGAAAGCGAATATGCCGAAGATCCTGATGGCGAAGAAACTGCCCGAAGTTTGTAGACACTCTTTCTCTGCGTTCGGGAGCGCCGTTCGGTTTGGCAAGAACCAGATCATTTTCGTAGTAGGTCTCACCAGACATCGCCAATAGCCGTTTCTGCTCGTCCTGTCGCTCTTTTTGTCGAATGAAATATGGCAGCGTTAAGTCTGTAATAGGCAGAGCCCGATCGCTGGATTTAACCGGGGCCATCTCCTTAATGTATGTAGTCCCTGCTGGAAGTGCAAAAGGAAGCTGCTCTATAACGTTGAACGTCTGACTTTCCAAGTCAACATTTTTCCAGCGCAGGCCAAATATTTCGCTCAGTCGCAGTCCGTACAGGCCGCCGAGGACAACGATCACCCCCCAGTCCGTTCCAGCTGTTCGAACCAGCAGTTGACGCATCTCTTCTACTGTATAAGGGGCAGGAGTTTTTCCCTGCTTGCCAAATCTGGTAATGATATCTCGTGCCGGATTGCTCTCAATATAGTGATATTTTCTGGCGTGTTCAAGGGCCACGCCGATGATACGGTGAGCATATTTTACTGAGGAAGGTGATAGTCCCTTCTCAGCCAGCTTTGCAAACATATCATCCAGCATGGCAGGAGTCAACTGCCCCAAATAGACATCCCCAATATAGGGATTGATATGGTTGCGAATATGACTCTGATAGCTCGCCTTCGTGCTGGGGCGCAGATTAGCAGTGCCATGACGCTCTAACCACTCGGCGAGGTAGTCTCTCACAGTCAGCCGCCTCTGTGATGCCGTAGGCGGCACATAGGACGGGTTTGCCAGCTTATTTTTCATCATGGCCTCGTATTGCTGGGCTTCGCTCTTAGTTGTAAAGCCCTTTTTCGAATGGGCCTTTACTTTTCCTTCGGAGCGATATTTGACATTGACATCATAGACGGTTCCCGGCTTGCCGGTCAAAACGCCGGTGGAGTTGCGTTTGTTCTTGACGGTACGTTCTGTAATTGCCATAATAGATATATCTCCTTTTCTCTTTTGCGCTGCGTCAGGCAACGCAATTTTCATGGGCGTTGCCGCACGGACTGCACGCTTCTTGAAAGACGTGTCAGCTGCCGCACGGCCCCACCCATAAAAATCACGCTGCCAGTCGCAGATGTGATCTAATCAAATTGCTTACGCAGGCTCGCCGAGCTTATTACTCCTGTACGAACGGATGGGCGTCTTATGCCGATCATAATAGTCGATAATAGCCTCTGGTCTCAGAAGACGGTGGTTGCCGACCAGCAGATATTCCAGTTCGCCCGCGTCCATCAGGCGGCGAATGGTGTTCTCACCAATACCGCTGATTCGGGCAAGCTCTTTAGCGGTCACCAGCAGGGGCAGGGGCATCGTGATAGAGTTCTTCTTGGTATTCATAGAAATAAAACCTTCCTTTACTTTATTACATTAAAATAATATATGGTCGACGTGGGCGATTTTCACGCCGCGGAACAGTCCGTGAAGAGTGGAACGCCGAAAGGTGTTGTCTGCCAACGCATCAGGAGCTGTGTTCCATTGTTCCAGCATTTCTGCTTTCTCTATGGACGATCAGGCCGCGAAAGCCTCGAAGGTTTTTCCCTTCGGCCCGAATGCGCTCTCTGGATACGTTCGGGAGAGTCACGATCATATTCTGCATAGCTTGATTCTTGATTGAATCAAAACCATTCAAATCGCAGTACTCTCGGTAGGCGCTGCACAGATCCCGGCTGAAAACATAGCCGCCATTTCCAATCTCGCACCAGTCCTTCAAAAACGCATGAACAGAGCTTTGCGTCTCAGCGTATGCGTTCAGGAAATGCTGCGTATCGGTCGGTACGGTGAATTGGTAGTTTCTCTTATGCAGGGACGCGAGCGCATCCATGGCAAGGGAAAATATCTCGTCACGCTCTTCCAGCAGCTTATTCAGAAGGTTCTTATCCTGCTTGTCCTTCGGAATGCTGACACCGAAAATCACTACACAGAGGCGGTTGACGAATGAGCGGGTCATATCCGTGTCCTTCGTTTCCGGCAGGGTGTTCCCGGCAAACAGGAGCTTACAGGTTGGTGTGAAATAAAACGGTGATTCACCTTTGAATTCCCCACACATCCTGTCCCCTCCGGTGATAGACTTGAAGCTGGAGATATCTCTCAGAGCACTCCCCTTGATCTCACCAGCTACGTTTATCTTCTTTCCGAGAAGCTCTGCAATTTTGAACTTCTCGTTAAGCTGATGGAGCTGGATGTTGACGATCAAGCGTTTGTCCAACAGGGCCGAGGCAAAGTTGAGTAGGATAGACTTTCCGCTGTCAGGTGCACCGTGCAGGAAAAAAGCACTCTTAGCACCCACAGCATCACTCAAAATATAGCCCAGCACCTCTAACAACTGCTGCCGCTTTGCTGGATCATTCTGAAGAGACGTGGCGCAGAACTGATCAAATACAGGGCATCCCTGCCGCTCATCTGGCATGAGATAGCAAGCGTCCACACAATAGGTGTATAGCTTCTGATCGGAATGCTCTCGCAGCTGTCCGGTTTGCCAATCCAGATCTCCGGACAGGCAGTTGATACGGTACGGATCGGCATTGACATCCTCAGCGGCAATCTGAATATCAGGGTCGCTGAACAAGGCCTGAACAATGTCACCCATATCCTTCTGTGTCAGGTTCCATACCTTCGTTCCTAATACCTGCTGTACAAAGACGAGCGGCGCGGAAATCGGCGTGTAGCAGAAGGCCTTTTCATCATAGAACAAGAGCTCCTTGTGCTCCAAAACCTTTACGTGACAGTCACCTGCGATCCGGTTGGCGAAGGCTCGCACGGCGCGCGCCTTCTTGTTCCGGGGGACGTCTATGGTCGGGATATCGACATACGAGTCTTCATCGCTATCAACTTGCGGGGTATACGAGGACAAAGGCGGGGTGTCATCATAGTAAGTATCCTCTTCAAAGCAGTCATCATAGTCGGAGCCATAATTAAGCAGAGCATACTCATCATACTTGCGGTGTTTCTTCTTGGACATAGGATTTTTCTCCTTCGTAACGTTCATTTATCATCGATGATTACAGTAAGAATGATACATCACGAAGGGGAAAATGTCAGATTTGAGGCTTCAGGACCCTTCTACTGTCCGGCACTTTGCTTTTTTAAGAAACCACAATATGTTACCAGATATGGGATTATACTCACAATATATTGACAAGCGGTGTGAGATATAGACGCAAGACAAAACACAAACAGGGGGATTTTGAAATGAGTGGTTTGACAAATTCTGATAAAAGCTATATAATAAAAAATTTAAGTGCGAAAAACGCTTTGCTAAATAGGTTAGCAGATTGGAATGCACATGCTGACGAATGGCTTTCCGCTGACCGGTATGATGCATTTGCCGCTCTGTATACCGAGTTTCAGCAGCTTCAACTACGCTCCCCACTATGCTTTTATGATGAGCTGGAAGGCTGGGAGTGTGGGCTGTATCAAGTACTGGACATAAGGCAAAGCGAAGTATGTGAGATGCTCCCCCTCTTATTGACGGCCTATATGTATAACTATGTAAGGAAAAAGGTTCCCTTCGTTCAAAGATTCTTGAAGGCGGAGCTTCCGTGTACATGGAAGTCTAGTGATTTTTTGAGCCCTAATCCATACTTTATCGGGAAGTGCATAGACGCAGATAAGAATTCTATGCAAATTGCGGAAACCGGAATTGGAAAGTTATTGACTGCACTCGGCGACGCTACGGAGTTGGAGTTACGAGGATACGCAAACTCATTTTCGTTCCCCAAGGTTCGGCGAGTTCAGTTTACTAGGGAAGTGACAAACGAAACTTCGTTTGTCACTTCTGAGTACATTATTCCGGAAAAGGGACAGAGCCTATTCTACAGGAATGTCCATAAAGAAAACTGGTGTACTGATTCCGGGAAAAAGATAAAAAGCAAAAGGTACGATGGAGAACAGTTTGAATTTTCACCGAATGACTTGCTTACGCTGGGATATCGATGGATGTATATCACCAGTAAGCTTATGTCAGAAGACAACCGTCTGTATTCAGCGTCCTTTGCTTGTGAACCTGATTTATATGAATGCTATCGTTTATTGCTAAGTATAGTCGATCCGGAAAAGCAGCCTGCGACCGGATATGATTCTATGGATACGCATGAACGTGAGGCAGCCATAAAAAAGAATCTAATCGAATTATTTCCATCCAAGCGAAAGTAAGTGTTAGGGGAAGCAGAGTAGCGCTTGTATTGCCTCACTTCCTTATGGAAGACAATCTTTCTTCACCCTCCATTGCTTCCCAATCCTGAATGCCGGCAGCTCGCCGGACTGGACCATCTTGTAGAAGGTGTTCTTCCCAATCGCCAGCAGTTCCATCACCTCTCGGGGCGTCAAATACTCGTTGAGCTCCAGTGTGCCGTCATAATCCTCACGCTCATAGCCGAACTCATCGTAGCGGTCATCATATCTTGTCATCGTAAAAACCTCCTATGTTGTAATCGGCATAAAGCCTTATATCCTTGTTGTCCCCTTTCGTCCCATTTAGCGTTATTTCTTACATCTCGATCGTATATTATTGGTAAGAGAAAGAGCCAGAACCCGAAGATCCTCGACGATCACGGGCTCTGGCTCTTTTTCGATTTTGCAGAGAAAATGATGGATTTTCTGCTCTGCAAGCTGCAAATCAGCGGAAACCACAAGAAAAATGCGAAAGGAGACTATGACTATGCTGCACCACTTACTGCGTCTCATCCGCACGGTCTTAGCGGAAATCGTCGGCGTTCTGCTGCGAAGCACCATGTTGGCCTAAATGACGCGGGGACAGGAAGGGAGAGGATCACCAAGGATAATCAGAACTTGAATACCAACAACATCATTGAAATTTTGCTGGCCGCTGCCGCCGCGCTGCTCTGTGCAGCGATTGACTATTTTACAAAGGAGAATGAAAACGATGACTGAACATTACACCTGCCGCCACTGCGGAGAAACGATTTTGACCACCCCAATCTGGATGAACGAAAGCCCCCTATGCGAGAGCTGTGCTGAGGAAACAACGATGCTCTGCTCTCACTGCGGTGAGCGCATCTATCGAAATGACAATGCCGGAGACGAATCCACGCCGCTTTGTCAGGACTGCTATGACCGTCACTACACAAACTGTCACAGCTGCGGTGATATCATCCGCATCAGCCAGACCTATTACGCCTGTGAGATCGATGGCAACGAATATCCGTTCTGCTATGACTGCTACACGAGCCGCACTTCCCGCAAGCCGATCCAGGACTACTATTACAAGCCTGAGCCGCTGTTCCGTGGGGACGGTGATCGCTATTTTGGCGTGGAGCTGGAAGTGGACGGAGCCGGTGAGGACGATGACAACGCCGCCGAGGTCATGTCCATCGCAAACGGCAACGGTATTGAAAACCTCTACTGCAAGCATGACGGCTCTTTGGACGACGGCTTTGAGATGGTGACGCATCCCATGACGCTCGCTTACCATCAGGCAGAAATGCCGTGGGCGGCCATCTTGCGGAAGACCGTGCAGATGGGCTATACCAGCCATCAGGCGGGCACCTGCGGGCTTCATGTTCACGTCAACCGCAATGCCTTCGGTGAAACGGAAGCACGGCAGGACGCCGTGATCGCCCGCATTCTGTATTTCTTCGAAAAGAACTGGGAAGAACTTCTGAAGTTCAGTCGAAGAACGCAGCATCAGCTCGACCAGTGGGCCGCCCGCTATGGCTATAAGGACCAGCCAAAAGAGCTCTTGGACCACGCCAAGAAGAGCGCTCACGCCGGTCGCTATACCAGCGTCAACCTCACGAACAAGAACACCATTGAGTTTCGCATTTTCCGTGGAACCCTCAAATACAACACGCTCATTGCCACATTACAGCTCCTTGACCGAATCTGTGATGTGGCTCTTTTCATGTCCGATGAGGAGTTGAAAGCGATGTCTTGGACGACCTTTGTCTCTGGCTGCACACAGTCTGAGCTGGTGCAGTACTTGAAGGAGCGGCGCTTGTATGTGAACGAGCCGGTAGAAAGCGAGGCGGAGGTCTGATGTGCTGCTTATTCGGTCTGATCGACAGCCGGAACCAATTCAGCGCCAAGGAGAAGAGCCGCATCCTCTCCGTATTGGCGACGGAATGTGAAGAACGTGGTACAGACGCCACCGGCATCGCATACTGTTCTCACCGGCATTTGAGCATCTACAAACGTCCCATAGCGGCACATCGGATGCGGTTCCGTATTCCGGCAGACAGCAGGGTCATCATGGGCCATACCCGTATGACCACGCAGGGAGACGCACGAAAAAATTGGAACAACCACCCATTCCTCGGCTACGCGGAAAATAGACCGTTCGCTCTTGCACACAACGGCGTTCTCTGGAACGACGGCATTCTTCGCCGCACCAAGCACTTGCCAAAAACAAAGATCGAGACGGATAGCTACGTGGCCGTTCAGCTCATTGAGCAGAAAAATGCCCTTGACTTTTCCAGCCTTACATACATGGCGGAAACGGTCGAGGGTTCTTTTACATTCACTGTGCTGGATCAGCGGGAGAATCTGTACTTCGTGAAGGGGGATAATCCGCTGTGTCTCTATTACTACCCACACTGCGGCCTGTACCTGTATGCGTCCACCGAGGCTATCCTGAACCGCGCGCTGAAACGGCTGCATCTGCCCATCGGCAAGCCGGAGCGCATCGATCTGAACTGTGGAGATATTTTGAAGCTCCGTCCCTCTGAGCAGATGGAAAGGGCCTCTTTCGACGCGGCGAACCTGCTTTGCCCATGGAGCAGCTTTTCGCTGTATCCCGTGCAGAGGAAAACTGTCCCGCAGCAGCGTAGAGCTGAACAGGAATATCTGGACACGCTGAAAGGCGTCGCCGCCTACTACGGCTACGAACCAAGCTCTATTGACGAGCTGCTGGACGTGGGCTTTTCCACCGATGAAATTGAAGAACTGTTATACGAAAGGATGATCTACTGATGAGCATTTACGAGATTGACGCGAAGGTCAAAGAGTTAAAGGAGCTGCGAGATATGGAGGCCGAGGTGAAATCCTCCATTGCGGCCATTGAAGATTCCCTGAAGGCAGAAATGCTGGCAAAGAACACGGATGTGCTGTCCGGAAAGGACTACCTCATTACTTGGAAAACCATCATTACGAACCGTTTTGACAGCGCCGCCTTCAAGCTGACGCACGCAGATCTGTTTGCTCAGTTCAGCCGCAGCACCACCACACGGCGTTTTGTCATTGCGTAAGGGGGATTGCTCATGCAAGTTGTTATTGTGGAACCTGAAAAGAAACCAGTCGTGCAGAACATCGACGATACCCTTACTTCCATGCAGCAGATCGTCGGTGGAACCATTCAGGCGGTCTATCCATTTGAGGAACCGGTCGCCCTGATCTGCAACGATGAAGGAAAGCTGCTGAACCTGCCCCTGAACCGCGCGCTGAGAGACAGCAATGGAGCTATCTACGACATCGTGGCGGGGACCTTCTTCCTCTGCGCGGCTCCTGCTGACAGCGACCGCTTTGAATGCCTGACCGATGAACAGGTGCAGATCTACTTGGAGCGCTTTGCTACTCCGGAGCAGTTTATCATGGTCAACGGTGATATCTTCGTCCTGCCGTACCTGTAAGGCGTCCCGTTAGGGCATACCCCAGCGAGACGCAAAAAAGAGTCCCATTAGGGTCGCTTTCCGCATTTTGGAATGTGCCATTTGCGGAGACGAAGACGACGTTCTACCGAAAGGCGAAAAAGCCCCGCTGATCACAGCAGAGCTTTTTCTTCATCCTTCATATTCATCGCTGCCACAAAGGTCTTGAGCAGCTGTTCCGCGTAGGCGCGTTCATTCTCCGAACAGTTTTCCAGCATCAGCGTAACGGCATCCGGATTTTCCCGCTCGGTGATCCCGTAGAGAATATAGTCGGTAGACAGGCGAAGCGTCTTAGCAATTCTGCAAAGAGTCGGTACCGACATTCCCTTTGCGCCGGTCTCAATGTCTGCGCAGAACTTCGGCGTTACGTCGATCTGCTCCGCAAATTGCTCGCGGGTCAGGCCCATATACTCCCGCTGCTGCCGAATCCTTTTGCCGATCGCACTCCAGTCCATCGCAGAGACCTCCTGTGGTGAATATGCAATCAGTTTATCGCCACAAGTTATTCTCTTAAATAAACTATCAAGGGATTGCTGTGCCAACTTTCAGGCGGCGCAAAAATAAACTTTCAGAATACCGACAAATAGACAGAATGTGTCTAACCTCTTAGCTACAATGATATCAGCATTTAGATAAAGGTCTAAATCAATAAAAAAGGAGAGAGCAAAATGGAAGAGAATAGAGAAAACAATACCACCATATCAGAGACCACCGATGCAGAAGAGGCCGTTTCCGCTGCGAATGAGGAACCACAGAAGGCTGCTCCTGAAACTGGCCACGATGTTCCTGCTGCGGCGGCAAAGAAGCGCAGCGTGAAAAAAGTGCTGACGGCGCTGCTGGATATCATCTTCGTCTGCATCATCGCTTTCGGTGTCATGCAATACTACGCCGATCAGTTCCGCGAGCAAATCGACAATATCGCTTTGGAGCAGGCACGCTCGGCACTCAGCGACCTTTCCTCCATGGGCATTTCCTTCTCGCTGGAGCCCGTTGATTCCGACATCCCAAAGGCAGAAAAGTACGCGTGGAAAGATTTACGCGACGGCGGTGGGCCGGCTGCTATGACGTTTCAGCTTATGATGTACAATGAGGATTTTCCTGACGTGATCAAGACAGGGAAAAGTGTCAGGTACCTGAACCTCACTCGTACTGTCAAGGTCTATGTCGATCAGGGCGAGAGCGGTGAAGCGGACTATGCAGGAAATGTTGATGTCAACATTGTCGCATTTTATCAGAACTATGTGAAAAAAGGCATGATCTATCGCGCCGACGCAGAGCCCAATGCGGCGCTTGTCTCCTATATCGGCAGTTTTGTCGAGGCTCAGGAGCAGCAGCTTTTTGAGGATTCCTTTCAGCTCAAGGACAGCAGTGTGGACTTCTACGATGAGACCATCACGATCTATTACAGCTGGACCAACCCTCGGGATGAAGATGCAAATCCGATGTGGTCATTTTCTCTCAGCGCATCTCAGAACGGGCGTGAGCTGACACAGGATTATTTCAATTCCGAAACCGATTCCTTCAGTCAGCTGGCCCCCGGCTGTACCGGTGAATACTCCATCACTTACTATCTGCATGACACAAGCAGTCCCGTCAAACTGGTCGTCTCCAATCTCTACGGCGATAACCTGTTTGCAGATGACCGCCCCGGCGTAGAGTACGAGATCAAGTTGACTGACGGAAAGACAACCAGCGGTTCTCAGAGCAATTCTTTCTCGACCGGACAGAGCGATTCCAATGGCTATGATCTCTATGAGCAGTTCCAGCAGGACTTCAACAGCGGAAATTACACGATCGGCAATCCTGGCGCACATTACAGCGGAGAAGAAGTCCGTGATTACCGCAGCTATGATAGCGGAGAAGAACTGGCCAAACTCACGCTGCATGATTTTGGCAGCTACGGTGAGGTGAGCTTCTACGCCTTGGGAGAAGGTGAGCTTCACTACGATGTTACGCTGGTAGATTCTTATTCATGCAGCGGTTATACGGCAGACTATTTCCAGTTCTCTGACTATGCAGGGCTTCAGGACCTCCTTGTTCTTCGCAGTGGGAGTTCGGAATGGCTTGTGACTTGGAATGCCCACCATCCAGATGGCGCTGTATACGAATACGAGCCGTAAAGGAGAGCGGGCGGCATTTTAGTGCCGCCCGTCCCCGTTAAGTTCTCACTCAATAATAACTTTGAGCGTTGAAATATTGGAACTATTGGTGTATACTTTTGGACAGGAAGATTTATTTTTTGTGCAGATAGACAAATCCTGTCCATGTATGCGTGCAGTATGACAGGCAGGAGGAGATTCAAATGGAAATTGAAAAGAGCGCACGGCTGCTGTATCTATATCAGGATTTTGTCAAGGGAGTCGGCGTGCAGAAAAAAGCTGCGGCTGACCACTTCGGCGTCAATGAGCGCAGCTTGCAGCGGGATATTGAAGACCTTCGATGTTTTTTTGCCGAGCAGACACCACCGGGAGAGATCATCTATGACGCACGGCAGAAGGTTTACCGACTTATTGAACGAGACAATGCGCATCTGAACAACAGCGAGGTGCTGGCTGTCTGCAAAATCTTGCTCGAAAGCCGCTCCTTGCGAAGGGATGAGATGCTTCCCATTCTCGACAAGCTGGTCAGCTGCTGCGTCCCAACAGAGCAGCGGCACGCTGTTGCAGAGCTCTTAGCAAACGAAAAGCATCTCTATATCGAGCCACACCACGGGAAACACCTGTTAAACGGCCTTTGGGAGCTCGGAGACACCATCCAGAGGCATCTGGTGACAGAGATCACCTATGAGAAGCTCAAAAGCGGAGAAGCCGTTCAAAGGGTGATCGAGCCGGTCGGCCTGATGTTCTCCGAATACTACTTCTACCTTGTCGCTTTTATCCGGAATATTGACAGAAAAGCAGAGTTTGAAAATCCGGATGATCTGTTTCCGACCATCTACCGGGTGGACCGTATTCAGAGCTTCCGCGTGACAGACGAGCATTTTCAAGTGCCGTATCTGGAGCGCTTTCAGGAAGGCGAATTCCGCAAGCGGGTACAGTTCATGTATGGTGGCAGGCTGCAAAAGATCCGGTTCCAGTATACAGGGCCGTCCATTGAAGCCGTGCTCGACCGCCTGCCCACGGCAGAGATCGAGCAAAAAACCGCAGACGGCTGGATCATCAAGGCCGAGGTATTCGGCAAGGGAATCGATATGTGGCTGAGGAGCCAGGGAGATTATATTACACTACTTTGATAGGAGAGATGCACATGGCAGCAACGGCTTCTGTTATTTCATTTGATAAGGGATATGTCCCGGATCCAAGCGAGTCCCTGTTCACAAGTATGTTTCAGCAGTATGAAAGAGTATTGATTGAAAGCTTGGTCACCTCTTTTGGCTTGGACTTTATCGTAAAAGACCAGCACGGCGGCGATGTCGATACAATCCATAGTGTACGGGAAGTCGGCATAGACGGCAAAATGACGTATAAGTCTACACAAAATCAGTACAACTATGAGCACAGAGGGGAATATGATCGAGTCGCATACCATAAAGATCCGCGCTACACAAATACTGTGAAGGCCGCGAAAAGCGAATTTGACCAACATGGAACAAAGGTTGCGGATGCCTATATTCCCAGCAATCAAGTAATACCTCGCATGGAAAAGAACATCTCCCGTGGTCAGCAAGGACAACTGGATCATGTTATGTCAGCAGAAGATATCCACAATGACCCAGGCCGGGTTTTAGCAGGAATGGACGGATTGGAGTTGGCCAATCGCCCCGAAAATCTGCGCTATACCAATGCAGCTTTGAACCGAAACATGTCCAACATGAGCGTGGATGAGTACATTGCATGGTGTGAGGCTAATCCGAGCAAAGTGGACTGGAACGGAAAGAAAGGCGAGCCACTCCCTGAAGAAGTAAAAGATAGGCTACGGAAAGAATATCAGCGAGCAAAAAAGGACTACGATGCTAAATTGGCTTGTACTTACTATACCAGCGTTCAGTTTAGGAAAGATGTAACCTATGCGGCAGTTAATGTTGGTGCTCGCATGGGAGTCCGTCAGGCGCTCGGGTTTGTATTTGCTGAGATTTGGTTCTCGGTAAAAGACGAATTACAAAAGCTGAATAAGCACGAGGCAGATTTAAAGGACTACTTGGAAGCAATCGCCCGGGGAATTGAGGGCGGTGTCAGCAACGCTAAAGAAAAATATCCCGAAATGTGTTCTCGCTTTTTGAGCGGTGCAGCCGCTGGCGCGCTTTCCAGCCTGACGACAACTTTGTGCAATATCTTTTTTACAACAGCAAAAAGCACTGTGCGGATTATCCGACAGTCTTATGCGTCTATTGTTCAAGCAATGGAGGTTCTTTTCATAAATCCGGATAACTACGAATTCGGTGACAGAATGCGTGCAGTCGTAAAAGTTCTTTCAATTGGCGCAAGTGTGACAGTTGGTGTGCTTGTCAGCGATGCAGTTGCACGCACACCTATTGGGGCCCTTGGAAAAACCGGCAACATTGTCAAGGAGTTTTGTGGTGCATTTGCTACTGGCATTATGAGTTGTACTCTCTTGATGTATTTAGACAGAAGCAAGATAACAAATCAGCTGGTACAGCAGCTCAACAATATCCACACATTAGAGACAGAGCTGAATTATTACCGGAGACAGGCTGCTTATTTCGAGCAGTACGCAGCTCAACTCATGCAGATTGACTTGGAGCAATTTGAAAAGGAAACCCAGGCATTTAAGGAAATTGCCGCAAAACTCGACGGAGTTCTGACTGCGGCAGAGTTAAATTCTGTATTACGTCAAGCGTTTATTGCAAGAAATTTGCCCTTGCCATGGGAAGGTTTTGAGGATTTCGACTCATTCATGCACGATAACAGCGCGCACTTGGTGTTTCAATAATGTTTCCGTGTGACCAGTGCGGCGAGTGCTGCCGCAATTTACAACTGTCTGAATTATATAGTGAGCTGGATCGAGGCGACGGGGTGTGCAGATATCTCGTTGGAAACCTGTGCAGCATCTATCCATCCCGACCTCTCTTGTGTCGGATCGATGAAAGCTACGATTACTTTTTCAAAGATTCTATGACTCGCGAAGAATTCTATCGTGCAAACCTGCAAGTATGCAGTAAGCTTAAAACAAAACGTACTTAGGAGGAATCAATTATGCCGTTACCCTTGATTTTAGGCGGAGCTGCCGCCATCGCCGGTGCTGTTGGAATCGGAAGTGCCGTTCACGGCGGTGTAAAGATGAAGGAAGCCAACGATACGATGAAATGGGCCGAAAGCAAGCATAGAGAGTCCATTACTGGTTTCGAAACGCAGAACAAGAAAACCACTGCCGATATGGACCGCTTGGGGAAAAAGGAACTTGAAATTCTGGACAGTTTTCAGAAATTCTCCAACATTTTTGAGCAGATCCACAACCGTCCGGAATTTAAGCCTTATGAAAAAGAGAATGTCAGCATTCCTGCCTATAATGCAGAAGAGCTGAAGCAGGTCTCGGTCGGCGCAGGCGTTCTGCTGGGAGGACTCGGCGGCGCGGCAGTTGGCACAGCAGGCGGCTTTGCAGCGGCCGGTGCAACTACAGCAGCCGTTATGGCGCTTGGAACTGCTTCGACCGGGACGGCCATCGCATCCCTGAGCGGAGTGGCAGCCACCAACGCAACGCTGGCTGCTCTTGGCGGCGGTGCGATCGCCGCCGGTGGCGGTGGTATGGCGCTCGGCACGACCATTCTCGGTGCCGCAACACTCGGCGTTGGCATCTTAGTCGGCGGTGTCATCTTCAATGTGACCGGAAGCAAGCTCTCTGACAAGGCGGATGAAGCGTTCAAACAGGCGAAAAAAGAAGAGACCGAAGTCCGTAAGATCTGCCGTTACATGCGAACTCTGAGCGATGCAGAAAGCAGATTTGAGGATGCTCTTCAGACTGTTGATAAAATCTACCGCCGCCATTTGGAGAAGCTCGGCGATCTGGTGGTTCTCAGCGGAAAGACTGATTGGAATGACTATTCTGACGCTGAGAAAAAGTTGACGGAAAACACCGCGCTGCTGGTTGGGCTGCTGTATAGCATGTGCAAGGTGCAGCTTGTTCTCCAAAGCAACAGTGCCACCGAGTTGAACCGCGTCAACGAAGAAGGAATCAGTGCTTCTTGCGAGACAGCAAAGAACTTCCTTGTTGACAGTGGTCTTGCCGCGCTGGTATAATTTAAATAACAATTTGATTGCACGGACATCGAGGTATCGACGCTTTAGTGTCATGCTTTTCATACCGCAGAGCTAAGAACGTATTATATGCCCTTCTTGGTGCCAAAATGGTGACAGAGAATTTAGCGGCGCTATAATACGTTGCTCCTGTGAAAAGCAATGTCATACAAAGATCGATAAAAATATAGCTGTATCAGACATTTTACATCACCATTCGAGAAGCTATAAAAGCTCTTTTCTCTGATTATTTCCCTCGAAATCAGTTTGAGGGAAACCTCACGAGGGTTCGAATCCCTCCCGCTGCGCCAAAACAGGAAGAGACGCATTCGCGTCTCTTCCTGTTTGTTTTACACCTTCTCCCGCTTCTGCCGCCAGAGGTTGATCGCCAGCATGACCGCGGCGTAGATCAGCGCGGCGGCGAGGATAATGAGCGAGAAGTC
>JABLTO010005187.1_pt1 | contig 15045 bp, 9 predicted proteins | sample 7160091 | NCBI WGS metagenome assembly JABLTO01 (sample SAMN14651225, study PRJNA627086) | human gut metagenome | isolation source: feces | host: Homo sapiens
CTAAGTATATATGTAGGAAATCATGAGTGTGTAAGCCGCCAAAATCCAGTAGCAAAAGATGCAAATGTGCTTTATTTATATCCATATCAGCGTATCGAGAAGGCTTGTGAAGTTATTTTTTCTTCTTCAGCTTCAAGTTCTACTTCTGTTACATTTTACATTAAAGCAGCCTATCTTAGTAAAGAAGTAAAAAAGAAAGAGCAGGCGATTGGTCTTAATAAAAATACCGCAGTGGAAATTCCATTATCCGGTATGCAGAACAGTCTTTATGAAGGTGTTACTGATCCTGGAGGAGATGAACGTTGGTATACGTTTAATGTCAAGGATAGAGCAGTAATAAATCCAACGTTTGAGCTGGCCGAAAAAGAAAGAAACGGACATTTTAATTACAATACTACAACTATTCGAATCTATAATTCTCGTGATGAACAGGTATATACAGAAGCTCATACAAAGTATACAGGTGAGAATATATGGAATCTGGGTTCAAAAACTTTAACAAGTGGTACCTATTACGTGAAGATAGCTAATAAGGGTGCTTATTATCCAGCAACATTTATGTTTAACTTAAACGGTCATGATTGGATTCCTGCGAATGGAATTACCTGTTCATCAAGTGAGATTCAGCTTTCCGACATAGGGAAGAAAAAGGTGATTGCACAGACCGTACCAGCGAATTCCGATGATAAGATTGTTTCAGTATATGACCATCTTACCGGAAAAACATGGGACTGGTATAATTCAAATACAGTTGATTATGATGGAATTCCATCTACCGCTACTGCACCAGGCAGACATGCATGGATCACCTTTAAGACAACAAACGGAAAGACATTTACAACTTACGTGATTAGTCCAGCAGAGAAATTGAAAAAGCCACGTGTGGCTACTGGTTATAATTCTGCAAAGTTCTGGGTAGATTACCCGAATAAGCTACAGACGTCTGTAAGAATTCAGGTTTTAAAGAAGGGTAAATGGACAACAGCAAAGACGTTAGGATACTTCTCTTGTGGTAACAGTAATCCGGTGACAATCAAAGGATTAAAGCCTCTGACGAATTACAAGTTCCGCGTACAGGCTTATGCAAATGGTATGACAGGAACGCCATCCGATATCGTAACGATGAAGACTGGTTCTAAGAAGAAACCGGCTATCAAGTCCATCAAAATCGTACAGAGGAAAAAGGTAACGGTTAAGGGCTGGTGGCGCAAGCACTGGATTGGTGGACGCATTTCACGTTATGAATGGGTACGACCGTATACCTATACGAAGTATAAAGTAAAAGTAACCTTAAAGAAAAAAGTACCGAAAATCGGCGGTATGTGGGTTGCTGGTAATTGGGTAAAAGGAAGTAAAAAGAGTTATACCGTATGGGTTCCTAACGGAGCACAGAAAGGGAAAAAGCTGACGATCAGAATCAGTACAGCATTAGGTAAAGGATATGGTAATGGTCCGGAAGTGAAAAAAGTAATAAGAGCAAAGTAACTTTTTTTGGAACTGCCTTTTCCATTCCCCTACCAAAAGGAAAAGGCGGATAAAGTAACTTTCCCTATAAAAGGGGCGAGGGGGCTGTTGCAAAAACAGCCCCTAACCCTATGTCAGGAATCTATATGTAGATATAGACAATCGCATGTGAAAATTTATGAAGATGCGCGGTACCTATGTATAAAAGCGCAGATGTCTTGCGTTTTGCTATGCCACTTTCGAACGTTTTATAAAAACGCCATTCGCGCCCAAACTCGCTAAAGCTCAAACAAGGCGCTCGGTGGCGGATTCGTTCTCAAGTGTCATAACGCAAAACCTGCAAAGCATCTGCTTCTTTTATATCATAGGTACCGCGCATCTTCATAAATTTTTGCATGCGATTCCTGTATCCTATGAGAATTCCTGCCAATGATGCCACACCCAATGCCGGGGGCTGTTTTTGCATTTGTAGGTTGAGGCTACCATTAGAAAATCGCATATAAATTTATGGATAAATGTGGCTCTATGTATAAAAGTGTAGATGTCTTGTGTTTTGCTATGCCACACCCAATGCCGAGGGCTGTTTTTTGCATTTTTTGCTATGGATATCATATTTTTTTCTTGGAAAATATGATATAATTTAAAAATATGACACATAACGGTTAGGGTCAAGAGTTCAAAAATTCTCTTGCAAGCAGGTTTGCATCGGCCTTCTGACTTTTGGACTCTGGTATCCTATAACTGGATTATGAATAAAGGGGTGAATAGAGGATGACACTTGCAGATTTTCTTATAATGGCAGCAGTCATTGTTGCAGCGTGTCTTGTATACAATTTTGTTAAGGCATATACTAAGAAAAAGTAGGAGTAAACAAAGTAAATAAGAGGGAAAGAGAGAAAAATATCATGAAAAAGAACATGAAAAGAATGATGGGCTGGATTTTTACAGCGGTATTGATCTGCTGTATCGGATTTACAACAAAGGGCGTGACTGCAGATGCAGCGATTGTTTCCGGTGGTAAGAAGAATTACAGCTACGGTGAATTGCAGAAAGATTTAAAACAACTTAAGAAAAAGTATAAGAATCGTTGTCAGGTGAACGTGATCGGGAAGAGTGAAGATAAGAGAAGTCTTTATGAAGTCGTAATCGGTAATCCTGATGCAAAGAAGCATCTTCTTGTTATGGGGAACCTTCATGCAAGAGAGCATATGACAGTGCAGCTTTGCATGAAGCAGATTGAATATTATTTAAGTAATTACAATAAAAAGATAAGCGGTAAGAAAGTTTCTGCTACATTAGATAAAGTGGCAATTCATTATGTACCATCCTGTAATCCGGACGGAACAGCGATTAGCCAGCGTGGATTTAATGCAATCCGTAATAAAAAGCTTCGTTCAGCTCTTAGAAAGATGGGAGGCAGCTCCAGCAGATGGAAAGCGAATGCAAGAGGTGTAGACTTAAACCGTAACTGGAACGTAGCATTTAAAACATCCGGAAGAAAAGGAAGTTCAGGATACTGTGGACCAAAGGCAGAAAGCGAGAGCGAGACAAGAGCATTAGTAAACTGGTCAAATAGAATCCAGAAACAGGGCAAGATTGTCGGTATTGTAAGCTATCACTCCACAGGCTCCATTATTTACGGTAAGTCAACCAGCCGCGCACCAAAAGCAGTAAGAAATGCAACGACAAGAATGTACCAGACTGCAAAAAGCCTTACAGGTTACCAGCTTGTACAGCATGAAAGCTACGCACTTCCACATGGATACTCCAGAACATATTACCTTTATAAGAAAAAGATTCCATTCATTACAGTAGAAGTTGGAAGAGGAGCAGCACCATTAGGTGGAGGCGAATTCGGCTCTATCTGGGCAAAAAATAAAAACGTCGTAATCAGAGAAGCACAGCTGTTTCAGTAAAGATAACAGCTAAAAAACAGGAGAAAGCGTATAAGAGAGTTCTTATTAAAAGGCAAAAGCCAATAGCCAAAAAACAGGAAAGCGAGCGAATCTTAATATAGAAAAAGCGCATTAGAGCAAAAAAGATAGTTTCCAGAGAATATCGAATCTCATCCCCATATTTACATATGGAGAAAGCGTATAAGAGAGTTCTTATTAAAAGGCAAAAGCCAACAGCCAAAAAACAGGAAAGCGAGCGAATCTTAATATAGAAAAAGCGCATTAGAGCAAAAAAAGATGGCATCCAAGCCATCTTTTTTTGTGAAACTAAGCTTTTTCTATATTAAGATTCGCTCGCTTTCCGTCTCTTTTTGTCCCTTAATAACTCTTATACGGTTTCTCCATCAACTTCACTGTTTCATAAAGCAGCATTGTTGCGGCTCCGGTTCCGCCTTTAGAGTAAATCTCTTTGTCTTCGTCTGATTCGGATGTTCCGGCGATATCAAGATGTACCCAAGGTTTCTTTTCTACGAATTCGCCTAAGAATCTTGCGGCAGCGGTTGCACCACACTTCTTACCGCAGTTTGCGATATCAGCTACGGTGGATGCATTTAAGTTATCATATTCTTCATCGCCCATAGGGAGTCTCCAGATATTCTCTCCTGCAAGGATGGATGCCTGAACGATCTTAGCCATGAGTTCATCGCTGTTACTGAATGCGCCGGTGTAGCGGTCACCGAGGGCAACAACGCATGCGCCGGTTAAGGTTGCTACATCAATTAATGTTGTAGCGCCACATTCGCGGATTGCATAAGTGATGGCATCGATAAGAGCCATACGGCCTTCTGCATCTGTATTAACAACTTCGATGTACTTACCGTTCATAGACTTAACGATATCACCCGGCTTCATAGACTTGCCGGAAATCATGTTCTCGCAGGCTGGGATGACAGCAGTTACGTTAATGCCGAGCTTCGCTTCTGCGATCGCGCCCATTGCAGCGATTACTGCGGCTGCGCCGCCCATGTCACCATGCATACCTTTCATGGCAGTGCCAGGTTTTAAGTTATATCCGCCGGAGTCAAAGCAGAGTCCTTTACCGATTAAGGCAATCTTTTCATCATCAGTAACACGTCCGTTATATTCCATAACGATGAACTTCGCAGACTGTTTTGAACCGCGGGCAACGGCAAGGTAAGAATTCATACCGAGTGCTTCGCAGTCCTGTTTCTCAAGGATGGTGCACTTGATATTGTTCTTTTCGCAGACTTCTTTTGCTTTAGCGGCAAGAGCAGCAGGTGTCATAACGTTCGCTGGTTCATTCACCAGATCACGTGCGGTTGTGACAGCCTTCGCCATCATTCTTGTGTACTGCTCTTCTTTCTTAAAGGATGCAGAATCAATTCCTGTCAGGATTCCAAGATGAAGTTCAGAGGCTTCTGGCTTGTCAGAAATGTACTTATCGAAGGAATAGTCTGCAAGGAGAAGTCCCTTCATAGCGGAACTTAACCAGTAGGAAACATCTTCACCGATCGCAGTCATAAGAAGGTTCTTACCATGGAAACGCTTCGCTTCCTTCATAGCCTGACCAAACTGTAACTGAAATCTTCTTGGAGTTGCCTTCTCAGGGATACCGATAAAGATCAGATTATAGTAAGGCTGGCCCTGATAGGAGAAGTCCTTTCCTCGAAGTCCGTATACCTTGCTTCCGCCAACAAGACCGTCAGCCTGAAGACTTTCAAAAATTTCGCTGACCTTTCCAAGTTCGATACTCAGGCGGTTTTTATGATTATACGTAACGAGCAATGTATCAAATTCGTAGTCCTCCAGATCTACGAGACGTTGTATTTGCATAAATGATACGCTCCTTTCTAAAAAATTTTTAAATGATAAATTATAATAGCAGTAAATATTTATCCTGTAGAAAAATCCGGCAAAATCGAAATGTGGTATTCCAAATGCCGCAATGAAAACTACATTCTAAATAAGTACCAGTCGCACTAAAACAGGGGAAAAGTGCATACTAACCCCTTATATAAATAAAGTTATTTATAGTATAGCACAGTCAAATATTTTAAAACAGAAAAAACTTGTACATATTACATAAAATTTTGGTGCTAAGGTACAGTGTTTTTGCGTAAACTACTTATAAGCAGGGTAAAATATTGTCAGAATAGATTTCAGACAGTGCAATACATCACGTTAGTTTGACAAAGTATCCCTTTTTCAGTATAATAATTAACATAGATAACTAACATTGTTAATTAAGAAAGAGATGGTGATAGAATGAATGAATATTCAATGATGACACAGGAACTGCAGGATCTGGCCGCACTTTCTATGGAACATGGGCAGATTCCTTCCGGTCTGTATGACCAGTACCATGTGTTGCGTGGCCTTCGTGATGTGAATGGTAAGGGTGTGCTGGCAGGACTTACGGATATTTCCACCATCACCTCTTCCAAAGAAGTCGATGGAAAGATGGTCCCCTGCGATGGAGAGCTGCGATACCGCGGTTACGATATCCACGATCTTGTAGACGGTTTTGTAGCAGAGCAGAGATTTGGTTATGAAGAAGTCGCGTATCTCCTTATTTTTGGACGTTTGCCAGAAGAGGAAGAACTGAAAGAATTTCAGAAGCTTCTTGGAAGTTATCGTACATTACCAACGAACTTTGTACGTGACGTTATTATGAAGGCACCGGGTAAGGACATGATGAACACTTTACAAAGAGGCGTACTCACTTTATACGGATACGATGACATGGCAGATAATATTTCTATACCGAACGTACTCCGTCAGTGCCTCCAGCTTACAAGTACCGTACCGCTGCTCGCAGTTTATGGCTATCAGGCATATAACCACTATGTAGAAGGTAAGAGCTTTTATATTCATTCACCGAAACCGGAACTATCTACAGCAGAGAATATCTTGCGTATGCTGCGTCCGAATAAGAAGTATACACCATTAGAGGCGAGAGTTTTAGATGTCGCACTCGTACTTCATATGGACCATGGCGGTGGTAATAACTCCACATTTACAAACCACGTAGTAACCTCATCAGGAACCGACACGTACTCAGCGATGGCAGCATCCCTAGGCTCTCTTAAGGGACCGAAACATGGTGGAGCTAACATCAAGGTTGTACATATGTTTGATGAGATGAAGCAGACAGTAAAAGACTGGGAAGACGAAGACGAGATCAAGAACTATCTTCTGAAGCTCCTTAATAAAGAAGCATTTGACCATAGTGGTTTAATCTATGGAATGGGACATGCCGTATATTCTATCTCTGATCCAAGAGCAAGAATCTTTAAGGGATTCCTTGATAAACTTGCAAGAGAGAAAGGATACGATGAAGAATTTGAATTCTACAACAGAGTAGAAAGACTTGCCGTAGAGACCATTCAGGAAAAGCGCCGCATTTACAAAGGCGTAAGCGCCAACATTGACTTTTACAGCGGCTTAATGTATCGTATCTTAGGACTGCCGGATCAGCTGTTTACCCCGATGTTCGCCGTTGCCCGTATGGTCGGCTGGAGCGCACATCGCTTAGAAGAGCTGATGAACTGCGACAAGATCATCCGTCCGGCATACCAGAGCATAGCCATGGATAAAGAATACGTTCCGATGAAGGACAGGATCGTTATAGCAAAGTAAGTGGTTGTATTTCAGTATATGAAAAGTGTATGAAAAAAATATAAGTATTTTTTGGAGGAAATATGGAAACGAAAGACACAGGCAGTTCTGACTGGCCAGAAGACGAACCTCAGACAGAACAGAAGGTGACTTTAGAAGATTATCAACAGTTAATCATTCAGATGAGAAGGGCGAATGTTCAGTTTCAACAGCTGTGTAACATCCCGTCAGGCGAGTTGACGATGTTACTTACTCTGCGGCGGCTTCTGCTAGCCAAAACATTTGTCATTCCATCCGATATCGGAGATGCGCTGAAGCTGTCAAGACCAGCCGTATCCCGAATGCTTCATAACCTGGAACGGAAAGGGTATCTGGAAATGAAAAGCAGTGAAGAAGATCACCGCTACGTAAAAGTACAGTTTACCCAGGCAGGGAAGAAGCTTATTACCGAAGAGCTGGAGAAGTGTGGAACGCTCTTAGAGAGGGTCAAAGAGCGTATGGGGGAAAAGGATATGAATCAGTTCCTTTACTACTATAGCGAATTCTGCAGCATTCTGATAGATGAGATATTTTAAGAAACAAACGAAACAGACGAAAACAGGAAATCCATTGTTAGTCGCTGCTCTGTATCACTGCAGTCAATATGCTCAATCGCATCTTGACTTTGCTCTAAAGCCGCAGAGACTAGCAATGGATTTCCTGTTTTCTGGTTAGTTTCTGCTATTGGTTAAAATTATCAATTCCATATTGTATTCATTCTTCTATCATCCCTTAGTCCTCCTGAAATGCATATACTTCTTCGACTATTTTTTCAAGAGCATTTTTGACTGCATTCTGTTGAAAATTAAAGAGGAGCCGGATTGCTCCGACTCCTCCAAGTATGTGTCCGCAAACACATACCCCAATTGCTATCTATAATATACTATGTATAAGTGAAATATGCAAGCATTATATGAAATTTTTCAAGGTGTTCAGGCGAGAAAACAAATCGGGATGAATGGTAATAGCTGAAACATTCGGGTTTACGGATGATTCGTATTCTCGTGTGATTTTCTCAAATTCTCGAACAAATGACTTAATCTCAGTTTTTGAAACTTTCAGCAATTTTAAGTAATAACAAATGAGAATAATATAGTCACCAATAGTTTTAAAATTTATGTAAGGCATTCCCATTTCTAAAATCAGACACTGTTTCATTGGTCTGGATGGGTCCATTTTTTTGAAACGAGTATCGTATACTACATCATTATGGGCAATAGCATTTCTCAGATCCTTTAAGGCATATACATATTTATAAAGCAATTCCCGGTAGGTATCGCTGGATAGATTTATGCCGATTGAACGGGATACTTTTTCACGCATATCAATAGTCAGACAGGAAAGTAGATAACCAAAATCGCCCATAGTAAGAATTTCGAAAATTGCCCAAATTGGAACCTCATTATAGTTGACATTATTATAAAAATGGGTGATTTTAGGGTTCTCTTTGCGGTATGCAGCGGCTATGGTATTTTGTATGGAACCTTGGAGATTCAGTTTGTTATTTTGGTATTTCTTTTTTATATCTTCGCGAGTTCCAGCTGGAGCATTTTTGTAACTGCTGATTGCTTTATCATACATATTATAGACACTGCTTGAATTTATTTCTGTCATAATTGTGTTTAATGCAATATTTTTAAGAGCAGTTTCGATAAACATCATTTTCCCATATAAAAGAGACTTTAGTTTTGTGTCATATTGTATGGTTGCGTTGATCTCATTGTATGAGGTAAATGGAAGGCGGTTTGAGGATGATACAAAAAAGCGGTATCCCTTATAACCATGAAAATATCCTGTATTGATCAGTTGCTGCTTTTGTGAAGTCCCTGAGATGGAAATTCCGTTATTTCTAAGATGCCGCATTAAGGCATCAGTTGATTTATAGTCTGTTTTTGCCATAATATCTCCTAAGTGTTTGTGATAATAAGTTAAGTACTAAAACTTCCCATACCTAAAATGGGATTCGCATTTTGAAAATTCAACCTCTTTTTTCATACCATTACATCTGGCAAGAAGCTTGCCAACATGATGTTTGGAAAAAATCTCTGGACACAATCATTTAAGGCTTTCTAAAATTCTTCTAGTTTCTTTAAAAGTGCCATTTCACCTGAGACTTTATATTTTGCGCAGAAGCGGCACAGTGCGAACAGGGTGTCTCCTAACTTTTCGGAAAGTTCTTCATCGCTGCTGAACTTCTTTTCAGGGTCTTCGCCGGCGGTGCCGAGCTGCAGATTGATGACGGAAGTGAGAAGATCTTTGAATACATCTTCATCGTTGGTGGAAAGTACACCGGCAGAGGCAGCCTTTTTCGCTACCTTTTCACCGCGGATGAGGGCAGGAAAGTTTTCCGGGATAAGATCGATGTCCTCTTTTAAAGAGGTCTGTTTATGCCCTTCTTCCTGTGCCTTTAACTTCTCCCAGTCAGCTTGCTGTTGTTCTACGCTGTCATAATGGCGGCCGGCAAATACATGTGGATGACGGTGGATCATCTTGCGTGCGATGCCGTCAATCACATCTTCGATGGCAAATTCACCGTTATCTTCGGCAACCTGTGACTGTAAAAGCACCTGGAAAAGAAGGTCGCCAAGTTCTTCTTTTAAGTTGGTGCAGTCTCCGGTTTTAGTCAGGTTAGATACAGCCTGATTCACTTCGTAGGCTTCTTCTAACGTATATAATTTAAGCGATTCGTGTGTCTGTGACTTATCCCATGGGCAGCCATTCTCTCCGCGAAGTGTTGCCACGATTGCCTGTAATTCCTGAAAATTAAACTTTTTATCCATAGTATGCCCCTCCTCCGGGCAAAATAGACAATTCTTAAATATGCAAAAGAATAGAAAAGTCTATTGTAAAAATATGTTATTTGCTATATTATATCAATAAGTCACGAAAAAATCTACATTAACTATGTAAAAAGAAAGAAGGAAGGATTGATGAACAACTTTGGACGGACGGTACTGGCATTGGGGCTGGGTACAGTCATGACATTTACGAATCCGGAGTGCTTTTTTCAGGCAGAGTCAGAGCCGACGATGGTTTATGCGGCAGAGAAAGCCGCCGCACAGGGCAGGAGGCTGACGGTGCAGAGTAGATCTAGTATATCTGTAAGAGTATCTGCCGATTGTTTAGGAAAAAGTGAGAGTACGACAGAAGTGACGACAAAGAAGGAAGAAGGTACGAAGGCTTCTTCCGAGAAGAATACCGAAGGCAGCAGTACCGGAAAGGATGAATCGCAGACGAATCATACGACAGAAAGTACGCATACTACGTCGGGAAGCGATACATCAAGTGGTACGGAAGGAAGTTCAGGATCAGGCAGTCAGACATCCGGAGGAAGTTCTACATCAGGAAGTTCTACATCAGGAAGTTCTGTATCTGGAAGCAGTTCGGCAGGAAGTTCGGCATCTGAGAATGGCACATCGGGCAGCAGCTCTTCAAACGATGCTTCGCATCAGACAGAGCAGACCGGCAGTTCGGCATCTGGGTCAGATGGACAGGCAGATAGTAATAAGAATACGACACAGGATAAGAATTCTGATCATTTAGAGGATGACCGTACGAATGGGAATACAGATAACACCGCACAGAATAACAAGATTTCTACAAGAAAAGATATGGAGATCAGGACAAAGAGTGCGGTTAAGAACATCAAGGAGGAGATTGCAGAGGAAGATGCACCGGATGGAAGAGATACGGTCAATACATTTATTCCGAAAGTATATAACGATACCCGTCTTTCGATGAAGAATCATAAAGAGTATATAGCCGGTTATATTTATTTTAATCAGGGAGATAGCGCATGGAATCAGAATGGGTACTGTATTGCAAAGGCAGGCTGTGGACCGACTTCCATGGCAGTTGTCATTACATCGCTTACCGGCAAGTGGGTTACTCCACTTGATACAGCCATCTGGGGATACCAGCATGGATTTTATTCAAGAGAAGGCTCTGCTCACGAGATGATACCGGCGATGGCGGCGGCATATGGGCTTCGCTGTCAGGGAGCAGGAACAGACTATCAGACGATTAAGAAGGCGCTTAAGGCAGGTAAGCCGGTCGTATGCCTTATGGGACCGGGGTATTTTACAAGAGGCGGTCACTTTATGGTCCTCGTTGCAATCGATAACAATGACTGTGTTACGGTTGCCGATGTAGGAAGCAGAACACGTTCCGCTTACAAGTATCGGCTGGCAGATGTTATTGCACAGTCAAAGGGAGCAAGTGCCGGTGGCCCTTTCTGGATAATGTCTTACGATAAGGGAAGCAGTGCGGTCCGGAGGAAGAAGGCGATTAAGAATTATACGCAGGAAGATTTGAAAGAAGACTTTGCAGATGCTTCGTATATGAAGGTGACAGGAGAACTTCCTGAATTATTAAAGAAAGAGAAGAAGGAAGTATCTGTTAAGAAGGTTGTGTCCATTCTTAAGATGTCCACAGGAGGAAGTCTTCTTAATACACTTAGGGTGAATAATACAGGTTCTTCTTTTTCACCGGTAAGCCGGAGCAGCCAGCTTGTTTCGATCACAGCGAAAGCAAAAGATACAAAAGGTACAAAAGAAGCAGGTAATGCGGAATACTTAAAGAAGTCACAGGATCAGGCACTTACGTTAAAGCAGGATATTGCCCGGAGACAGTGGGAGAAGAAGATTCCTTTATCGAAGCTGGAATGTTATTTAAAAGGAACAATAAAAAAGAATGCATTTACTAAATAAAGTTAGTCCAGGAGCTTAAAAATCATAAGAGAAAGAAACCGATAAGAGTTATGAGAAAGATTAATTACAGAATTACAGTGAATATTACGCAGAAGACGATGAAGCTCGGATTCCGCGCCAAGATGCCGGAGGAGATGGAGGGAAAGCGCATACGTGTACAGGCAGTATTTACGCAAAGACAGGTAGAACGCCGTTTTCCGATGGAAGTAGTGATTGAAGAGGGCGAAGTGGGCGAGCAGATCCGCGCCGATGCAGAGATTCTTCTGCCATATGTATTTTACAGTCCGCCACGCCATAAGGTGAATGTTGTGTTTGCGCTCTGGTGCGGAGCAGAAGAGATCAGCCTTGATGACCAGCCATTTCCGGTACAGAAGGAGCTTTTTGCAAGGGCAGAGATCGTGCGTAAGAGAAATCTGCTTAAGTTTGCAGGTTGTTCTCTCGTTCTGCCATTTTTGCTCGTAAGAGATTACTTTAAAGAAGGAAAGAACTTTATAAAGGCGGCGAAGCGGGCGAATGAGACAGTGTACCGTATCAGTGGATATAATTACAGTGCACGTCAGCAGAATACCGACTATTTTGCTGCCAGATACCGTAAATACGTGGCAAAGAATAAGGTGAAGCCGAACCAGATTCTTTTTCTGTCGGAAAGAGAGCCAGAAGAGGGCGGCAATCTTATGCTTGTAAAGAAGTGGTTTGAGGAGAACGAACCGGAAGTAGAGATCGCTACATTTATTAATACAAAGACGGTAGACCAGTTAAAGAAGAGAGAACTGCGGGAGTGTGCCTTAAAGTGCGCCACATCGGCAGTCATTATTCTAGAAGACTTTTATCCGCAGCTTCATAGCATTCAGAAGAGGAACGAGACGAAGATTATCCAGTTATGGCATGCCTGCGGTGCCTTTAAGACGTTCGGGCTTACCCGTATGGGGAAAAAGGGCGGTGCGCCACAAACTTCCATGAATCACAGGAATTATGATCTCGTACCGGTAAGCAGCGATACCGTAAGAGACATTTATGCGGAAGCATTCGGTATCTCACCAAGTAAGGTACAGGCGCTCGGCGTGCCTCGTACAGACCGGCTTTTTGACTGGGAATACGAAGAAGAAAAGCGCAGGGAACTTTATGAGAAGTACCCGGCATTTAAGGACAATCGTGTCATTTTGTTTGCGCCGACATTCCGAGGAGATGGGAATAAAGATGCACACTATCCACCGGAGGCATTTGACGTTAATCGCTTTATGGAACGGCAGCCGGAAGATACGGTGCTTATTCTCAAGAATCATCCGTTTGTAAAGCAGAGCTTTTTTGTAGAAGAGCAGTGGAAGGACAGAGTGTTTGACCTTAGTACAAAGGAGCATATTAATGACCTTATGCTCATAAGCAACCTTCTTATCACAGATTATAGCTCAAGTGTATTTGAAGCGGCAATCTTAGAACTTCCGATGCTGTTTTATGCATTTGATGAGACGGAATATATGGATAGCAGAGACTTTTACTTTGATTATGACCAGTTCACTCCGGGACCGGTTGTCGCAGACTTCGAAGCTTTATGTGAAAAGGCAGCATCCATGCTTGAGAATATTGTGTCAGAAGTAGAACAATCAGACCTCGATAACTTCCGCAGAGTTTTCCTAAATATGGTTGATGGACACAGTACAGAACGCATTTGCAGAAAAATAAAAACCAACTATATAAATATTTAGTTAAATTTGCAAAGAAAGTTTGACAAATGGAAGGGAATAATATAAAATATTGGAAGTAAGATGATTTTGTAATGGGAATTTACTATCATTTGCACAATATTGACAACACTGGGAATGACGTTATAGAGTCCGTAACATGACAATATAATAACATATTTAACGAATGACAAGGGGATTTTAATATGAAAGGAATAGTATTAGCTGCCGGCAAAGGTACCAGACTGTACCCTATGACAAAGCCGGTCTGTAAACCATTATTACCAGTATATGATAAGCCATTAATTTATTATCCGATCGCTACTTTACTTCAGGCAGGGATCAAGGACATTCTCGTAATCATTCCACCAGGAGAAGAGAAGGAATTTATGAATCTTCTTGGAGACGGAAGTGAGTTTGGAATTCATATCGAGTTTGCCGTACAGAAGGTTGCACGCGGAATCGCAGATGCCCTCATTATCGGGGAAGATTTTATCGGAGATGACTCCGTATGTCTCGTATTAGGAGATAACATTTTCCACTGCCATAATCTTGACGAGATTATGAAGGAAGCCATCAAGGATGACCATGGTGCGAAGGTATTCGGTTATTATGTAGACGATCCAAGACCATTCGGTGTAGTAGAGTTTGATGAGAACGGCCATGCCGTATCCATCGAAGAGAAGCCGAAGAATCCGAAGTCGAATTACATCGTACCAGGATTATATTTCTATGATAATCAGGTAATCGACATCGCTAAGAATCTTGAGCCATCTGCCAGAGGTGAGTACGAGATCACCGATGTTAACTTAGAATACTTAAGAAGAGGTCAGTTAAAGGTTATCCCATTTGACAGAGGACTCACCTGGATGGATGCCGGAACCGCAGACAGTATGTTAGAAGCGGCGGAGATCGTTAAGGCACTCCAGAAGTCCGGATGCTATGTAGGCTGCTTAGAAGAACTTGCATGGAAAGAAGGATTTATATCTTTAGACAAGATTCACGAGATTGGAGAAAGTTTAAAGATGACCAATTATGGACAGTATTTACTTAAGTTAAAGTAAGAACTTGTTAAAGAACGATTTTCAATTGCTGTAAGTGGGGGTATTTTGTTAACTGTAAAGTAAAAAGTTGCCATCGCATTTGCGAGATAGTCTCATTCTTAGAGACGGATAACAACTTTTTACAAGGGAAAGTACAAGAATTTCCATTATTATACTAGAATGAGAATATAACGGCGAAATGTAATAAGAACTTCAAAATAACAGTTTGCACACCGCCTAACATTTTGAAAAAAACTTTCCATTTTTTAGTTGACAAATGAATCGCCCTATGATATACTACAGTCATCACAAAAACATTGCACAGGCAGCAGGTCATTAAAAAGTAAAATAAGAAGTAGACGCTGCGCCAGAGAGGAGAGTACGTTATGCAGAGTACTGGAATAGTAAGAAAGCTTGATTCATTAGGAAGAATTACATTACCAATGGAACTTCGTAAAAGTTTCGACATCGGTGAGAGAGAACCTTTAGAAATCTTCACAGAAGAAGATAAGATCATCATTAAGAAGTATAACCCTAGTGATATCTTTACAGGACAGTGTGAAGACCTCATTGAATA
>JABLTO010138464.1_pt1 | contig 15042 bp, 9 predicted proteins | sample 7160091 | NCBI WGS metagenome assembly JABLTO01 (sample SAMN14651225, study PRJNA627086) | human gut metagenome | isolation source: feces | host: Homo sapiens
AATTCGCAGGTATATGATGCGCTCAGGCTGATTTTAAAGAAGTTCGGGCTGGAGCTTTATGAATATAATAATGCACTGTTTGTCAGTGCGGATGAGGATAACGCCGGCATGGGAGATGCCGGCTTTGGCTTTACTAATGAGGAGCTGAGGCGCGCTCTTGGTGTCAGGGTGAACAAGGAGCTTTTTTTGTGTTATCTTATAATATACTGTACCATGACGGAATTCTATAAGACGTCGGGCAGCTACACCTACACGGAGTTCGTAAGACATGAGGATGTCATAAAGGCTGTTGACAGCGCTTTGGTGAAGGTTATTGACCCTTCGGCAGGGCTTGTGCTTGATGATGTTGAGGAGAACAGCTTTAAGACGCTTGCGCTGCTGTGGGATGAGCTTCCTGTCACGTCGACCGATGACGTTCAGGGACAGAGAGCCGCCAGAAATTCCAAGACGGGCTATGTTAAACTTACGTTTAACTTTCTTGTGGCTCAGGGGCTTTTCGTGGAAAATCAGGATAAATATTATCCGACAGACAGATTCAAGGCTATGGCGGAGAATTATTACAGTATCAACAGAGGCAGGCTATACGAGATATTAACAAGGGAAGAACAGGAGGCACAGAATGCCGCAGATTAACAGAATCAGGGTCAACAATATAAAATATAATTTTGGCACTCAGTTCTACGATGATTTTCTGATGCGTTTTTCGTGCAGGAACACCATATATGACCTTGCAAACGGCGGAGGTAAGAGTGTGCTCATGCTTCTTCTGCTTCAGACGATGCTTCCGAACTGTACTCTTGACGAGAAGCAGCCTGTGGAGAAGCTGTTCGCGCAGCCGGGAGGAAGCACCACAATACATTCGCTTGTGGAGTGGAAATTAGATTCCTGCGATGTAAAGAACGGCTACAAGTACATGACCTGCGGCTTCTGCGCGCGTAAGGCGAGGGCAGGTGAGGACGCCGAGGGCGAGCAGAAGACGGGAATAGAGTATTTTAACTACTGTATTTTTTACAGGGAGTTCGGGGACAATGATATCAAGAATCTTCCGTTGTCCGATGGCAGGGAGAGAATTACCTACAATGGGCTGAAGGCATACCTGCGCGACCTTGAGAAGAAGGACTTCGGTGTGAAGGTGCGGCTTTTTGAGCGCAAGGGGGATTACCTAAGCTTTATAAATGACTATGGAATCTATGAGAGCCACTGGGAGCTGGTAAGGGGAATCAATAAGACCGAGGGACATGTCAGGACTTATTTTGAGAGTAATTACAGAACCACCAGAAAGGTTGTCGAGGATTTACTGATAGAGGAGATTATTGAGAAGTCGTACAACAACCGTATCCGCGGCGGTAACGGCGATGATGAGATGTCAAAGACCCTTCTTGAGATAAAGGATAAGCTATTGGAGCTTGCAAAGAGAAGGGAGACGATGGATAATTACGATAAGGAGATTAAGCTCATATCCGATTTTTCCACCAAGGTGACAGACTTCGGAAATATATTTGAGCGCAAGGAGGAGGGAAAGAACAGGCTCTTTAAGTACCTTCTCATGGCACAGGCGCAGACGAAGAAGAACGAAGCGCAGGCGCAGAAGCTTGCCGCAGATATAGCGGGCATCAGGCAGGCACAGCTTGAGGAGGAGAGGCTTATATCGGCGGCGCTTATCGCCGATGAGGAGGCGGAGCTTAGAAAGGTGCGTGCTCTGGTGGACAGCCTTTCGGAGAGCTATGAGCAGGCAGAGAAGAGCTTCGATAAAAAGAAGGAGGAGCTTGAGCTTTCCTACGCGGCGGAGGACTATGCGGATTATGTAAGGCAGGAGAGAAGCCTTGCGGAGCTTAAGCAGTATATTGACAACCGCAGCAGGGGAAGAGAGGACCTTGCAAAGGAGCTTGAAGGTCTGGCAGCGGCGAAGCACGCATATATGGCGGAGGAGCTTTCCACAACCGGGCACAGCCTTAGTGAAACAGAGGCAGAATTGCAGGAGAGCACGGAGGCGCTTGATAATCTTAGAGAGAATTACCGCATGAGCGATAACGAGTGTGCGAGAATCGACGGAGAGCTGGCCGGATACCGGAGGCAGGTTAAGGAGCTTGAGGGCGAGCTTGCAGGTAAGTTAAAAGCAACGCCGCTCCTTGTGACGGAGAATGCGCCGGCGGAGGCAGAGCGCTATGGGGAAAATATCGCGGCATTGAAGGAAGCACTTGCGGCATTGGGTGATGAGCAGGCTAAGCTTAAGTTAAAGAGCGACAGCGATATAAATGAGCATGCGCAGACAACAGCGCAGCTGCAGATTTGCAGTAACAATATAGAGAAGCTTGAAAAAGAGCTTGCGGGGGCTAAGGACAGGGAGCGGGAGCTTGCTGCACTTGCGAAGGTGTACGGTGAGCCGGATACGGATAATCTGCTTAGGTCACTTGGAGGTATTTATGACAGAATACTTTCACAGCGTGAACAGTTAAAAAATAAGAAGAGTGAGACACAGGGCTATATAAGCGCCATAGAGAACCTTAAACCTGTAGATTCCGATGGTGTTAAGAGAATGTGCGAATATCTTTCGAGCAGATATGAGGGAAGCGTTGTGAGCGGCGCCGAATATCTGAGGGAGAAAACAAGCGATGAATGTGCCGCACTCGCGGCACGTTTTCCGTACCTTCCGTATTCCGTGCTTGCGGGTGAAGACTATGACAGTATATGCCGTGACAGGAATGTGATGGCAATGGACTGCGGAGTAGTCCCGATAATAAGACTGTCGGCAGTGGAAGCATTGTTAGAGAACGATAATGAACCGGCGGTGCCGCAGGATGATGACAACTATATGCTTGCGTGCCGTGACCTGTCATTTATATATGATGAGGCGGGACGTCAGGCGGGAATAAGGAAGGCGTCGGAGGAGCTTGAGCAGATAAATGCAGAGCTGGTGAAGCTTGAGAACAGATATGAGGCGGTAAAGAGCGACTATGAGAGGGTGAGCGGTTACGCATGCACACCACTGAAAAATACTTCGGAGCTTGAGCTGCTTCTTGCAGGTCAGAGGTCGGAGCTTGAACACCTTGACAGCCGGCTTGAAAGGCTTGCCGATATCAATGAGGGCGCAAAGGAGCGCTCCCTGCAGATATCAGGTCAGAGGTCAGAGCTTGAAAGGAAGCTTTCGGAAAGTATTGAGATAAGGGATAACCTTGAGGATATAGTGCGCCTCAGTGAAAGGCTTGCCGAGTATTTACAGGAGATAAAAAAGAGCGAAGCTGATAAGGAATCGGCAGTCAAGGCAAGGAGGCTCTCAAAGGAGCTGTGCGAGAGCAGGGAGAGGGCATTTAAGGAGCTGGAGAATAAAAGAAATATACTTCAGGAGACTATAGCTAAGATAAAAAAGACATGGGAGCGGTACGCTCCTTACTATAAGGAGCAGGCAGGAACAGAAGCTGAACAGGAAGAAGTGAATGTTACGGCAGACGAGATAGACGCGAAATTTAATGCGATATATTCACTTATCACTGATGAGCTGGGTGATATAGCGGACAAGGAAAAGCTCATGTCTAACTGCACGGCGGCAATGGAAAAGGCGGAGCGCTCGATGCTTTACAGAGGTGTGAGCCTTGAGAGGGCAAAGGAGCTTGACAGCCGTGGACTTTTAAAGGAGAAGAGCAATGCGCAGATAAATGCCATGGCTGATGAGCAGGAGAAGCTCAGGCAGAACATGAAGAACCTGCAGGGGGAGCTTGATGCTGCCAGCACACAGATGAACAGGATTGAGGGAAGCTGTGAGTACGCGAAAAGAAGCTATGAGGAGCATTACGGAGAGTATATGCCTGTGGAAATAAATAATCCTCAGGAATATGCAGGGCAGCACAAGGCGGAGCTTTCGAGGCTTAAGAAGGAGCTTTCAAGACTTTCGGGGCTTGAAAAGGATAATCTCAAGGAGCAGACGGCATGTATGGTGATGCAGAAGGATCTTGAACGCATGGTAAGGACTGCCGCTCCGGATGCAGATGATATTATAAGCCGGATGACAACCGAGGGCGCGGATGAAGACAGTGTGTCCGATGAGAAGCTCACCAACGAAATGTATGAGGAGGCAGGGCGCACCTTTGACGGTGTGTTGAAGGAGGAACAGAAAAAGCGCACTGCATTCACCAGGGCACGAGATCTGCTTGTCGATGAGCTTATGAGTCTTAACGCGTATGAGCTTGCACAGGAGGTGAAGCAGAATGTCCTTCCTCCGCAGACACAGGAGGAGGCAGCGGCTCTCACGGATGCGCTTGGAACAACCAAGGACTGTATTGAATTAGAGCGCGGCAGAATAAGCAGGGGCATTGAGGACATGGAGCTTATCAAGAGCAATTTTGAGAACAGATGTGTCCAGATATGCACCAATATACGCTCTGAGCTTGAAAGGCTGGATAAGCTTTCAAGAATCACTCTTGACGAGGAAGCTATTCCGGTATTGTCATTGCAGATTCCGTATGTGAAGGAAGAAATGTATAAAGACAGGATGTCTGTATATATTAATGAGACGGTATCCCTGGCAGAGGGCTTCAGGACTATGGACGAGAGGCTTAAATTCATAAGGGGAAGGCTCTGCTGGAAGAGACTGTTCTCCGTCATAGTTACGGACATGAACAGTATAAGATTAAGCCTGTACAAGCGTGAGAGGATAAAGGATCAGAGCCGTTATCTGCGCTATGAGGAGGCAGTCGGAAGTACAGGGCAGTCACAGGGTATATATATCCAGTTCCTTGTCTCTGTGATCAATTATATTGCAAGCATAAACGCAGGAGGAAAAGAGGCAGCAGTGCTCGGAAAGACGATATTTATTGATAATCCGTTCGGTGCGGCGAAGGATATATATATCTGGGAACCTATCTTTAAGCTTTTAAAGACCAACCATGTCCAGCTCATTGTCCCGGCGCGAGGAGCTACTCCGGCTATAACAGGACGATTCGATGTCAATTATGTACTTGGACAGAGACTTGTGGATAAAAAACAGCAGACAGTTGTGGTTGATTACCACAGTCAGGTAGCAGAGAGCGAACTTGAATACGAAAGACTAACTTTTTCACAGGAAAGTTTTGATTTTCTCTAGGTGCTGTGATAAACTGGAAAAAAGCATGTAATGTGAGGTGAACATATTGGACAAGTATGAGTTGACCATTAAGATAGAAAAACTGGATAAGCTTGTAAAGAGCGGGGATTATGTCAATGCTGCCAAGGTTGCAGAGCAGCTTGAATGGAAGAAGATGAAACAGTGGACAGTCATGTCCAATGCTATAGAAGCGTATGTTGCAACAGGGAAATATGATAAGGCGAGAAATGTGTGCATTTATGCCTATAACCGTAAGCTTGGCGGAAGGAGACTTCTGGCAACTCTTATGGAGATGTATGTCAAGCTCGGTGAGCTGGATGATGCGGAGGAGATTTATCAGGAATATGTGGAGCTGGCACCGCGCGATGTGACCGGATATATCCTTCTGTATAAGTTAAAGCGCGCTAAGAAGGCACCTGTCGAGGAGCTTATAACCATTCTTCAGAACTACAAGGATAAGGAGCTTGACGAGGAGTATGAGTATGAGCTTGCGCTTCTCTACAGCGAGGCAGGACTTACCGACAAGTGTGTGAGGGAATGTGATGAGCTGGTGCTGTGGTTCGCAGATGGAATATATGTCGAGAAGGCGTTGAGACTTAAGCAGATGTATGTTCCGCTGACACCGGGGCAGATGGAGAAGCTTGCAAGGCTTGAGAAGCTGTCCTCGCTCGGAATAAACAGCTCAGCTGTGTATGACGGCATGGGCGGTGAGCCGGCGCAGACGGAAGCTGCAGCAACAGAGGCGGAGCCGGACACAGCTTATGGGTATGGTGACCGTGCGTACAATAATCATGGATACGATACTGACAACGCCGGTGCGTATGATAATGGAGAATATGATACCCGCGATATTAGTGCGTACGAACAACATGAATATGATACCCACGATACCCGACAGGACTATAATATGTCTTATGAGCCGACAGCTGAGGAAGCAGAGGACTATGACAACGAGGCATTATATGCCCTTGATGAAGAACAGGAGCAACATGAGCAGCAGAAGCCGGGTATTGTTGAGGAGCCTGTGAGCCATGAAGCGGAGCCGGAAGAGCCAGAAGAGCCGGAAGATTATGCCGAAGAGGCGGATTCTGCGGATGAGGAGAACAAGCCGGTATACATTGATGATATAGGAAACACAACAGAGTGGTCACCTATAGATATCGATAATGCTATATCAGCGCAGCCGGAGCCTGAAAAAGAAGTTAAACCACAGCCTTTAGAGAGAAAGCCTGCAAAGACAGCTATAAAAGAAGATATGCAGAAGCTTGAGCCGGATTATGATATAAGTATAAAGGTTCCCGACTATTCAGTATATGACACCAGAAACGTGCAGCAGGAGCTTAAGGCGAATGTCAATGAGATAATGGAGGCATATAAGAACAGGGAGAGAACCGAGGCACTCAGGGAAGCGGCACAGCTTGAAGATATACAGGATGATTCTGAGCCTACGAAGGAAATTATAATCAACAAGCACCAGTGGCGCAAGGCGTCAAGGAATGCAGCAAAGACACATGACGACAATGGAAAAAAGGCTTCGCCCGGCAGTACTGTGTCCGACAGCAGGCTGCCAGATATTAATTCCCTGAAAAATGCCGATATAAGAGAAGTCACGCAGCAGCTTACGCTTGAACAGATGTCGGAGCTTGTAGCACAGCTTCAGGCTGAGCAGGAGCGGAGAAGGAGGGAGGCGGCAGCAGACCGCGAAGCCAACTCTTCACAGATGGACATAACACAGTGGCTTTCCGATTTAGATGATGAGGATGATGAGAAGCAGCCTGATAATCGTGCCACAAGGGAGATTCCTGTAGCTGAGATTAAGAAGATGGTTATGCCTGTCAAATCAGAAGAGGAACAGGCTGAGGCACCACAGCAGCATACCCAGGACAGAAGGCGGGAGCCTGCACAGACTGAGCAGAAGGCAGATGACTACAGCAAAGAGGAGAGGGAAGCTCTCGAGAGGACGGTCAGGGAGATAGCTGCGTCAATCAATCCGGATGGGGAACCGAAGGCAGAATCGGATAAGCAGGAGACTGAAGCTGAGGAGGAAGAATTCGAGGAGATTCCGGATATAGATGACAATGAGAGCATCGAAGAGGAAAATGATGTAAATGATGAGTCAGATGAAACAGGAGGTGTGCCTGATCTTGAACATGCGATAAATGCCGGAATAGAGCAGATAATCGAGGATAATGCCAAGGCAGCTGTAGGAGTTTCTGATTCGGGAAGATATCTGCTCAAGGATGAGGAGAGAGTATATCTTGACAGATACTTATATATGTCCGGCATGGAGAAGAGGTTGTGCAGATACATCGGAGCTAAGAGAGCTGAGGCTGTGGGAAAGCTTGATAATGCAGGGCATGCAGCCATCATGGGCAGCCGCACCACCGACAAGACAGCCTTTGCGATCAATCTGTTTAAAGCACTTCATGTGTATGACGAAGACCGTGAGCAGAAGCTTGCGCGCATATCAGCGGAAAAGATAAATGAGAAGGGCTATGAGGTGTATGCGGATAAGCTCGCAGGTCAGACTCTCGTAATTGAGAATGCAGGACGGTTAAAGAGGGAAACACTTGTCTCAATGATGAAGCTTAGTCGCAACACATTGTTTATTATCATGGACGAAGAGTTCGAGATAAATAAGCTCTTTGCGGACAATCCGGATATTGCAGATAATTTCACGGGCTGCTTTTTACTTAAGCAGTATACGGTAAATGAGCTTGTGGATATTGCCAAGGATTATGCGGAGAGTCAGGGATGGAGAGTCGAGGATAAGGCACTTTTAAAGCTGTATCTGATACTCAGCCAGGTTCCGAATGATGATCAGGGTAATGTTGTTGAACTGGTAAAGGAGATAATGAACCACGCTGCAGGACATGCGAAAAACAGGCTTGGCAATAAGCTTTTCGGCAGATTCCGTTCTGTTCTTACCATCAAGGAGGGTGACTTAAGTTCAGAGGATGAGTATGAAGATGACGAGGACGAAGAGAATACGGAAGCTGAGGAGGATACGCAGCCAGATGACTCTATAGAGAACGACAGGGATAAGCCTAAAAAAGAGAAAAAATCACGGGCCTGGAAGAAGAATAAGCAGGCAGAGAAAAGGGCTTTTTCTGATGATACAGAAGATAATGACGACTATGATGAAGATGATGAGTACGACGATGACTATGATGATGACGATGATTATGATGAATAGTCGACATTAGAAGGTATGCTATTATTGGCAGACAATATTAAAATATAACCTGGAGGAGAAGGCAATGGGAAATGTAAAGGAAACAATTGAGAGCGGCAAAGCTGTTCTCGGAATCGAGTTCGGTTCAACAAGAATTAAGGCGGTACTCATTGATGAGAAGCATACACCGATAGCAGGGGGAAGCCATGAATGGGAGAACCGCTATGAGAATGGTGTGTGGACATATAGCCTTGATGATATATGGAGAGGTCTTACAGACTGTTATGCATCGTTGAAGGCGGATGTAAAGGAAAAATACGGAGTTACACTCAAAAGGCTTGGGGCAATAGGCTTTTCAGCCATGATGCACGGCTACATGGTATTTGATAAGGATGGGCAGCTTTTAGTTCCGTTCAGGACATGGAGAAACAGCATAACCGAGGAGGCAGCCGACGAGCTTACTTCACTTTTTAATTACAACATTCCTCAGAGATGGAGCATTGCCCATCTTTATCAGGCAATGTTAAATAATGAGGAGCACCTTCCGCGTATTGACTACATGACAACACTGGAGGGCTTCATACACTGGAAGCTTACCGGAAAGAGGGTTATCGGTGTCGGTGAAGCTTCCGGCATGTTCCCAATTGATACTGCTGCTAAGAATTATAATGCAAATATGGTAGGCAGATTCGACTCGCTCATCGAGGAGAGAAATGCACAGGGAGACAAGGCACAGCTTCCATGGAGACTCATGGATATTATGCCGAAGGTGCTTCTTGCGGGTGATGAGGCAGGAGTTCTCACAGCAGAGGGCGCAGCGCTCCTTGATAAGGATGGTGACCTTGAGGCGGGAATACCTATGTGCCCGCCTGAGGGAGATGCAGGAACAGGAATGACAGCAACCAACGCTGTTGCGGTGAGAACAGGAAATGTATCAGCCGGGACAAGCGTATTCGCGATGATAGTCATGGAGAAGGAGCTTTCCAAGGTATATCCTGAGATTGACCTTGTCACAACACCTACAGGAAATCTTGTATCCATGGTTCATTGCAACAACTGCACATCCGACCTCAACGCATGGGTCAACATATTCAAGGAGTTCGAGGAAGCTCTCGGAATACCTGTTGATATGAATAAGCTCTTTTCGGTCCTCTACAATAAGGCACTTGAGGGAGATGCAGACTGCGGCGGACTTATGTCCTATGGCTACATATCGGGCGAGAATATCACTCACATGGAGGAGGGAAGACCTCTGTTTGTGAGAAATACCAACAGTAAATTCAGTCTTGCCAACTTTATGAGAACACACCTTTACACATCACTCGGTGCTCTTAAGATAGGACTTGACATCTTACTAAAGGAAGAGGGTGTTAAGGTGGATTCCATCACAGGACACGGCGGACTCTTTAAGACCAAGGGGGTCGGCCAGAGCTTCCTTGCGGCAGCCATGGACGCTCCTATAACCGTCATGGAGACAGCAGGCGAGGGCGGTGCATGGGGAATGGCACTTCTTGCAGCATACATGATTAACAAAAATGACGGTGAGACACTTGACGATTACCTGAATAACAAGGTATTTGCCGGACAGACGGGAAGCACATTGGAGCCTGCAGCGGAGGATGTCAAGGGCTTTGATGAGTTTATCGAGCGATATAAGGCAGGCCTTGCGGTAGAAAGAGCGGCAGTGGATTCACTTTAATTTGAACGCAGAATAAGCAATCCCCCGCTTCAAGTGCGTAGAGCACTAAGCGGTGGGTAAGGGGGATGCGAACTGCGTTCATGAGCAAGCAGCGAAAGCGGATTGCGAATGTCCGCTTTACTAATCAATCACTTATATATAGATTCGAGGTATCAAAAGATGCCGGTTTAATTTAAGAGTATACATAAATGTTTTGATACCGGAATCATATAAACAAGGAGAAGGGAAGGTTTTATTATGTTAGAAGCGTTAAAAAAAGAAGTATACGAGGCTAATATGGAGCTTGTAAAGAGGGGACTTGTAATCTACACATGGGGAAATGTCAGCGGTATCGACAGGGAGAGCGGACTTGTTGTAATCAAGCCGAGCGGTGTCGAGTATGATGTTATGACACCTGATGACATGGTTGTTGTGGACATGGACGGAAAAGTAGTTGAGGGTAAGTATAAGCCTTCATCGGACACGGCTACACATCTTGTGCTCTATAAGCAGTACTCGGAGATTGGCGGTGTTGTACATACACATTCTAAGTGGGCAGTCACATTCGCGCAGGCGGGAATGGATATTCCGGCATTCGGAACAACACACGCAGACTATTTCTACGGCGATGTTCCGTGCACAAGGGATTTGACCGCACAGGAAATCTATGAGGCTTATGAGCTTAACACAGGAAATGTCATTGTAGAGACAGTCGGCAACACGGACGCCCTTGCCGTTCCGGGAATCGTGGTAAAGAACCATGGCCCATTCGCATGGGGCAAGACTGCCAAGGGAGCCGTATATAATGCGGTGGTTCTCGAGGCTGTCGCAGAGATGGCATACAACACCATGACACTCAATCCTAGAGTACAGAGAGTGCCACAGCATCTTCTTGACAAGCATTACTTCAGAAAGCACGGAGCAAATGCCTACTACGGCCAGGGCGAGAACGAGGACCACTAAGCTTTTGGGACAGGGGTCAGACCCCGTGTCCCAAGTCTGGGACGCGGGGTCTGACCCCCTGTCCCGGCGCAAAGGAGTTGTCTGGCGGTTAAAAGAAAATATGAAATAAATTGCGTGAATTAAAGGTGGATTTTGTGCTGCATGGGCAGACAGAATCCACCTTTTTGCATGCGGCACCGGGGGCTGACCCTAAATAGTACTTGTTAGTGCCATAAATGACTGCTATAATAATATAAAATAACAAATTAGGAGTAATGCGTCTGTATAAGAGGCGCAAGTCAATTATGGCATTTTACTTATTGGGAGATTGTATAAGAGAACAGAGAGAGAGACTTGGAGTTACGCAGGAGGAGCTGTGCGAGGGAATATGCTCTGTGCCTACATTGTCTAAAATAGAAAATGGCAAACAGGGCATGAGGTTAAACCAGTATATTGCAATTATGGAGAGGTTGGGGCTGCCTGTAGAACCTTTAGGAGTGCGGGTCACAAATGATGAAATGTACTGGTATAACATTAAGAGGGAAATAAGACATAGGCTGGCTTCACAGAAAGAGGATGTGGAGGAACTGCTGGATGAATTGAAGAATTGTCCGATTGGAATGGATAACATGACTGAGCAGTATATCACATTTGTGAGAGCCGGACTTAGGAGAGAAAAAGCTGGTTTTGATGATGAAATGCTTGAGTTGTTATTGCATGCAATACATTGTACCTATAGAAATTTTGATATAAACCAGGTAAACAGCGTTAAGCTTCTTACCACGGATGAAATTTTGATAATTAATTGTATTGCCAGTGTGCTTAGGAAGCAGGGAAAGACCATGCAGGCAATAATGTGGCAGAAGTTTTTAAAGGAATACTTAGAGCACAGCAATGCTGATTATGATGAGATTGTAAATACATATCCGCTTATATTATTTAATCTCAGTAATTTGCTTATGGAGTGTAAAGAATATAATGAAGCACTGGAACTTTGTTCAACGGGTATAGAGTATTGTAATAAACATGGAAAACTTAATATGTTCATGCAATTATTGTACAATAAGTCGATATGCCTTGCAGAGTGCGGGGACAAAAAGCAGGCAGCACAGTTCATGACAACTGCCTATATCATAGCAAAGGCAAGAGGTGATGAGCATAGAGCTGCCATTATTGATGAGACATTTGATGAATATAAACTAGATAAACTTATGCCGTGAAAATGTCATCTTCAAATGTTTGACATTCAATGAAATTGTCAGAAGATGGGGGTGTCTTGTCCGTGGCAGCTACAATATGGGTACATACATTTAAAAACAATAAAAATGAAATTACCAAAATGATATTTCTTTTCTTCATAAGATAAACCTCCTAAATCTGATTATATAACTCAGGATACAACAACATAAATGAAAAGACCATTAAGTTACAGGAAAATTAAAATTATACCTGGCGAGGCGATTGTAACAGGAATTGAGGAAGGTATATATGCCACCGTTGAGGCGGCGGATAAATTCATAATAGAGAGTGACCTTGGAGAGGAGACCTTTACCTGTGCGATGGATACGCAGGTTCTTAGAAAGACTGCGTGTGAGGGCGGATATTTTTCCTATGTTGCAGGTGTGGCTTCATATATAAATGAGCATTACAGTGTCGGCGGTCTGAGGATTCACATAACCAGACGTACGCTTCCGATTAAGAGCGGACTGTCATCAAGTGCCGCTATATGTGTTCTCACGGCACGCGGCTTCAATCAGATATATGGGCTTAAGTTAAACACAATCGGTGAGATGAATATTGCATTCATAGGTGAGCAGAGGACGCCGTCAAGGTGCGGCAGACTTGACCAGGCCTGTGCATTCGGAGTCAAGCCGGTCCACATGACATTTGACAGTAATGAGGTGGGAGTGCAGACGATAAAGCTTGGAGGCACATTCTACTGGGTAATTGCAGACCTTAAGGCGGGAAAGGATACGGTAAAAATTCTGGCAGACCTCAACAAATGCTATCCTTTTGCACAGAATGACAAGGAGCGTGCGGTTCAGGAGGCACTCGGAGCTGATAACAGGGAGTACATTGAAAGGGGAGTGCGCCTGTTAGAGGAAGGGGATGCAAAGGGACTTGGCGGGCTGATGCGCACGGTGCAGGAAAACTTTGACAAAAAGGTAGCGCCGGCATGTCCGTCACAGCTTAAATCCCCGGTTCTCCACTCGGTTCTTTCCGATAAGGAGCTTGACAAGTGGATATATGGCGCCAAGGGTGTAGGCTCACAGGGGGACGGAACAGTGCAGCTTCTTGCTAAGGATGAGGAATGTCAGAGGGCTGTCATAGATTATCTCAGCAATGTGCGTGGCATGGAGGCATTTCCGCTAACGCTCAAGCCTAAGCAGGCGGTGAGAAAGGCTGTTATTCCTGTTGCGGGCTTCGGAACCAGACTTTACCCTGCGACAAAGGCTATCAAGAAGGATTTTCTTCCGGTTCTCGATAAGGATGGGCTTTTCAAGCCGGTTATCATGGTGCTTTTAGAGCAGCTTGTACAGTCGGGAATAGAGGAAGTGTGTCTCATCATCGGACGTGAGGAGCAGAAGCTGTATGAGTCATTTTTTGCCCCTATGTCCAAGGAAAATTATGACAAGCTTCCTGAGGATAAGCAGAAGTACGAGGATAATCTGGTGAAGATAGGCAGAATGATTCGTTATGCATACCAGGATGAGAGAAGAGGCTTCGGGCACGCTGTGTACCAGAGCAGGGACTTCGCTGAGAGCGAACCTGTACTTCTGCTTCTAGGAGATATGATATACGAATCCTATATAGGAAAGACCTGCTCAAGCCAGCTTATAGACTGCTACGAGGCTTATGGGCTTCCGGTGGTATCCATGCATGAGGTGCCTAAGGAGCAGGTGGTTCATTACGGCATTATGCACGGCGTGTGGGAGAGCCCTAAGGAGGAGCAGATGCGCTTAGACTGCATATATGAGAAGCCGACAGTGGACTATGCAGAGGAGAATCTTGGCATCAGGTGCAAGAACGGCAGCAGGTATTTTGCGGTATTCGGGCAGTATATCCTCACGGAGGAGGTGTACAAGGTTCTCGAAAAAAATATCCGTGAAAATAAGGAAAGCCGCGGTGAGATACAGCTCACGGATGCGCTTGAGGAGGTTCGTGCCACAACAGGTATGATGGGCTGCCGCATAAAGGGTAAGTCCTATGATGTCGGACTGCCGCAGATGTATATTGAGACGGTGAGGGAGTTTGGGAGAATATAAAATACATTTTTGGATTTTTGAAAGTGCAAAATTTACACCTTGATAATTGACGAAGTGCAAAAAATACACTATTATGATTATGGAGGTGCAAAATGGGCGAATTAAAGAATATAAGAAAAGAGAAGAAATTAACGCAGCAGCAGGCAGCTGATTTGATCGGAATTTCACTTCGTTCATATAAATCCTATGAGAACGATGAGGATAAATCGGAAAGCATCAAATATAAGTATATTTTACAGAAATTGTCCGAAGTAAATCTGATTGATGAGGAGAATGGAATATTAGAGCTTGCAGATATAAAGTCAAAGTGCTCAGAAGTATTTGAAAGATACGAAGTGGATTTCTGTATTCTTTTTGGCTCGTATGCCAAGGGAAAGGCAAAGCCGAACAGTGATGTCGACCTTATAATTTCGGGAGATGTGCATGGCTTGAAATTTTATGCCTTGGTCGAGGAAATCAGAACCGCGTTGCACAAAAGGGTTGATTTGCTTGATGTGTCACAATTAAACGACAACATGGAACTGATAAAGGAAGTATTGAGGGACGGAATAAGGATATATGGATAATGTGAAGAATGACCGATATTATGCATATAAAATTCAGCAGGACTTGGAATTTATTGTGCTTCATATGAAAAATATTGACATAACGGAATTTTCCACAAATGAAATTCTTTTGGATTCCATGCTGTTTCGAATGATACAAATTTCCGAAAATGCACGAAAGCTGTCCGATGAATATAAGCAGCAATGCAATAATATTCCGTGGAATGCCTTATACGGACTGAGAAATCGCATTGTGCACGACTATGGAAATGTGGATTTAAGGGTTGTTTTTGACACCTTAAAGCATGATATTCCGGTATTACGGTGATGGAAAGAATCATATCATCACATCGGTTGCT
>JABLTO010217831.1_pt1 | contig 15033 bp, 13 predicted proteins | sample 7160091 | NCBI WGS metagenome assembly JABLTO01 (sample SAMN14651225, study PRJNA627086) | human gut metagenome | isolation source: feces | host: Homo sapiens
AAGTCCGCCTCCATTGTATCCTCCTTTTGCGTCTTTTCCTACAACTGCATCTGCACCGTGACCGCCTACATAAACATATAATTTTTCTCCTTTTTCTAAATATATTACTCCAAATGTATATCCGCCATTACCTCCTGTTGCACCTATGCTCCCATTAATTCTTGAATATCCACCTTTTGCTCCATAGCATTCCATTTTATAATATCCTGAATCTTTCGCTTCAAATTCTTGATATTCTCCTGTATATTCAAATTTTTCTTCTGCACCAATTTCTTGTGTATAATTATTTTCATCCGAAGATTCGATTTTTCCTACTAATTCTACAACTAATTTATCATCTATTTTAAATTTGTATCCTTTATAATTTACATATATAAAATCTAAATTGGAAAAATCTTGATTTGCATTTTCAATTTTCGTATTATCTGGCATGAATAAAGAATATTCATCAAATTTCAATAATTCTTCAATTATATCTTTTAATGTTGCCTGTCCATTTTTTTCTGTTTGAATATCCAAAACTTTTATTCTTAGTTCTTCTAATGCTTGACTTTTATTTGTTTCTTCTTTTGATATATTTGCTTTTTCAAGTATTCCATTTTCTCCTATAACCATGTTTAGGGTTACACCTGCTAAGATTAGCAATACAATTATTGTTATTATTAGAGCAATTAAGGTAATGGCAGAATTAGACGTTGGACGTTGAAAGTTTGAGGTTAGATTGTTTGATTTTATTTTACCGAATATTTTTATATCATTTTTAGTTTCAACGTTTTTAGCGATTTTTATCATTTTTTATCTTCCTCTCTTTTGTTTTTGCTCACAGCATGCTGTAACCTTATATTTTATTTTTCATTTGTATTTTACTTTAAATATTTTTTTATTGCAATAGCTTTTTATTTCCTTTGTTTAACTGCTTCATATATTACAATTCCTGCTGAAACTGAAGCATTTAATGATGTTACTTTTCCTTTCATTGGTATTTTTACTAAAAAGTCACAATTTTCTTTTACTAGTCTACTCATTCCAAAACCTTCGCTTCCAATTACTATTGCAAGTGGACCTTTTAAATCTTGATTGTAGTAGTATGTATCTGTGTCCATATCTGTTCCACATATCCATACTCCATTTTCTTTTAAGTAATTTATTGTTTCATTTAAATTATTTACTCTTGCAATTTTCATATGTTCTACTGCCCCTGCTGAGGTTTTGTTTACAGTGCTATTTACAGATGCAGCTCTTCTTTTGGGTATTATTACTCCATTGCATCCTGCTGTTTCAGCAGTACGTATTATTGAACCTAAATTATGTGGGTCTTCTATTCCGTCTAATATTAAAATAAAAGGATCCTCGTTTTTGCTTTTTGCATCTTCTAAAATATCTTCTACCTCGCAATATTCAAATGGAGGCACAATTGCAATAACCCCTTGGCAATTTTCTGTTTGTGCCATTTCTTCTAATTGTCTTCTTTCTTTTTCTACAATTACTACTCTATTTTCTTTTGCCATTGCTATTATTTTGTTTATAGAACCGTGCTTTTCACCTTTTGCAATAAATATTTTATTAATATCTTTTCCAGATTCTAAAAGTTCTATAACAGAGTTTCTTCCTTCTACTTGATCATCATAATTTTTTTCTTCTTTGTAATCTTTATAGTTTGATTTTTTGAATTGTTTATTTTTCATTTCAAAATTCCTTTCTTTCATTGATTTATTATACATTTTATGTTATAATAATAACAGTTTTTTTTTATATTGTAAATATATTTTTTAATACTACAGGAGGTAAAACATTATGAAAAAATTTATAAAAAATATTTATTTGATAAGGTTGCAAAGAAAGCTTCGGAATTTAGAGAATCAAAAAAATATTTCTCTAGAAAATTTCGAGGAATTTAAAATGAAAGCTACCACTGCGAAAAAAAATGTAAAAGCTGATTATGCTTTTCTAGCTTTTTCATATAAAAAATCAGCTCAGAATTATTCATCTTATATTAAAAATATATCAGAAAAAATAGCAAAGTTAAAGGCCTAAATTAGGCCTTTTTCTTATTCTTCATCTAATTTTAAAACAGATAAAAATGCTTCTTGTGGTATATCTACATTTCCTATTTGACGCATTTTCTTTTTCCCTTTTTTCTGCTTTTCAAGTAATTTTTTCTTTCTTGTTATATCTCCACCATAACATTTTGCAAGCACATCTTTTCTCATTGCTGAAATTGTTTCTCTTGCAATTATTTGTCCTCCGATAACTGCTTGCAATGGAATACTAAATAATTGTCTTGGAATTACTGTTTTTAATTTTTCTATCATTTTCTTTCCACGAGCATAACTATTGCTTCTATGAACCATAAATGATAGTGCATCTACACTTTCTCCATTTACATGAATATCTATCTTTACTAAGTCTGACCTTCTATATTCTTTAAATTCATAATCAAATGAAGCATATCCTTTTGTTTTTGATTTTAAATTGTCAAAAAAGTCGTAAATTATTTCATTTAATGGCATTTCATAGGTTATTGTAACTCTAGATTCATCTAAATATTCCATACCAATATATATTCCACGCCTATTTTGGCATATTTCCATTATGTTTCCTACATACTCTTTTGGAGTTAAAATTTCTGCCATTACAAAAGGTTCTTCTATATATAATATTTTTTGTGTTTCTGGCAAATCTGCTGGATTATATAATTCTATTACCTCTCCATCTGTTTTATAAACCTTATAAATAACCGATGGAGATGTTGTAATTAGGCTTAAATCAAATTCCCTATCTAATCTTTCTTCTATAATCTCTAAATGTAAAAGTCCTAAAAATCCACATCTAAACCCATAACCTAAAGCAGATGATGTTTCCTGTTCAAATTCTAATGCTGCATCATTTAATTGTAATTTTTCTAAAGCGACTTTTAAATTTTCATAATCGCTACCATCAACAGGATATAATCCACAATATACCATAGGATTAACTTTTTTATATCCTGGTAAAGGCTCTTTTGCAGGTCTGTTTTTTAGAGTAATTGTATCTCCAACATGAATATCTGATAATGTTTTTATACTTGCTGCTATATATCCAACTTCTCCTGCTTTTAGTTCGTTTGCAGGCAAATATTCACCTGGTTCGAAATAGCCAACTTCTGTAACTGTAAATACTTTGTTTGTTGCCATAAGCAAAATTTCATCGCCAACTTTAACTGTTCCATCTTTAACTCTAACATAACTTACAGCACCTTTATAATTATCATAAAAAGAATCGAAAATTAAGCACTTAAGTTCAGCATTTTCATCTCCAGAAGGTGCTGGTATATCTGTAACAATTCTTTCTAAAACTTCATCTACATTTAACCCAGATTTAGCAGAAATGCAAGGAGCATCTTCAGCTGGAATACCTATAATATCTTCAATTTCCTTTTTAACTTCATCTGGTCTAGCATTTGGAAGGTCAATTTTATTTATAACAGGTAAAATTTCCAAATTATTATCAATAGCCAAATACACATTAGCCAAAGTTTGAGCCTCAACTCCTTGGCTACTATCTACAACAAGAACAGCACCATCACAAGCAGCCAAACTACGAGAAACCTCATAATTAAAATCAACATGTCCAGGTGTATCTATTAAATTCAAAATATACTCATTACCATCCTTAGCCTTGTATAACATTCTAACAGCTTGAGACTTAATAGTAATACCACGTTCACGCTCAATATCCATATTATCTAAAACTTGAGACTCCATCTCTCTTTTAGAAAGCACCCCAGTCATCTCAATCAATCTATCCGCCAAAGTAGACTTACCATGGTCAATATGAGCAATAATACTAAAATTCCTAATAAACTCTTGTCTATTCTCCATAAAAAACTCCTTTTGTTCTTCTTGGGACTGTCCCAAAGTTACATTTTTTGTAACTTCTGGGACACCCTTTATATTTTTTTCATATATTTTATTTGCATTTTATCTTGTTCTTTTTGCACTTCATATTTATATACTTTAATATATTTTTTGTGTTCAACATTATATTTTAGTCCCTTTTCTTTTAATTTTGCAAACATAGAATTTTCTGTTTCTATAGCATTTTGAATTTTTTCTATATCTCCAACTGCTCTAATTATAAAAGGCGATTTTATATTAATGCTATTTACTAATATATATTTTTTGCTAATTTCTACTATATCTGTCATATTAGTTATTCGTTGATTATTTATTGAAATTGCTGTTACATTTGCAGATTTTAAATCGTTTACCATTTCTATAAAGTTAGTAGAAGTTAAAACTTTTTCTTCTCCTGTATCTATGGTTATTTCTACGCCACGCCCTTCTACATCTGTTTTTCCTATATATTTATTACTTTCAATAATTTTTGAAATTTTACTTTTTTTATTTTTATAATTGTCATACATTTTCAAATTAGATGCTTCAATTTTTACATTTTCTTGCTTTTCTACATCAACTATAATTTTATCATCTTTCAGTATATTAATATATCCTTTATTTCTTGTAAGAGTTCCATATATTGTTTCAATATCTCCAATAACCCTAATATTAAATGGATTTCCTATTTTTACGCCATCTAATAGAATAACTCCACCATCACAATATAAATACGACTGATTAGTAATTCGAACATTATTTACTGAAATTGCTTCACAACCTGTATTTCTAATTTCATTTATTAAAATAATAACATCTTCTTGATGAATTAAATCACTGCCATCGTTAATATTTATAATAACACCGCTTCCTTCAACCTCATTAATTCCAAGCAATGTTTCATTATTTTCCAATTCATTATTAATGTTAATATTATTACAAACCGATTTAAACAGCAAACTACAACCTTCAAAAAAATTATTAAATCTACCATTTAATCCCATAGAAATAAAAAATACAATAAGTGTAATAAAACATAATACAACAATATTTCTAACTTCATTCTTCTTCATATAATTCTTCCTTTGTTCTTTTGGGGACTGTCCCAAAGTTACATTTTTTGTAACTTCTGGGACAGGTCTTTATTTTTTCTTTTGTATTTTAACACATTACGCTATTTGTTACAACTTATTTTTTTATTTCTATCACCCAAAGGGTGTCCCAAATAGAACAAAAAATGTAACTTTGGGTCTGTCCCTTTTTGTTTGTTTATGTTATAATATTACCCTAGGAGGTTATGATGAAAGATTTTTATTTGAATAAATTAGAATATAATAAGGTTTTAGAGATTCTTGCTTCTTTTTCTAATACGTATATTGGTAAGAATTTTTGCTTGAATCTTGTTCCTTGTAATGATAAATTTAAGGTTCAAAAAGCTCTTGATGAAACTTCTGAGGCTTGTTCTTTAATTGTAAGAAAGGGTAATTTGCCTATTTCTTTTATTGATAATGTTGAAGTTTATTTGAAAGCTATTAGAGGTAATGCTATTCTTTCTACTAAAGGTCTTTTGGAGCTTGCTAGAATTTTGAGAATGTGCAGAAATTTGAATGATTATTTTTATTCTAAAGATGGTTTAATTTCAGAAGATTATGCTATTTTAGATAATTATTTTAATTCTTTATATACTAATAAAAATATTGAAGATGTTATTTTTTCTAATATTTTAGATGAAAATACTATTAACGATAATGCTTCTAAAAAACTGTATACGATTAGAAAGAGTTTTAGAAAATTAGAGCAAGATATAAAATCTAAATTAAATAATTTTATACATTCTTCTACTTATTCTAAATATATTCAGGAATCTGTTGTAACAATTAGAAATGATAGATATGTTATTCCTGTAAAACAAGAATATAGAGGCCAAGTAAAAGGGTTTATTCATGATTTTTCTTCTAGTGGTTCTACTGTTTTTATTGAACCTATGGCTGTTTTTGAACTTAATAATGAAATTAATAATCTTCGTGTTGAAGAAAATATTGAAATTGAACGAATTTTAAAAGATTACACTGAACTATTTGCTCCTATTGTAAATGAAATTGAAAATAATATTAGAATTATTGGTAGATTAGATTTTATTTTTGCAAAGGCAAAATATTCTCTTTCTATAGATGGTAACCAACCAATTATAAATGATGAAAAACAATTAAATTTACGTGGTGCTCGTCATCCTCTAATTGATAAAAATAAAGTTGTTCCAATAGATATAAACTTAGGCTTCGATTACTCTTGCCTTGTTATTACAGGACCAAATACTGGTGGTAAAACTGTAAGTATTAAAACTGTTGGATTACTATGTTTAATTGCTATGAGTGGTCTTCATATTCCAGCAAAAGAAAACTCTAGTATTTATGTTTTTGATAATATTTTTGCTGATATTGGTGATGAACAAAGTATACAAGAAAATTTAAGTACTTTCTCTGCTCATATGACAAATATTGTTGAAATTCTACGTAACTCTACAAGTGAGAGTTTAATTTTACTAGACGAACTTGGTTCTGGAACAGACCCTTTAGAAGGTGCAAGCTTGGCTATTAGTATTTTGGAAAAATTTTATAACAATGGTTCTCTAATAATGGCTACTACTCACTACCCTGAAATAAAACAATATGCTTTAGTTAATAAAGGCTTCAAAAATGCAAGTTGTGAATTCGACATAGAAAATTTAAAACCTACATATAAATTATTACTTGGAATTCCAGGCAAAAGTAATGCGTTTGCTATATGTAAAAAAATAGGTTTTGAAGATAGCATTTTAAATAGAGCAACAGAATTTTTATCTGATGATTCTATTCATATAGAAGATTTACTTAAAAATATTCATGATGAGAAATTAACCATTGAGAAAGAAAAAGAAGAAATTGAAAAAAACTTAAATCAAGTTACATTACTTAGAAAAAATTTAGAAAGAGATAACACAGAACTTGACAATAAATCTAAAAAGCTTATTGAAGATGCTAAAGAAGAAGCAAGAAATATTTTATTAGCTGCTAAAGATAATGCAACCAGAATTATAAGAGAGATGAAAAGTAACTCAAATAATGTAAAACAACTTGAAAACTTACGAAATTCTTTAAATAATTCTATAAAAGAAATAGCATTTGTTACAGAAAGTGCAGATAGTTCAAACACAAAACCTGAAGATATAAAAGTTGGAATGAATGTGTATGTTATAAGCCTAAATCAAAACGGAACTGTACTTTCTACTCCAAATAAAGACAATATTATTCAAGTTCAAGTAGGACCAATGAAAATAAATGCAGATATTTCTGATATAACAATTTTAGTAAAACAAGAAACTAAAAAAGAAATAGCCACTAAAAAAGCAAAAAATGACTTTAAATCAAAAAATGTTTCTACAGAAATTAATGTAATTGGCTTAACTGTTGATGAAGCAGTACCTTTGGTAGATAAATACTTAGATGATGTTTATTTATCAAGTATAAAAAGCGTGCGAATAGTTCATGGAAAAGGAACTGGAAAATTACGTGAAGGAATTCATAAATTTTTAAGAAAAGAACCACATGTAAAATCTTTTAGACTTGGAACCTTTGGCGAAGGTGAAATGGGTGTAACTATTGTAGAATTAAAGAAGTAGAATTTTTTCTACTTCTTTTCATTTAAATACATTTCCTTATAATTTTCTATATTTTCCTTCTCTACACTTCCTATTTTAAATAAAATTTGTTCATTTTTAATTTTATATATACAGTCTGTTTTTACAATACTATCTTTCATTAAACCATTTTGTTTATTCTTTTTTAACATTACATTATTTTTATACTTTACTTTTTGTATTTGAGAAGATATTAACATTCCAAAATTCTCCATTGGTATTGCTATATTATCTTTATCAATTATAACAAATAAATGATTTGTTCCTATTGAGCCATCTTCATATTGATAATCTTTTACATATACGATATCTCCAACACTGTATATTGTATAAATTTCTTTTGGTTCACTTAAAATATTTTCTATTTTTCCTTTGTGCCATTCATTCTCGGGTGGAAATTCTCTAAATGCCTCTGATGCATCTTTTACATTTCCAGTTTTATATAAATACTCGACGAAATTCATTTTATTCTCTTTCATATAAATTCTCCTTCTTATTTATTATATACTAATTAGTTAATATATTCAATTTAATTATTAAAGTTTTTAGGTCGATAAAAATACAAAACACTATAAATACAATATTCTTTATATTATAAATTTTACTAAAAATTTATATCATTGATATTAGTTAATATTTTAGCACCTTGTTTTATTAACTCATTTGTTCCTGCTGAATTTATGCTTGTTATATTCCCTGGTACTGCATATATTTCTCTTCCTTGTTCTAATGCACAATTTACTGTAATCATTGTTCCGCTTCTTTCCTTCGCTTCTACAACTATAATTGAATTTGATAGTCCACTTATTATTCTATTTCTTTGTGGAAAGTTTTGTTTCAGTGGTTTTGTTCCTATTATATATTCGGAAATAACTGCTCCTCCTGTTTCTACTATTTTATCTGCAAGTTCTTTATTTTCAAACGGATATACTGTGTCTAGGCCATTTCCTAATACTGCTATTGTTTTCCCTTTCCCTGCTAGGCATCCTACATGTGAATATGTATCTATCCCCTTTGCTAATCCACTTACAACTACAAAATTATTCTTAGCTAAATCATATGCCAATTTTTGTGCAGTATTTTTCCCGTATATACTACAATTTCTACATCCTACCATACCAATGGCATATGTAGAAAAAATTTCTTTATTACCTTTTATATATAATGCAATAGGTGGATCATATATGTTTTTTAGCATTTTGGGATAGTTATTATCATTAATTGTTATCATTTCTATTTTATGTGTTTTCAGATATTGAATATAGTTTTCTAAATTAGCTTTATATTTATTTTCTAATATTTCATTCACATCTTGCAATTCAATACCATCTTCTAGCAATTCTTCTTTTGTTAATTTGTAAACATTCTTCGGTTCTTTATATTTTTTTATTAAATTATATTTAATAATTGGTTTAACATTTAACCTTGACATCCAAATCCAAAATTTCATTTTTTCTCCTCCTAAAAAAAATATAGGCAGAATAAAAAATTCTCCCTATATTTTATATTTATTTTGTTTTGCAGCTTCTACAACATTTTCCATTAACATAGCTACTGTCATTGGACCAACTCCCCCCGGAACCGGTGTTATATATGAAGCTTTTTTAGAAACATTATCGAAGTCTACATCCCCCACAATTTTTCCTTCTTCGTTTCTATTTATTCCTATATCTATAACAACTACGCCTTCTCTTACCATATTTTCTGTTATAAACTTTGGTTTTCCTATTGCTACTATTAAAATATCAGCTTTTTTTGTAAATTCTTCTAAATTTTTGGTTTTAGAATGACACACAGTAACTGTCGCATTTTTTTGCAACATACATTGTATTAAAGGTTTTCCAACAATATTGCTTCTACCTACAATTACAACGTTTTTCCCTTCTGTTTCAATATTATATTCTTCCATTATTTTAACTACTCCATGTGGTGTACATGGTACAAAACATTTTTCTCCAATGCTTAATTTTCCTGCATTTATTGGATGAAATCCATCTACATCTTTTTCTGGTAAAATTGCTCTAAATGCTTTATTTATATCTAAATGCTTTGGTATAGGACTTTGCAATAGTATTCCATCTATGTTTTGATTTTTATTTAAGTTATCTATTACATTTAATAATTCTTCCATTGTAGTATCTGTATTTAATAAAAATTCTTCATATTCAATTCCTATTTCTTCACAAGCTTTGTTTTTATTTCGTACATATACTTTCGAAGCTATATCGTCCCCTACCATAATTACAGCAAGTTTTGGTTTTATTCCCTCTTTTTTTAGATTGTCAACTTCTAATTTTAGGTTTTTGCGAACTTTTGCAGATACTTTTTTACCATCAAGAATTTCCATAGTTTTCTCCTTTTATATTCCAACTTTATATTCTATATTTTCCATAAATGGAAACATTTCTTTAACTCTTTTATGTGTTATTACTATTTGACGTGGTTGTGGATTTTTATCTTCCTTAGATACTAATTTTTGAGTATAGCAATTTTCTGCTGTTTTAAATAATAAATATCTGTTTCGTACATATGTGTAATACATTTGGTATCCATTATCTAATTCTTCTTCAAATCTTTCAAAAGTATAATTTTCCATTTAAATTCCTTTCCGTAATTTATTTAATCATTTCTTCAAATTGTTCTTCACTTATTATAGCAATTCCTAAATTTTGCGCCTTTGTTAATTTACTACCAGCTTCTTCTCCAGCTAAAACATAACTTGTTTTTTTAGATACAGAACCAGATACTTTTCCTCCGAATTTTTCTATTATATCTGAAGCTTCTTGCCTTGTATATTTTTCCAAGCTTCCTGTTAATACAAAAGTTTTCCCTTCAAATCTATTATCTGCATTTTCATCTTCTATTGCTTTCATATTAACTCCAGATTTTTTTAATCTATTTATTAAATCTATAGTTTGATCATTTTTTAAAAATGTGTATATACTATCTGCTGTAATTTCTCCTATGTCATCTACTAAAGCTAAACTTTCAAAACTTGCATTCATTAAATTATCCATTGTTTTATATTTTTTAGCAAGTATTTTTGCTCCTTTAACTCCAACATGTCTTATTCCAAGTGCTGCAATTAATCTATACAAATCATTTTGTTTACTATTTTCTATACTGTCTATTAAATTTTGAGCAAATTTTGTTCCATTCTTTTTTAATGATGCAACATCTTCTAGTGTAAGTGTATATATATCTGCTATGTTACTTATTAATCCTTTTTCTATTAATTGTTCAATAATTTTATAGCCTAGTCCATCTATATTCATTGCTTCTCGTGATGCAAAATGAATTATAGTTCTTAAAGATTTTGCAGGACATTCTATTCCTGTACACCTAAGTGCCGCTTCTCCATCTTCTCTAACTGCTGGTGCTCCGCAAACGGGGCATACTTTTGGCATTTCAAAGTCTTTTTCTGTACCATTTCTTTTTTTCTTATTAACACCTACCACCTCAGGTATAACATCTCCTGCTTTTTGAATTACAACTGTGTCTCCAATTTTTAAATCTCTTTCTTTTATAAAATCTTCGTTATGAAGTGTTGTTTTAGAAATTGTTGAACCAGCAACCTTCACAGGCTCTAATATTGCCATAGGTGTTATTGCTCCTGTTCTTCCTACTTGGCAAATTATATCTTTTAAAAGTGTTTCTTTTTTCTCTGGTGGGTATTTATAAGCAATAGCCCATCTTGGAGTTTTTGCTGTTGTTCCCATTTTCTCTCTTAACTCTAAGTTATCAACTTTTATAACTGCTCCGTCTATTCCAAATGATAGTTTTTCTCTATCATTTCCTATTTTCTTTATCGCTTTAATGCTCTCATCTATTGTTTCACAAGGTATTTTTACAGGATTTACATTAAACCCTATTTTTTCTAAATACAATAATTCTTCATAATGAGAATTAAAGTTTTTATCTTCTATTTTTTGAACATTAAATATAAAAATATCTAATGGTCTTGATGCTGCTATTTTACTATCTAATTGACGTAAAGAGCCTGCTGCTGCATTTCGTGCATTTGCAAATAGGGTTTCTCCTAAAACTTCTCGTTCTTCGTTCATTTCATCAAATTCTTTTTTTCCTATAAAAACTTCTCCACGAACTATTATATTAATATTTTCTTTTAATTTTTTAGGAATATTTTTTATTGTTTTTAGATTTTTAGTAACATCTTCGCCAACTTCGCCATTTCCTCTGGTTGCTCCTCTTACAAATTCTCCATTTTTATATTCAAGGCTAACAGATAATCCATCTATTTTAGTTTCAACAACAAATTTATTTTCTTTTATTTCGTATTTTTCTTCTGCTTTTTTTACTCTTTCTCTAAATTCCTCTAGTTCTTCAAAAGAAAATATATCTTGCAAACTTTGCAAAGGAACCTCGTGTACTACTTTTTCAAAGCCTTCTTTTACTGTTCCTCCAACTTTTTGTGTTAATGAATCTTTATCTATTAAATTTGGAAATTCTTTTTCCAAATTCTTTAATTCATTCATCATCATGTCATATTCAAAATCTGAAATTGCTGGGTTATCTTCATCGTAATAAAGTTTTGCATAATAATCTAATTGTTTTCTTAATTCTTTTACTCTTTTTTTGGCTTGTGTTTCTTTCATTTTTGACCTCTTTTATATACAAAATTCGGGTCGACAGAGGCGTCGACCCCTACAAGTTTTATTATAATTTTTTATATTTTTTGTACAATAGGCGGACAGAAGCGTCCGCCACTACATTTCTATTATAATTTTTTGCTTTTTATTGTGGGTACGGAATACCGTCACCTACATTTCATTAATCATTGTGTATGATTCGTATTTCTTTATTAGATTTTGTTAATCTTTCACAAGAAAATTTATTTACTAATATAGTATCTTCAATTCTAATTCCAAATATTCCTGGTATATATATTCCTGGTTCGTCTGTTATTATCATATTTTCCTTTAAACTAAAGTCTTTTCTTCCAACATAAGGCAATTCATGTATATCTAAACCAACTCCATGTCCTAGTGCATGGTCTAAAGTATAACCTTTTACTTTAAAATCGCTTTCAACCATCATTGTTAATATTCTACAATTTGCATCTTCTTTAATTTCTTTCAATACCTTTTCTTGGTTTTCTAAAACCATATTATATATATTTCTTTCTGAATCTGTTATTCCATCTACAAATATTGTTCTTGTCATATCTGAACAATATCCATTATATTTACAACCAAAATCCATTAATATTACATCGTTAGATTGTATTTTTCTATCTGTTGGAACAGCATGTGGCATTGAAGAATTTTCTCCTGAAGCTATTATTGTTTCAAATGCAATTCCATTTGCTCCAGAATCTAACATATAATTTTCTAATTCTTTTGCAATTTGTTTTTCTGTCATTCCCTTTTGAATATATTTGCAAATATATTCAAAAGCATTGTCTGTAATTTCGCATGCTTTTCTTATATTTTTTACTTCTTCAGTATCTTTTATCATTCTTTGTTGTTCTATTATATTTTCTGTTTCCACTAAATTATTAATTTTGTATAATTGCATATAACGTTTATAATTTGCATACGTTACATAGCTTTCTTCAAATCCAACATTTTCACAGAATATAAAGAAATTTTCGTAATCCATTTCACTTATATCTTTTAAATTACATACTACAATTTCATCATCAATCATAAGTTGTTTATTTACTGCTTCTATGTATCTAGAATCTGTTAAGTATACATTTTCTTTTCTTGTTATTAGTAAAATTCCTTCTGCTTCTAATCCTGTTAAATATTTTACATTTACTGGGTTAGATACTATCATCCCTTGCATATCTAAACCTTTTAACTTATTTCTTAACCAAATTAATTTATCATTCATTTTTAATACCCCTTTTGGAATTATGCTTTATACATACCAAGTGTAAATATTTTTAATAAAACAAATAAAATTAAATCAAACGGAACCACCATTGCTATAAAAGTCGCTAATATTATAAATGGTCCAAATGGTATATATTCATCTATTTTCTTTATTTTTGTAACCAATAAAAATATACTTAAAATAGCTCCAATTAAAAATGACATAACAGCGATAGCAATTATATTTTGGAAACCAAAAAGCAACCCTAATGCTCCCATTAGTTTTACATCGCCAAATCCCATTGCTTCTTTTCCTGCAATAAGGCTACCAATCCATGTTATAAGCAAGAATATTCCAGCACCTGTAACCATACCTAATAACATGTTTATTCCCATATTTATATCGAAAATGCCGTTTATTAGCATAAATATTATTCCAATTTCGAACAAACTTAAATTTAGTCTATTAGGTATTATCTGTAATTTATAATCTATAACAGATGCAGATAATAACATTGGCGTTATTATTAGATATTTTATTAATTCTGTGTTACTTACTAAATTTGTATTGTTCCAACCTAAAATATATAAAAGTGCAACATTTATAACACAATTTATTGCAATTAATATATAGTTAGGTTTAAATTCTTTTTTATATTCCTTAAAAATATCTTTTGAAAATACTTTTTTATATTCTGGCATTCTCTTTATTGACCAATCTGTTAATTGCCCTGTTATTATACCTAAAAATATTAGTGCCACATAATATAGTATGTGAATATTGTTAATATACATCTTTTGTTTACCCCTTTATACTTTTTTTATATTTTTCTATTATTTTATTTTCTAATGGTCTTTTAAAAACAGTTATCCAAATATCTTTTTCGGCTATAGGTTTAACTAATATAGAATACATTTTACATCTATTAGCACCGAGTACATCTGTAAAAATTTGATCTCCTACAACTGCTATATTTTTATTCTCTAAATTTAATAAAGCTTTTGCCTTCTTAAAGCCAAATTTAAAAGGTTTTTTAGCAAAATAAAAATATGGAATTCCAAGCACTTCTGATATTTTTTTAACTTTATCTTTTTTGTTAGAATTAGACAAAATGCATAGTTTTATATCATTTTGTTTTAGCTCCTCTGCCCATTTTTCAAGGCCATCTATCATTTTTTTATCGAAATCTATTAATGTGTTATCAACATCTAAAATAAGTCCTTTAATGCTATTTTCTTCCAGAAATTTCACATCAATATCTGTAACCTTTTCTATATATCTATTTGGATATAAAATCATTTTTTTTCACCTTTTTAAGTCTTTAATTTTCTTTAACAATTTATCATAAAATTATATAAATTACAATATCTTTTTTATATTTACTTAAATAAACTTAAATACATATTTGCGTTTTTTTATAACTTATTTTTAAATAAAAAAATCATGAACTTTAATTAGCCCATGATTTTTTATGGAGCCTACAACGGGAATTGAACCCGTGACCTCAGCCTTACCAAGGCTGCACTCTACCAACTGAGCTATGCAGGCATATTTATTTTTAGATAGGAGTCGACTTTATTAAAATCGACTCTCTTTATAATCTATTTTTTATTTTATATTTTTTATTGCTTTTTTTCGTAT
>JABLTO010189159.1_pt1 | contig 15024 bp, 8 predicted proteins | sample 7160091 | NCBI WGS metagenome assembly JABLTO01 (sample SAMN14651225, study PRJNA627086) | human gut metagenome | isolation source: feces | host: Homo sapiens
AAGTGTCGATTTCGGCACTTGTTTGAATGCCCGGAAAACGAACCAAGAGCCTCTGTCGATGCCCGGTTTGGGTGTCGGCAGAGGCTCTTTTTTTGATACGGCTATCCATACCTGAAGGTAGACTTTTGTAGGCGAACAAAAGATATGGTACACTCATGCGTTAACAGAGACAGACAATTCTCCCCCAAAGTTGTTCGTCGAAAAACGGCTGTCTCTAAGGATTAGTTCCTTCTCTATTTGGTACTCAAAAGGATAGAAAAAAACAGCGTTGCTCAATTCTGCAAAGGAGTAATATCCTCTATCGCCTATAAGCATCATAGCATATATCATAAAGACAGAGACTCTATTGTTTCGAACCGCATGCTTTACAATTTTATATTTACCAGGACGATCACTGCTGAGCACATTCAGTTCCTTTAGCGTAGAGATCAACTTATCAATAGAATGATAAAGAGTAGTCCTCTCACCCCATTCGTCATATAGTCTCTGCTTAATTTGACTTAATGAAATTTCGTCCTGAAATTCTGATAGCCTGCCAATCAGCTTGCACATATCCACGAATACAGGATAAGATGCCATCATCATACACCAGTGTACTACCAGCGCATATTCCGGCATATCTTGAATGATACTGATAGCCTCATCTCTCAGCTTACTGTTAACTTCGTTCTCATAAACCCATATATTCATCAGAATTTTTCTGGTCTTACGAATATTTGTTTGACTGGAGATTTCAAAACTTAAATACTCATTTAGTTGATCTTTTATTTCTTGTTCTGTAAGTTCTCCCAAAGCGAGTTCCACGACCTTATTAAGCCACTGGAGCTTCAAGTTTCGAGATAAACCAACCATTTTAGCCATTGTTCTGCACCGCCTTTATTTTGATAAATGGAACAACGACTTCATCGATTGTCATCCCTCCATGTGTCATTACCTGTTCACCGGGATTATCAAGAGATACACCAGTGTCACAGATTAAGTAGTCATATTCTTTGGGAAGATAGTATTTCGGATACTCAATCAGCCCAAACTTATCTGCTATTTTTTCCTTGTCGGCAAAATCCTTCAGCACCACCATACGGTGGCTTTTTGTTTCGATATCCACTCCGGCTCCAACAAATTTTCCTATTCCGGTGCATAACGTGTTGCCATGATCTGCCGTAATATATACGTCAAAGCCTTTTAATCGCAAACGATCGGTCAACCGTCGTAGTTTGCCTTCATCAGAAAGAACAGAAATATCATTATACATTCCAAGTCGCCCCTGCTGCTGCGCGTGTACCATTTCATCTACATCATTGATGATAACAGCTCCACAACGGACAGCACTGTCAAAATCAGTGTCATAACCGCGAGAGTATCCGATTTGATTTGCGGAATACCCTAGTAATTTAGCACACTCTGCAAATTCCGACTTTTCTTTGCTTTGAGTCCATGGTGAGACCAACTGACTTGGAAACTTATTCGACAGTAGGCATTGCCGTGAAATTGAAGTAGTGCTTGGAATCATGGCGAACACTGCTGCCTGTTCGTATCCGACATCAGCAAATGATTGAGAGATAATGCTCCAATCAAATTCTGACATACCATCCATGACGATAATTGCAAACTTCTCGCTTTGCTCGTGTATGTACTCCATCGCATGGCTGACTAGCACAGGCGTATCTCTATCGATCTTAGTAGATAATGTACCGAATGCCTTGAGCACATAGTTTTGAAATAGTCTGTTGATTTCGCTTGTATCAATGTTCAGTCCATACTGGACAGAATATCGGTCAATTATCGCCTTTTGCTCAGCGATGCGGCACCATTCATGGTAGTGAAAAGCGCTCGTCGCTTTTTGGAGTATACCTTCCAGTTTCAACCGAAAATAGAGCAATAGGTTATCTCTGCCGTAAACGACAGTGTCGAAGAATTGGTTCGTCTGCTCCGGCTTAGTAAGATCATCAAAATTGTTTGCGGCTACCATAGCCAGCAAGTCCAAATCTATCCTTGATTTATGATGCAAAACGTCCGCGTTCAACTTTGAAAAAAGAGTTCTCAGCGACACTGTGTACAGTGCAAACTGTTTTATAATGTCGTATGGAATATACGCTTTGTTAAAGTTCAGAACAACCAATTTTTCATTTCCGGCTTTTATTTTCTGTTCATATCCGATTCGGAGGCTAAGATCGTCACGATACTCGATCACATCAAATCCATGCTGCTCGAAAACATCGCTGTATGACGTGATTCGATTTAGATAATCCACATCATTTATCCATATGAGGTTTGCATAGGATGCAGGGGAGTTCCCAAACACATACTCTCCAAACATTGTTTATGCCTCCAATCGAATTAGCATCATCAAGCGAAAATCTGGTAGGACGGTGCCGCTGCGCTTATACTCCGTCTCAATATCATTCTCTTCGCGTACAAGTTTCGCAATTCTTGAACGCCGAATGTTCTCTATGCCAATGTGCTCCGCAGCTTCTTTGCGTAGAGATAGAGCGTACTTGTACTTCTCATATTGCTCGGAGCTTCGCTTTGCATGTTTATCTTTCAGCTCAACAAATGTATTATACGCGAAGTCCATACAGATTTCCTGCATACGCTGATAATCTTCTTCAGGAAGATTAGATACCATATGGCAATTCAATTTGCTGGTCTCATCAAGGAACACATTCATAATTCTGCTTCCAGCCATAGGACGTAGTACATATGACTCATTTACGAAAATTGGGATGATGCGTTTGTCCCGCATGTCATCTGAGACGGAGAGTTCCCATAGCATAAAATATCCCGCTTCATTTGGAAAGTTCTGTATTCCGACTGACAAGAGACATCCATTATGGTCTTGTAAAATGCTGTCACAGAGATGTTTTGTAATCATCTCGTCGTTAATGCTAATTCTGTCAAGCAGTGTTAAATCGTTGCCTTTCCATGACTCGTAGTATGCTAACATATGTCGCAACGCACTGTCTACGTCGAAATTTGATTCCTTTCCAACCAGCTTCGTCAGGTCCTTCTCTTCATGAAGAATATCCTTGTACTTTATAGCGTTTGCTGCCTGCTGGCGCATTTCTTTTTCAACGGATACAATGTTCTGTTCAATACGAGAAGCATGTCCGATAGAGTTCATGTAAGCATCAGTGAAATCACATTCTGCCACTTCGCTGTCCAACACGTCGGAGTATTTATCAACGCCGAGTTCTTTCATTATGACAGATAGCTTTTCCTCCAATACTTCACGAACGCGGCTTTCAACAGTGTCTCTGACTATCATATTGTAAATGTGAACATCACGCTGCTGACCGATGCGATCTGCTCGACCACAGCGTTGCTCAATTTTCATCGGATTCCACGGCAAATCATAATTGATTATGATATTAGCGAATTGTAAGTTCAAGCCCTCTCCGCCTGCATCGGTTGAAATAAAGATGCTTGTGTTTGTCTTAAACTCATTCAATGCGTTATTGCGCTCTTCGATATCCATGCTGCCATTCAAGATACTGACAGAGTATCCTCTTGATTCAAGAAGCTCTTTTAAGTATGCTTGGGTTCCCACGAATTCAGTGAACAGGATAATTTTTTGCACGGGATCCTCGCTTTGGAGAGCGTCAATCGTGTCAAAAAGCGCATCCACTTTGACGTCATGATGCTGGAATTCCGCTTGCTTTGCCGTGGAAATAATCATTTTCAGCTCTTCAATTTCGGCAGTACGATCAAGGGATATTGCTTCCATAGCATCCACATCGCCGTCTTCAATATCGCGCTCATCCAAATCAGTTTCACTCATAGTATTTGCTCGTGTCTCTTCTTCGAGGAGCACATGCAGACGTCGTTCCAAACTTTGGCGTACCGCAGCCGTGCTGCTTGTCACCATGCGCTGCATGATAATCATGAGGAAGATAAGGCACATGTTCTTCTTGCGATTTCGACGTGCCTTATCATAGGTTTTGGAGACATAGGAGCTTACCATTTCGTACAGCTGTCGCTGAAGTGAATGACGCTCGTCCCAATGAAGCTCCACCAAATGCGTATATCTCTTCTTAAAAAGCAGTTTTCCGTTATTGTCGATTGCTTCACGCTTTTCGGAACGAATCAGATAAGGAGCAACCTGTTCCTTGACAATAGACTTGTAGTTGGGGAATGCCTGCTCGTCCAGTAGACGGATCAAACGGAGAAATGGCTCTGTTTTGCCGTTGTGCGGTGTGGCTGTCAGCAAAAGCAAATATGGGCTTGCCTGTGAAAGTAAATATCCCAGTTTATATCGTGCTACATCACTTGAAGAGCCAGCTACACGGTGCGCCTCGTCGATGATTATCAAATCCCATCCACTATTGATGATAGCTTCTATGCGCTCTTGATTATATTTTTCAACCCGCTCGTCCGACCAACCGACATGCTTTTCCAGTGGCTTGATGGAATCCATGGGGGAAATGACCTGATCGAATTGACCATACACATCCTCGTTATCGGTAAGGCGGCGTATAGTATCGAAATCTGATGGCAGGATTACCTGAAACTTCTCGTGGAACTTTTCCTGCATTTCCACAGACCACTGGCTTACAAGTCCGGTAGGGCAGACGACAAGGATTCGCTCGATTAAGCCACGAGTTTTCAGCTCTTTGATGATCATACCGGCTTCGATGGTTTTGCCAAGACCGACTTCGTCCGCCAGAATATAACGAATACTGCGCGTTTCCAACGCTCTATCAAGTACATGCAGCTGATGCGGCAATGGTATGATGCCGCTTGAAAGGGAAGAGAGGACACCGGCAGATGTCTCGTTTTTGATTTTGGAGAGCAACATAACATAGCGCAGATAGTTTTCGTCCAGCTGTGCTTCATTGCCTCCCATCTTTAATTGTTCGCCGGTCGCCTTGTACACACTACCATTGGCAGGATTGAACACCTTATAGGACGTATAGCCCCAGAGTTCAATCCGCTCCATGACTTGTACATTTGCTCCGGTTGCAGTATCAAAAACGAAATCACCGATATTAAACATTCTTACTCCTCAATTTATGCACTTGACCAGGATACCTGTGTTCCACAAAGGCTATAACCGCTTTGCAAGCACCTTTTAGTAGTTCTTCGTCATATGGAAGCTCTCTCCGAACCGTTCCATGAGACAAATCCTGGCACAGTGAAAAAATACACGGATCCTCTTGCAGCTCTGGCGAATTGGCGATATACTTCTCCATGCTAATCTCCGGATCTTCAAACTTTGAGATAGTTTCAATCACATGCCGGATGGAATTTCCGGTTGTATGATTTGGTGTTTTGCCACGCTCTGCAATTTCGAGCAAATCGAAAAGATGATTTTCATATGGCAGCAATAGTTGGTGATTAAATTGGACAATATTTCCGGGCTTGAGCATATATGTAGCAACCAAAACATGGTTTCTCGCAACGATGCTGAAAAACTCTATGTTATGCGTGAAAACCCACATGCGTTCATGTCTTGACATTCCAAATACGGATTTGATACTCCGCAGCACCTGTGCAACGGCGTACACAAAATGAAAATCCATACTTGAGATTGGGTCATCAATCACAAAGAAGAGCCTGTCATAGTCCGTTTCTTTTTCGACCAGAGTATGAGTCTCTGCAAGATACCAACAGAAAGCAACGATACTCTTTTCACCATCACTCAGTACTTTTGACGCGTTACCGTTAAGCTTGCTTCCGCGGAACTTAATTTGGAATGTATCTCTGTCTATCTGGTACTTTCCAGCAAAGAAGTTATCCAGCATGGCTTCAAGAGTCTCGTATACCTTGTCCCTTTTACGAACTTTTGCCGTCTGCTCCTTCGCCTCAATATCTTCATTTAATTTTCTCAAATCACTCTGCTTTTTTTTGAGGTTTTCAAAAGGCTGCTGCAATTCAGCATGCAAAAAAAGAGCTTTGGCATTGCACAGCTTCCTGCGCAAGGTTAGTCTCTCGGTTTTGGAGTTGTCCTTAACACTATTAGCGTGCTTGACAACTTCTGCATTAGCCTTTTGCAGCTTTATCACTGCTTCACATGCTGATTTACAATTTGATATTGCATCAGATATTCCGGCTGGAACACTGCAAAGGTTTTGCTTTTTGGACTCAATCATCTCGCTAACGATCGCCCACGGTGAAATGTAGCTATCCAAAGCAGAAAGCTCTTGAATGTTGCTATTCTGAAGCGAGGGAAAGTACTTCTGAATCTCTGTCAGTTTCACGAACGCTCGCTTGTTTTGATCATCCTGACTTTTCATTTCAGATGTAATGTTATCAATCTCTTTAAGCAGCCGGGAAAGCATGCCCATTATCTGAGATTCTTTGTCTGCTCGGAATGCATTGTATTGGGAAATCAGCGTTCGCGCATTTTCATCATATACTCTCTTACAGAATGGACAGACTGTGTCTGAATGTTCCGCATCAAGACCACTTTCAATAAAGACTTGATGCTTTTTGTACTCTTCAACAAAATCTTCAGCCCACTCTGATTTCGGGTACTCCGTTCCTAAAATCTCGCTTATTTTTCGAAGAAAATCAAGGTTAAAAGAAGGCACGGTAAATCCAATGTTTGGAATGTTCTCCGGAACCTTTTCGAGCGTATGCAATTGTTGGATAATACCTTCAACAGAATCATCACATGCTAAGTCAAAGCCTTTTTCAACGTTTTCGCGTGTAATCTGCCGAAACTCATTTGTCTGCGGAGTTATCCCTTCGCTGCGCAGATCAGACTTTGCTTTTTCAATAGCATCATCTATTTTCTTGCTATCTCTTTTCACCTCATCATCAAGATTCTTTGCCTGCCGTTTGTCTTCCGATAAATCAATTTGCACCTTGCCAAGGATATATCCTTCGATTTGTCCATCCGGAGTATAGTTTTTTTGTTTTATGTTTTCTTCCACGTAATCGTTGTTGAAAACATGAAACAGCAATCCAGTGTTATTTTGTACGGTGGGTGCAGTCCCTCTGTGAACATCAATTCTCAATTCTTTTTTGATATTATCAGCCTGAATACTAAACTGCATCTGCCCATTATCCTTGCCAATAGTTAATACATCATCAGCTAAAGAGCCAGCCATGGAAGGAGAACACATGCGGAAAGCCCTGCTTATGAAAGACTTTCCAGTCCCATTTGTCGCAAAAAATATGGCTTTGTTGGAATCGACCTTATCGGAGAAAACTATTTTCTTATCATCCGAGTGAGGTCCTATATTTTCAACATTCAGCGAAACGGTGAATTTCTTATCCTCCATATGCGCAGCCCCCTAACCTTCACACTCTTCCCAAGCTGATATCGTAGTACATGAGCAGATTCGGGTCTTCCTGAATGGTGGACTCCGGCAGGCGCTCGGCGATATCTACGATTGCCTGATAGTTCTTGTCCTTCCACAGGCGAGAGAAGCCGACACGGATTGCTTCAGAACGGAAAGACTTGAGCTTGCCTTTGCTGTTCAGGTAGCCTTCAAACTCTTTCCAGAGTTTCTTTTCGCGCAGTTTGGCAACATCGCCTTCCTTAGTGACATCAGGTATGTACCAGCGTCCCTTCTCGTCCTGAAGGAAGTTTTCCTCAAGCAGCACAGCCAGCTCCGGCATAGCCTCGTAACGATCAACGCTCTTGACTTCCTGCATGAATTTCGGCTGAATCTCGGCGTAGGTCTGCGGACCGTCTCCCTGCTCGTCCAGCTGCTGATACAGCCAAGAAATTGCGGTTTTCTCATTGGTCACGAACAGCGAGAACTGAATCTGTTCTACTTCAGTCTTGATGCGGGCAGTATCGTACTCATTGACCTGATCCGGCAGGAAATACATGTTGTCGCGCTTAAGGAAACGCTCGTCCAATCCTTTGTAGAAGTCAGTAGCATCCAGCGGGACGGGAATGCCTTGCATGATGTGGTATGCAACCATCCTGTCAAAGAGCAGGTAGGCTTGGCGCTCGGAAACGATTTCAATCTTGTTGTCCTTGATGACAACAACAGGTATGTTTTCAAGGTGTTGATGCACAAAAGACCATGCGGTATCCTCCGTACCAGCTTTCTCTGTAATTTCCCTTTGAAAGCGTTCTCTTGGCTTATATGCAGAAATAACCAAATCCTGCTTCACCGAAGCAGTTGTTGTTGTCTGAACAAAGCTCCCCTTTTTTTTGTCAAGAACTCGTACATCAGCAATTATATAACCCGCTACCTGTATTGCTTCTTGGATAGAGTTCCAAACGCTGTTCTGCGAATTATGAAATTCTATCGTAATCCAACGTCCCGGTTTCAGAACTCTAAAAAATTCCTTGAGGCAATCTACGAGCAACTGCTGATACTCGAATATTTTTTTCTTCTGAGATTCGCTGACAATGGCTTCGTCTTTTTGTGAAGTTGCGACTTTCAGCCATGCCTCCCAAATGAAATTGAGTTCTGAATACATTAGGTTGCTCCCAAAAGGAGGATCAATAAAAATATAATCTACAGAATTATTTGGAATTACAGTTAAATCCGTAGACGATTGAGTGGTAATTATATTTTCCCCTTGAGCATTGATGATAGACATCGCTTCTGTTATTGGTCCAATCGCTGATGCAATTTGCCGACCAATTGGAAGTTCTTTCATCAATGCCGGAATATATAAAGTTCCGGATGTAGGTCCTCCACCAGCACCCCAGCAGCCATTCATATATGTAAGAGCATATCGTTTCGTAATACGAAACGCCACTCTGGTCAAAAACAGCTTGTGAATTGGCTTTGTGCAGTAATGATTAAAGCATGCCAAGTATGCTAAATTGCGTTTCGTGTAGAAGTGGTGAACATGTGTTACTCCCGAATCATCATTTCTTCTAGCTTCATCTCCCGAGCACATTCTGTTTGTTGGAAACCAATATGGGATTTTATAGTTCTCAATTTTTTTTAGTAACTCTAAATCTCTTTTGTCTGGTTTCTTTTCATACCTTTTCCCACCACAACTATAGTTAATGAGGACAGGAACCTGCTTTGCAACTTGGATCATCTCTCCGAGCGCATCATCATAATAAGGAATTTTTGATTGCTCACAGTCCTTTTTTCTCAGTTCAACATTGCATTTTTTGCAAGTAAACTTGGCGGGAACTTTTCCGTTTTCAACATCGACGCAATCTTCCCAAAACACGAACTCATGCCCGCAATGGGGACAGATGAAAACATCCGACCATACTACAAAATTTATTATTCCGGGCATTCCCGTCAAAGCTCCTGAATGCGTAGTTTCAAACATCCACCCACATTCAGCATCACACTTGGCGAGAATATTTTGAATTTCTTCTGTGATCTGTGATATTGAAACTTTAACATTTCCACCGTACGCAATAAATGTTGCGATTGGCGACAAATCGGAAAGAATGGCTTTTCTCCGTCCCCATTCAGCCTTTTTCTCATCTTTCTCGATTTCCTCTTTAATATCTGGTTCTGGATTTCCACATACTGATGCGGCAACGCCAGTCATTCCTGTTCCAGCAAAACCGTCAAGCACAACGTCCCCGGGGTTGGTATAGTGCATTATATATTTCACAATTGCTTTGTGCGGAACTTTCGTATGATAGGGATGCAATCTATAAACAGGATGATACTTCCCCTCACTTACATCCGCTGCAAACGGCTCACGATGATAATCATCCGTTGCTTCATCATAAGGCGTACCGTTCTCTTTGATAAACTCCTCGATAAACGGATTCGGGCAGGCAGTGTAGTACGGCGCATCAGACAGCGCGATAATGTCCTCATCGGTGCCGATGGGGAAGCCCTCAATATTGCGTACCTTATCTATATCCTCTTTGGTCAGCTTTCTCGGTTCCATAGCTGCATCCTCACTTTCAATCTCTTCTGAAAATCTCCGGGAGAATTGTGCAGACGGTATCTGCACAATTCCCGTCAGAGCAATGATTTATTTCTTCACGATAATTCGCAGCTTGCCTGCATCCTTGCCACTTGTATATCCGGAAATCAGTTCGCTGACTTTGCTGCGGAATGCCTGCTCATCCAGCGGCGGAAGCTTTGTCAGCTTTTCCACCAGATCGTCCGCATTCACGACCACAGGTTCAAATCCCTTGAGCAGTGCCTGAATTGCCTTCACAAAGAAGTCATCCACGCGCTTAGGCAATTCCTTCGTCTCAATGAAATCGTCAATGGCTTTCTGCTGCGCCTCGCTCAGGTATTCCTTCTGGCTCTCAACAATAGGATCGGAAATCGTATCGAGCAAGGATTTTGTCCATTCTTCAAGCAAGGAATCCAGACGCATCTCTATGTTGTCCAGCTTGCCGAAAACCGGCTTCACGTTATCATCCAGATGGAAGTGACAGTGCGGACATACCGGCGAGGATTTCAATTCTTCCGGCGTCAACTCATAGCAGACCTTCAGATCAGAAAGCTCGTTTTCTAAATCGGTCAGCTTCGCAACAGAAAGAATTTCAATGCCGCGCAACTTTTTCAGGGTTAGGAGTGTCCGACTTTCCTGAATTTTACCGCGTTTCTGTGCATCGTTGATGTCCAGTCTCTTTTTCTTGTGCTCCGAGTAGTAAAGGTCGATATACTTGTCCTTGACCTTACCAAGCTCTGCCTCGACTTTCTGCACAGCTACCTCGCCGGATTCGCCGTTCCAGATGCTGTCGCGGATCTCACGGAAAGCGTCCTTAGCGGTTTCCAAATCATGCTTGAGCGCATCACCGAGTTCCACGGTTTCGATGCCGGTCATATAGGACACAATCGCCGTGCAGCCGTTCTTAAAGACAAGGTATTCACTGACCTTTTTAATTGCTGAAATATCCTCTGCCAGCTTGTCAATCTGCTCCATGGTGAGACTGAAATTGTTCAGCTTTGCCGGTGTATTGAAGCGTGCCTGATAGTTGCTGAACTCATCGCGGACATTCTGGCAAGCCTTTCTCAGCTGTTCCACTCTTGCGGGCGGCACCAGAGCTTCACCCCAAAGAGTGAAATCTTGACTGAGTTTCGTGCCAGCGATCACCGCAGAATTGCTCATTGCCTGCGCTTGCTTCAAAAGCTCTTCTACGCCCTTTGTTCGCGTAGCTTGATTATCCAGCAGCGCCGGATTGATATCCAGCACATTGAAAAGTGTTTTCAGTTCCGCCATTGCCATTTCGGAAGGTCTGGAAAGGTACTTGAACTCATAAAGGTCGAGCACACTTGTCTTCGGAACTTCGTCCAGATTAGACGCCGTCAAGGCTTTGCCGTTCTTCAGCGTCATAACGGCATATCCATCGTAAACCATGGCGAGGAAGATGATCGGAGTAAAGATGAAACTCAGCTTGAAGCGTTTATCTACATACTGCCCCATAAACTTCTCTTCAAAGATATCCGAGTAGTTGATAACACCTTGAGGCGGCAGCTCTTTCAGTTTACCGATATAGTAAGTGGCATACTTGGAGTTTTTGGTGGAAACCTTATCTCCATCTAAAACGCCAAAGCTTTGCAGCATACTTGCAGAAAGCTGAGACTTTCTGCCTGCGAAATGGTCAAATGCTGCACGTACTGCGTCAGCCATGTTTTTGCGAGTGATTTTAGTCTTCATTACGGGATATTCCGGATAAATCTCGCAGAAGTAAGCATCCAAACATATTGAAGCAGCAAGGTCGATAGTATCCTTAAAGGTCATGTCACGGTTATAGCGTCCCTTCAGGACTTCGATGAGCTGACGGCGTTCCCGTTTATAAACCACATCAAAGCAGGTGTTCTTGTTTTCGGTCAGGGAGCGGATCAACTTCTTGCGGATCACAGCTGCTTTGTTCAGATATGCATCCTTGTCTTTGCCTTCGCTCATAGCAGCAAGGCTGTTTGCGGAAGCGTATAGACTCAACATTTCGCGGAATTCCTCAGCGGATTTGAAATACAGGTACACTTCGTCCGGAAGATTCTGCACGCTTATACCACCATTGTCGTATGGTGGCATGATGTGGATATAAAAGTCACGTTCCGGCTGTGCAGTACTTCTTTCACCGGGCAGACCCATGAACAGATAACCCTCACGGAAAATATGATGTGAATCCCAGTTCAGGTCGTATTCATAGATGTTGAAATTGGTCACATATTGCTTGGCGTCCCAATCGAGGCATGAATACACAACGCCGTAGAAAGAACGATTCATCTCATCATCGGTCAGAAGCGTCGCTTTTTGCTTAATCTTTTCGTCGTAGTCAACGACCTTATCAACGTCGATATAATACTGGCTGTTGGCATCATTGAAGATAATGAACTGCCCGGAAACGGTTGTCATGATTTCTTTCAATGTGACTTTTACCGCAGACAGAAGGAAGTCTGCATCTTGCTCCGGCATCAGCATATATAGGCATAGATCGTCTTTAAGATTCTCTGCCGTCATACCAAACTGTACATCCAGTCCGTTCGTTGTCAGGCGATGAACACTGAGCGCATAAATTATCTGCATTGCCATCGGTTTATACGCCGGTTTCGGGAATGCGCGGGTGATAATATCTTCCAGCTGCTGGCTTGCACCGACAACACGGCTGATGGTCGGATCACTTTTGAGCAGACCATTGGATTTGATTGCAGGCCAGTAGTTATCAAAAGAGATGATGCCCGGCGCATTCTCCGGCACGGTTGTGTCGAAGATACCCTTGATAGTAGTGGAGATATTCTTCAGAATATGACGGTTTTCAATCAAGTACAGTTTGTTGAAAACATCTATGTACGAAGGATGAATCGGGAACAGATCAACGAACTCTTCCAGACGAGAGGACATGCCAGTATAAAGCCCACAGAACTTTTCCAGATGGTTGCGAATCAGAGCTTTCTGCTCCGGCGTTTTCTTGAGGATACGCTCAGAAACAACATAGGAAGTTGCTTCTTTCGTTATAATCATCTGCGTAAAACGGTCACTGACATGCTTGAGTGTATCAGCGACAAAGCTAAAGCGCGGATTGTCGAAAATCTTCTCCTGCATACCAAACATGACACGCAGAGAGGACTTGGAACACATCTCGCCTAATGCGCGGAAGAATTCCAAATCCAGAACGATTTCTCGTTCGTTTCGAGAAGACAGATAGGACAGAAACTCATCAACGATAATCAGGTAGCCTTTATCCGGATACTTTTCCGAAAAAGCAATCATCATATCCTTGAGGACAGTCTTGATGCTTTTAACACTCTTATAATCCGGCACTTCAAAATCAATGCCGCGCTTTTCAAAATCATCCTGTACATATCCCATGATGACGTCATACAGCGGCATTACAACGCCGCCGATTTCGATACGCAGAACTTCAAACTTGCCAGCAATGGGCTTAACCTGTTCGGCAAATTTCTTGTTTTGAAGATACTGTACATTACCCGCATCAGTTGCAATGGCGGAAATGACACTCATCAAGTGAGACTTACCAGTACCATAGTTGCCGACGATTAAAACGCCCTTGTTGTCCACAACTTCATCCATTTGAAGCTGATCAAGCACGGGAGCCTGTAAGCTCTCTGCCATGCTATCAGACATTACATAGGTTTTTACATATTCGCGAGCTTTGTCTTTGTTTTCAGCTGTGACAAGCTGGATAACATCCTCTATCGGATGGAAAGAAATCAAATCTGAGTATTTCATGGTTGGTTAGCCTCCCTCATCAGACGATGCATGTCACATCGTACTTGTCTAAATCGTATGTCTTAAAATCAGCGTATCCAGGTTCCGCATACATTAACTTTCCATTGCTGTATGTTCCTGACCATATGATTGAGAACTCTCTTTTTTTGCACGCAGCAATCAAAAGTTGCAAAACATCAATTTGATAATCTGGATTGAATAGCACATCGAAATCCTTTATCGTGCTATTCTTCGGTAACTCCGCAATAATCGTATCAACAATTTTGGGCAGCATAAATGACCTTCGAATTGGTTTTACGCTGAAAAGTTCTTTTGCAACACTGACATTTAGGCTGATACCTTTTTTCGCGCATTCTTCGTCCGGGCAGCAGAAAATGATTGGTTTCATTAACCCATTTGAGCCGTGCTTTTGATATTCGTACTTTGAAATCTGTTTACCCATATTCAGCGTTTTTCCTCCACGGCAGAATCTGGACTCCGTTTACTGTCATCCACAAACTCTACGATGTCACCGATATTGCAACCGAGGCAAGCGCAGATTTTTCTCAAGGCTTCCATTGAAACGTCCTCGCCCTTCCTGAGCTTAGTCATCGTGCTTGAAGAAAGCCCCGATGCTTTATGAAGATCGCCCTTGCTCATTTCCTTATCGACGAGCAGTTTCCACAATTTTTTGTAGCTTGCTTTCATAATTTTCACCTCAGCACAGAACGTATAGCATAATTCATTTTATTATAGCACAGCATTAGCTAAGATTCAAGTAAGTTTCGTAAACTTCGGATGAATTCGACCGTTTTGCAGGAATATATCGTCCGATGGAGCCGTACAGAAACTGCCTGAGCCGGTTTTATAAATCAGCTCAGGCAGTTATCTTTATTCAAGTTGATTCTTGCGAACTTGATCGCGGTCATGCTCTGTATTCGGCTTGAGGAAATCGTCCACATTTGCTTTCAAGGTGTCGATCATCCGTGCTTCATTTTTGAGCTTCGCACGTTCATTATAGAGCCGCTGCTGCTCTTCAAGAAGCCTCTGCTGTTCCGCTTGCAGCGTCTTTAAGCTCGGCAGTTTTTCGTCGCCTTGCATGGCAAGCAGTGTACTCCGCGCCGCCTCAAAGATCACAAGCTCGGCTTCGTGCTTTGCCTTGAAACTCGGCTTGTCTTTCGTCTTCTGGAAGGCGTCATATACGGGTTTTAGGCGCTGGTAGTTGGAGATGTTTTTGATAAGCGGCTGGACTTCCCGCAGTCGCGCTTCAACGCTTTTCAGCTCCTTGCCGGTACGGTCATAAGAGCCGTGAACGTCCTCGACCTTCTTCTCAAGATCAGCGTATTGGAGCAAGTTGTTTTCCGTGAGATAGTTGAGCGTCCGCGCCGCTTCCTTGAGGATTGTGAGCTTGGCTTTATACTCATAGCCCTTGCTGTCGATAAGTCTGATCCGCTCCTGAATATCTCCGATGAGAGAGATGCCCTTCGGCACGGTCTG
>JABLTO010201273.1_pt1 | contig 15019 bp, 8 predicted proteins | sample 7160091 | NCBI WGS metagenome assembly JABLTO01 (sample SAMN14651225, study PRJNA627086) | human gut metagenome | isolation source: feces | host: Homo sapiens
TGGCAAAAAAAATGCCCTCTCTTTTGAGAGGGCCGGTTGTCGGCCTTAATTTGGGAATCGCCGAAATCAGCGATGAAAAAGAGAACAAAGAACCCTATATTCCTAAAGACGATATAGTTGGGTAAAGCTCATAGAAAACAATTTACAAAAAAACGCGGCTAAACTAGAGTAGAATGTGAGGAGCCAAACATGGAACAGAATACGCAGCCGACAGGTGCCAGCAAGGAAAGCCTTTGGTATCTGGACAATTATATCCTGCTCAAGGATTATTACGACCGCACAATCTCAAGGATTGCAGCGCGTTGTATCCGTATGGGCAACATTGCCATGGAAGAATATAAGTACTACGGCTATATCCTTGACGTTCTGGAAGAAATCAGCGAAACCGGCGACTATATTCTTGAACACAAGGAACTTTATCCTTATGTGGAGAAAAAAATTGCCGGCGGCATGGAAAGTTTCAAAAAAACATTGGCCGAGTATCAGCTGGAGCTGAAAAACAATTCTTCGCCGGACATGATTAAGGAAGACGCCCATGAAGTTGAAAAAATGAAAGAGGTTCTGGGCGAAATCGACAAGACGGTCGACCCGACGGTCGGCGCAGGGATGAACATGGACCAGCTGATGGAAAAACTGATGGCACAAAATAATATGGCCGCCACAGAAACAATGCAGCAGAGTACCCAACCGGCTCCGCAGCCCGTTCCGGCGGCATCCAATCCGCAGATGCAGCAGGCCAGACCACAGCCTCAGGCCGCCGTACCGCACGAAGTCAAAAAAATCATCAAAATAAAAAAACCGGTCAGTCCCGACGTACAGCAGGCCATACCGGCAAAAGACGAGGTCAAGTAGTCGGAAATGAGAAGTTTTCTGTCCCATAACGTAATTAAATTCTTCGGCATTCTGGCTGTTTTTGCCGTATTGTCGGCCTGCAGGACCGAAAAGCCGCAGCCATTGCCGCCTCTTGACCAGCGGTTGAACGCCGATATGGTTTATCCGCAGGATCCGAATATGATTCGCACACCCAAAGGCGCCAACGAACTGGATCTGGAAACGCCCCTGCGTTGCAGCGTCAACTGGGACACTCAGCAAATGATACTGACCCTGCCCTATAACATGTCGGCCTTCAGGCTGGAGAAAAACGGCGTTAACGACCCTTTGCCGCGTTTTGAAGTTACCGGTTTTTCGTTTGAAAAAATGCCGGCAGAAAAAGCTCTTTACAAGCTGACCAAGGAAGCCGGCATCAAACTGGTTGCCAAAGACGCTCCTTATGCCAGCATTTCGGCCGAAAACCTGCGCGGCGAATTTTCAGAGGTCATCAATATGATTGCCGATGCCGGCGAAATCTACTATTCCTACGAGGCATCAGAAAAGACCATGCGCATCAGCCGCAAGGGTAATTTTACGCTGTATGTTCCGAAGTCGCGGCCGATAATGCTCGGACTGCTTGATGTTCTGCGCGGTTCCGGCATTACGGATATGACAACCGACTGGGCGGACTATTCGGTTACGTTTGAGGCTGATTTCGAACTTAAAAACAAAATCATGGATCTGATTAAATATTTTGAAAGCAATCCGACGCTGGTGGCTTATGACGTGAGCGTTTTCCGGATTTATCCCTATGACAAGGGCAAAGACGTCGAATGGAAAGAGCTGCTTAACGCCTTCTATTTCGGTACGGTTACGACGGCCAAAACCGGTGTTATCGGCCGGGTTCTGACAACCACCAATGAGCTGAACATCAGTACGCTGCGCCAGTTTTTAGGCAGACAGGCAATGGTTATGCCGGTTGCGGAAGGAAAATTCGTGGTGCCAAACCTGTGGTTTTCGCGCTTTGACATCGGCAAATGCGGCCGCCGCGATTCGATTGAAGCCGACTTGTCTATTTTGGCAAAAGCCTCCTTGGAAAAAGGCAACCGAATTTTCTCGGACATTACGCTGGAGGCGACCAACGGCCAGATTACACATTTTGACGTACGCAGCCGTCTGGGCGAAAACTTCCTGATTATCGGCATTCCGAACCAACTGTTTGGCGCAAAGTCACCCAAATCGGAAACCGTGGTCTTTATGGTTCCGCGGATTATCCGCACGCTGAAAACGACCAAACCGATTTTAGATAACTTAATTTAGAGGATTTAAGGAATGGCAGAAGATTTTAACAACATCAATCGACCTGCAGGCGGCAGCATGCCGGATCCGAACCGGCCCCGATTGAAAAAAGTCAAACGCCCGATTAAAAGAATCGTCAACCCGTCAAATGCCGCAGGCGTGTCCGCCGCCATGCCGCCGAAAGCCGAACCGGTTTATCAGCCGCAGGCTCAACAGCAGACACAGTCTCCGGCAGACGATTTTGACCTTGACGCAATTCTGGATGGGGGAGAAAATCTGCCGGCATTGAACAATACGCAGGAAGTCGCCAGCGATTTTCAGCCGCAGTTTATTGACGAAAGCGACATCACGCCGCCGAAAGTGCCTTTGGCCGAACAGTTTATGGTTGACAACATGTTTACAAAAAAAGCCTTGTTTTTCGGCGCATTGTTTGCTTTTATCCTCGGCTTTGCCATTGCCAAGTTTTTCTTTGCGCAGGAAACGGTTGTTCGCGACGGTCTGCAAGGCGTCGTAATCAATCCCGAAGTTCCGAGAGGGCGCGCCCGCTGCGGTGTTGCCGAAAGAACGCAGGGCTGCGTGCTGTACATAATGAATCCGCAGCGACAGGAACTTACGGCCAGAGATTTTTATGATTTGGCGTCGCAGCTTACCGGAAGACAGAGATTTGTTATTGAAACCGGAAACATGCGTTATTCAAACGTCAAAATCCGTCCCGGCGGCATTGCTCAGCTTAACATTCCGCCTTTACAATAAGCAAAGCCCCTCGGAAGAGGGGCTTTGTTTTCTTTGTCGTGTTCGGCCTTGAGCCGGACATCTCTCCTTGACTGCCGGATAATGACAATAAATATAAAAGTTATACTCGGACTCCTCTCTTCTTTGTTACCCTCGGGCTTGTCCCGGGGGCTCTGGGATATTGACGATGTCAGCGAGATGACCGGAATGTTTAAAATAAAAATAAAGAGTATTGAAAAAGGCTGTGAAGAAAGGCTGTTGCGCCTTCCCTTAAGCTGTCCGCTCAACATCTGTTACGCTTTGGACAAGAAGCTGGTTATCTCTTTGCAGGATATGCCTTGTATCCGTGGATTTCCGGCTATATCCGAGTTTGTCCTGTAAGTCTTACGGTTTACGCTGTCGCTTAACCGATCGTCAACAGGACTGCACCGCAGCCGGTTCGCAGCTTTACTGGAGCTGCTCCCCAAGCTGCGCCAAACATGACAAGGGAAAAAGGAAAGCACGGGAATCCAGAGATTGTCGGGGCAAGTCCGACAATGACAGCAAGAAAAGCCCCCCAGGGCAAGCCTGAGGGTGACTGTAGTATAAGAATGGCAAAGAAGAAAAATAAGCCCGTTATGTGACCTCGGTAATGGCGCGGAGGTTGCCGTCGCGGTTAATTTGAACGACACGCAGCTTATGGTGCATTTCTTCAATTGTCTTATTACGGTCGATGGTCGGATAAGTGTGCAAAATACGGTCGGTAAAGGCCTTGTAAGCAGCTTCGGAACTTTCGGCGTGAATAGTAGCCAGACAGTTGTCGTGACCTGATCCCATCAGTTCCCAGATGGCACCGGCGTTACTGGTGGAAATTTCGCCGCCGATAATGGCGTCAGGCGTAAAACGAACGACCAAGTCGATGATTTTGGCATAGTCCATTTCATTGGTCTGTTCGGTACGTGACAAAACCAAATGGACGCGGTTGGGATGCGGCACCAACAGCTCGCGCGTATCTTCAATGGTCACAATACGCTTGTTGATATCCAAAATCTTCAACAGGTTATTCAGGAAAGTCGTTTTACCGGTTGATGTCGCACCGGAAACCAGGATATGGTCGCCGCGCTTAATGCTTAGCAACAAACGTTCATAGGGGTCTTCCGGGTCTTTGATGTCTTTCAACGGATTAATTTTGTGCAGTGCCTGCCCCTGCGTCAGACCATAATCCGACAGACCAAATGCCACGTCGTCGCTGTGAACACGAATGGTAAGCGCGACACCGCCGGTAAGGTCGTCCTGATCATACATGACGTTACGTCCGGCAATAGCCGAAAAACGGTGTTCGCCGGGAATGGTGGCATAAACGACCGGCGAACCCTCGACCGGATCAAAAGGCAGCTCATAGGTATTGGCGACAATATAGAGCAAATCGACCAGATATTCTTTGCTGAGTTTCTCGTCTTTATACATTACCCAGGGATAGGCGCGTTTGCCGCGCAGGCGCAGCCAAATCTGGCCGGAACGGTTGACCGCCACTTCCTCAATGTTGTCCTGATTGTACCAGTAGGACAACGGGCGCAAGACTGATTCCAAAACCTTAAAGCTCATATTTTTCTCCTGTCAGAACAACTGAGGAACGCTGTTATCCGTTTTTGCCGCGGAAGACGACGAAGATGAAGAGGACGACGAGCCGCTGCTGAACGAAGGCGGCGGAGGCGGTGTCGAACCACCGGCCGGCGTTGTCGGCATCAGCGCCGGAGCGCCTGCCGTCGCGGCGGGTTTCTTGCTCTTGACCTTGCTGTCGTCCATCAGGCGCGGTGCAGCAACAGCTTCGGCATCGGTTCCTTCGGCCTCATAGACAACGGAACCGGCAGTGGCGGCACGGTCGGCATCGGTCATGCCCATTTTACGCCTGTTCTGCGTATCGGTACGATCCTGCTCAAGCTTGTTATCGTCGATAAGCACATCACGCTTGGAAAGGTTCTTGGCGACTTCGGCTTCATCTCTTTCCGGCGTTCTCAACCATAAATCTATGTTCGGGTAAACGATAATTCTAGTACCGGCCGGAACATAAGTCAGCGGTTTGATATTGGTTTTGTCAGCCAAAATCTGTTCAAAAATGCGGTTCATGTCCTGCAAAAAGTTCTGACGCGCGTCGTTGGCAGCCTGCTGGCGCGGAGATTCCGTATCGGAACTGCTGTCATCATCATCTTTCGGCGCCATGATGTAGGACGTATAGCTGGTCAGAGCCGTAGTCATAATCGGCAGCGTATATTTCTTGAACAGCTGCTGGTCAAGATAGCCGAGTGCGCCGCCGCGGCCCTGTGCATCGCCGGTAATACCCTGGAAGACAAACAGCGAACCATCCGGACGGATCAGACGTTCCCAGGTAATCTGAACCTTAGCCGACGAGGAAGTCGTTTCCGTGCCTGCAGTCAGACCGCCCAGCGTACCCATCAGACGGCTGCCGGCCGGGATTACCACATTGCGTCCTTCTTCGGCATAAACGTTGCGTTCAACAAAGGCGGTTACCGGGGTCGGGTTGTTGCTGTCGATGGAGCGGGCGATAACCGCCGGAATCGGTTTGTCGGCAAAAATCATTTCGCTCAGGTTGACGCGCCATGAAGAAACGGCCTTGGCAATACCCTGTTCATCCCAGTTTTTCTGATAACCGTCAAAAGATTCCGGTCTGATGCCCGAGCTGATTTTACCGACGGACATAGCCTGCCGACGCTGATTCTGCGCCGCAGCCAATGCCGCGGCACGCTGCGGGTCATAACGCTCACCGGGACCAAAGCCGCCGCCGGGGCCGAGATTGCCGCCGGCCCCCATACCGGTTCCGTAAGCGCCGCCGGGGCCGAAAGTGCCGGCAGGAACAAACATTCCCGACGAATCGGGCTTTTTGACTTCTTCAATACCGATAAGCGTACCGTCATCGTCAATAATCAGACCGTCCGGCATTTTTTTGCCGACGACATTGCCTTTTTTATCAACAACGCTGCCGTCGTCCATGATATCGCCGAGATATTCGCCGTCCGGCGTCAGGGCAATGCCGAGCGACTTGCGGTATTTTTTCATTTCTTCTTCCCCAACGACACCGATTTCGGGAATGGCACCAATTTGTACCGGTTTACTGTACCAATCGGTTCCGCCACCGTTGACCTTGCCCATAACCTTACCGTCAAGGCCTACAAATTCGCCATTTTCATTAATATGGCCAATAACGTTTCCGTTCAGGTCGACAACCGTGCCGTCCGGTAACACCCGCCCGATGATATTACCGTTCGCATCGCGCAGATAACCGTCATCTCCAACGACATAACCGTCTTTTGAGGTTTTGCCCCTGACTTTGCCGTCCAAACCGACGAACTCGCCGTTTTCGTTGATATGTCCGATAACATTACCGTTTAAATCGACAACGGTACCATCGGAAAGAATACGGCCGATAATGTTGCCATTGGCGTCACGAAGGTAGCCGTCATCGCCGATAACATAATTGCCGGCAGCCGCAGCCTGTTCGGCGGCCAATCTTTCGGCTTCGGCCTTTTCGGCAGCCAAACGAGCCGCTTCGGCCTCGGTCAATTCCTTAAGCAGGCTGTAATACTGCAACGGTTTGGCTATGGCCAGAACGTTGCCGTTGCTGTCCAGAATACGGCCGTTGTCTTTCAGCGAACCGATGACATGATTGGCAGAATCGACCAGACTGCCGTTCAGTTCCAGTTCGCCGAGGACGACGTTGTTTTGGTTGCGAATGTAAAAATCGCGGTTACCGCGGCCGGCAACCTTGTTTTCGCCGTTAATCAGAAAGCCCTTGTCAATGCGGCCGAGTTTTCGGCCGTTGACGGTAAGAACGTTGCCGTCACGGGTAATATAGCCGATGACATTGGCGTCATTGTCGTAAACGTACATGTCATACAGGGCATAACCGATATTTTTGCCGTCTTTCAAGACCGCACCGCCAAACTCGACTTTTCCCACCTCTTCGTTTTTGGCATTAAAGACGCGCGCGTCAGAGCCGACCCGCCCCAGAAAATTATTGTCGTTATCGAAAGCAAAGCGGTATTTGAACAACTGACCGACGGGTACGCCGGTTTTGGAATTGACATTGTCATTGGGCTGCATGTAGCCGATAAACTCGTTGGCTTCGTTGACGACCGTACCGTCAAGAACCGTGCGGCCGATAAAGACGCCGTTAACATTCATAACCGGATAAAACTCCGTCTGTCCGGCGATGATTTCACCGTCGGCATTGCGCAGTTTTCCCCGCTTGTCAATGCAGCCGAGCAGTTCGCCGCCATAAGCCGTTACCTGTCCGGAAGGCGATATGGTTCCCTGAATATTGCCGTTGAAGTCTATTACACTGCCGGGAATTACCTGATAACCGATGACGGCACCGGTTTCCGAAACCGCCTGCCCGTTCCAGAGCATGCGGCCGATAAACGTTTCGCGATAATTGCGGATGTCCCCCTGCGGCGTAACAACACCGAGAAGCGCACAATCGCCGTCGACCACGGCTTTATAACCGCTGGTTTCGCCGACCGGCAGGCCGGAATTGTCAATTACCAAACCGCCGTCAACTACTTTTCCGGCGACACGCCCGGCCGGATTGCGGACAGCACCGTCAATGTCCGCATAGCCAAACAAACTGCCGGTTACGCCGAGAACCAGATGCTGATCGGACGCCGTTCCAACCTGAGGATTAAAGTTGACCTCGGTATTCTTTCCGGCTTTGACAACCGAATTGTCCGGCAGAATTTTGGCTTTCGGTTTAAATCCCTTATCCAGGATCATATTGGTTTCGGATAAAATACCCAAGAGTTCTCCCGCCGCCGAAAAAGCATAGTCGGCCGCAATATTCCGCCCCAGAATACGGTTGCGCTCGTCAATGTTGATGCCGGCTTCAGTCAGCCTGCCGAGAGCAACACCCCCCTTGTTATACATTGAGCCGTTCGGCATCATATAGGCAATAACAGCACCGGTCAGGTTATACACCGGCGCCAGCGTCATGGTCGAGCCGCTCAGGACGCCGTCGGAAGAAAACAAAAAGCCGAAAGGCGAAACGAATTTGCGTTCGCTGCCATCCATGACCGAGGCGTTAATACCGCTCATACCCAGCGATTTGCCGCCGGGAGCAATGACCAGTTCGTTATTAAGCGTCGCGCCGAAAACAAGACCATTATTGTCATAAGCCAGATTGGCGCGGACATTGCCGAGCGGCGTACCCTCAAGCGAAATAACCGCGCCGCTTTTCAGCGCATGGGCGCGCAGGGCGCCGCGGAAGTTGAACACAGGGCCGGCATTGACCAAGCGTCCGATAATCTTTCCGTCCTTATTTATAACCGTGCCGCGCGGACCGACCTGTCCGATAACTTCACGCGCCTGAGCCAGACTGCCGCCGGGCATAATCCGGCCGAGATAGCGGCCTTCCAAATCTGTCGCCGTTGCAGCCAAATCAACGGCAAAACCGATAATTTCTCCTTTGGCGTCGGCAATACGGCCGTCCGCGCGCATTCGCCCGACCAAATCGTCCTTATTGACAACCTCGCCGTTATAAGTAACAAAACCGATGTATTTACCGTTGTTGTCAAAGGCAAAACCAGACCTGACTATTTGACCGATAATCTGATTGTTTTCATTATAAACATAGCCGTTGGCCTTAACAAAACCAATTGTCTGCGCCTCAAAATCGGTAACGTTGCCGCCCGGCGAAACGCTTCCGATAAAAGCGCCGTCCAAAGAAATGACCATTTTGGAAGATATCAGACGTCCATCCAACAGATAATCGTTGCCAACCTTGCGGTAGGCATAACCGTCCGGCGAAACGAAACCAATCTGCTGTCCCTGAAGATTGGTATAAAGACCGTCACCGGTCAGACGGCCGACGGTTTTGCCATCGTCGGAATAAATCAGTCCCGGAAACAGAACTGCGCCGAGAACATTGAAATAATCGTCGACAACCAGACCATTCGGCAGAACCTTGCCGACAATCTTTCCGGAAGCCAGCCGCACCGAACCGTCGTTGGAAACCTTACCCAGAAGCTTGTTGTCGTTGCCGATGGCAATGCCCTGCGGAATGACGCCGCCGATAAGCTCGCCGTCAAAATTAACAATCAAGCTGTCGGCGGTAACATTGCCGATAAGCTGATTGTCGAGACTGACAACCTTACCGTCGGGAATAACCTTGCCTATAAGATCGCCGTTGAAGTCGATGGCCGTAATTTCAATTGCCGCAGCCGGAGCAGCAAAAAACAGCACGGAGAAAAAGGCAAGTGTCCACACACCCGACCTGATTTTATTCAAAAGTTCTAATCGTCCGCCGTTCAAAGTCACCCTAATTCCTCCGGTTTTTGGCTACTTCCTGCAAAGCATAGCCGGAAACTTTTTTATCCAAATCTATAAACGAACCGTTATTTTTGATATAACCGATATTTTTGCCGTCTTTGCTGATTACGTTGCCGTCCGGCGCCAGCCTGCCTATATATTTACCATCATTTCCAAGAATTGTCGCGCCGATTTTGTAAATTCTGCCCAGAATATTGTCATTGGCATCAATTGCCAGACCGCCGGACAGGCTGCGGCCGATGACCGTGCGGTCACGGCTGACGACGTTGCCTGCCAAATCGACATAACCGGCCACTTTGTCGGCGTTGTCAATAACGATGTCGCCTTCGGCAATTTCGCCGACCAGACTGCCGGCCTGATTGATGACGCTGCCGTCGGAAAGCGTGCGGCCGAAAACGACGTTGTTGACATCAATGACCGTACCGTCCGGCATTACCGCGCCGATGACATTGCCGCCGAAATCAATAACCGAACCATGCTTGACCAGGCTCAGGTTTTTGTCCGTCGAACCACCCGGCAAAACGGCGGTAATGTTTTCGTTCTTATTGTCCAGAACGTCGCCGAGCGAATTGACCCGGCCTTTGTAGTTGCCCCAGATGTCAATAACGATGTCTTCGGGAATGACTTCGCCGACGACTTCGCCGTCTTTGTTTAAAACCTTTCCGTCGGAACTGGTTATGCCTTCGTGTTTGCCGTCAAGGTTGATTACCGTACCGTCGGAAGTCGCATAACCGAGATACGAACCGTCATAACCGATGGCCGCACCATGCAGCAGAACCGCGCCGCGATATTCGTTGTTGTTGTCAATAAACAGGCCTTTGGCGTCAACCCGTCCCTGAAGCTCGCCGAAACGGTTGAGAACACGGCCGTCGTAATTGACCTTGCCGACTTTTTTGCCATAGAAATCGACAACTTCGCCACGCGGCAGAAGTTTGCCGAGCATACGGTTGAAAAAGCCTGTGCCCCGACCATGTATTTTGCCCAACGCAACGCCTTTGTCATTATAAACGTTGCCGTCAGGGAAAACGCGGCCCATAAACTTTCCGGAAGGATCGACGACTATCGACTTTTCGTCCAGCGCCACGCCGATAATCCGGTTGGCATCATCGGCAACCAGATTGTTGGCATAAAGTTTGGCTTCACCGCCGCCGGGTATCGAAACTTTGCCGTTTTCGCCGACAACGTTAAGAAAATTGCCGGAAAGATCATAAGCATAGCGGTTTTCCAAAACCTTACCCATGTAACCGCCGTCCTTGTTGAAAACATCGCCGTAAGTTCCGACGCAGCCGACCGGCAGCAACGCTGCCGACTGGACAATGCCGTTAGCACCGACTTTGCCGAGATATTCGCCGTCATAAGTGACAGCAATGCCGGAACGGGAAACACCGCCGACAATTTCGCCGGTTTCGTTCAGCACCGTACCGTCAGGATTGACGCAGCCGACGTAATTGTTGGCGGAATCGCGGACAATGCCGTCGGTCCCGACCTCACCGATAAGCGTGCAGGTATTGTCAAACGCACTGCCGGGCTGAACGACTTCGCCGATATAAGAGCCGGCGTCGTCAATAACAATGCCGTCCGGCATAATCTTATAGGGAAGCTCCTTGTTGCCTTTGGTTATTTTACCGTTTTTATCAAGATAGCCGACGTTTTTGCAGCCATAACCGACCACCAGTCCGCCGCGCACCAGTTTGGCGATGACCTGATTTCCTGACGGATCCTTAACCAGACCGTTGGCAAGAATACGGCCGATAACCTGACGTTTGTCATTTTCAACCGTACCGTTATTGCTGATAACGCCAAGCACCGTTCCCTGCGGCGTAACCGGAATCAGTTCGACACGCACCAGCGAACCTATTTTCTTTTTGACGTTGCTGACGATATTGCCGTCGGCATCAACATAGCCTATGACATTACCGTTTTTATCATAAACCCTGCCATCAGCGCCGACATAACCGATAACCTTTCCGTCTTTGTCCAGCGCCAAGTCAACATATTCGCCGGCCCGACCGATGACATTGCCGTTCAGGTCAACCAGGGTTCCGTCTTCAAGCATTTTGCCGATAACGTTGCCGTTAAAATCAACCACATTGCCGTTTTCATCAATATACCCGATAACGTTGCCGTCCTTGTCATAGGCCAAACGACGTTTTGGACCGGTCTTGCCGATAATTTCGTCGGTAACGACATTGCCGTTCTCATCAACATAACCGACAACATTGCCGTTAGCGTCGACGACGGCGCCATTCGGCATGACAACGCCGAGAACATTGCCGTTTTCGTCAATCGCGGTACGTCCGGGTTTGGTCACGTAGCCGATGACGTTGCCGTTGGCGTCGACAACCTCGCCTTTTTCGTTCAGACGACCGATAACGTTGCCGTCCATATCGACCACGGTACCGTCCGGCAGCACGCGGCCGATAATGTTGCCGTTTTCATCATACACATAACCGGCGTCAACGGCTTTGCCAATCGGCGCGCCGTCATTGTTAACCACGGTTCCGTCCGGCAGCGTACGGCCGATAACATTGCCGTCCTTGTCAACAACGGTACCGTCCGGATTAACATGGCCGATAACGTTGCCGAATTCATCATAAACAAGTTTGCGGTTGTCGCCGACGCCGATAACATTGCCGTTATCGTCAACAACCAGACCGTTGGCATTCATCCGACCGATAATGTTGCCGTCGGCGTCGCGAACATAGCCGTCTTCATCAATGGTACCGATAACCTCGCCGTTGGGACCGACAGCGTTGCGCACCTGCTTGGCAGCAATCTCGGCTTTGGCCTGTTCGGTTGCTGATGCAGCTCCCTGAGGCAGCGCGGTTTCGCAAAAATTGCAGTCTTCCTTACGAATGGCGCTGCCTTCGACAGGAACTTTGGCCGATTTGGCATTGCTGCGGGTCAGATTGGCTTCGTGCCACGAAATGATAAAATTATTCTGCACGTTGCCGTGAATGACCGGAATCCAGTTCATGGTAATATTACAGGTCTGTTCGCCGCGCAATTCCTCGTCCGTACAGTTATCCTCGTAAGTAAAACCGTCAAACGGCGGCTCGGCCAGTTCGACGTCGTCAATTTTAATCGCGGTTTTGCCGTTGGTGCCGATGGTCAGAACATTCTTGGCTTCAGTACCGAGCACAACCTGCCCCATGGAAACGGGATCCGGCGTCATGGTAATCGGCACTTCGCCGTCATCAACGATGCCGAACTCAAGATTGTCGGTCAAAGGGCTGGTATTGCCGATGTTAAGCGCATCGTCATTGTCGGTAAAAACCGGTTCTTCATAGTCATCAACAACCTTATTGCTTTTAATCAGAAGCACAACGCCGAAAATAAAGATAATAAAAGAAGTAATACCAACCGCAAGAATTATGCGGTTGGTTTTTTTGACGTAACTTTCGGAATGTGTAAGTACTTCTTTGCTCATTGGGTCCTGACTACACTACAAAATACGCCGTTGCGTCCCAGGCGGCTACAGGCGGAATCGCCAGCATCAAGCGACTTGACCGGGCCAACGCGCAGATGAAACAGCTCTTTGCCCTGACCGTCCGCCGGCGTATCTACCGAGAAGAACGGCTGATAAACGCCGAGAACGTCGGGATATTTGTTGACCAGGCTGTCCCAAAGCCGCTCGAGGTTGGTAACATCGGCATCAGTACCCAGCTCAATGGAAATGTTGGAACCTTCGCCGCTGAAACCACTGCCGTAACCGTAGCGCTGCGCCATATTGCGCGCGCCGGCATCATATTGGTTGTTGTTGCTGATACGCTGCATTTTGGAATAGTCAATACCGTCGCCGCCCTGATAACCGACGCTGACATTCTGTCCCTGACCGTTGGCCGGGACTATCAGCTGACTCTGGCCGACCTGAATATCATATTGTCCGGGAACGCCACCGTTGCCGCCGTTAAATTCGCTGTCGCCCGCAGCTCCGCCATTCGCATCGGCGCTACCGTTGCCGGGCAGCGCGGGAGGAACATCCCAGCGGTTGTCTTCAAAATCGGTTGCATAAGTGGCATCTTCCAGACCAGCATCGTCTGAACGCCGCATTTTCAGGCAGACAATCCGTTTGCCGTTGCGCATGACCATATCGCCGATACCCTCAACGATTATCAGACGGTTGTTCGGTCCTTTGGTACGAAAACCGACCGGAACCTCAATACGTTCAACAATCAGGGTCACAATCGGGCGCTGCGTCATATTCAATGCTTTCTCGCCCAGATCAATGTAAGTGAAAATATCGTCGCGCCAAACGCGTTCCGGCGCAATAACGACGTCATCGGGGTTAGGAACATAAACCTCAATGTCAAAACGGAACTTACTGGGGTCAAGCGGAATATTCTTAATCCAGTCCGCCATCTGGAAACGTTTGGTAAAAGTCGAATCAACCGACATTCCGGAGCTGCCGCCGCGATTGTAATGGCTGGCATTAACACCCAACCCGCCGCCTATCGACGACATCCGCGCGCTGGAGGCGCCGGCGCCGCCGGAACCGGACGGTCCGTCAATGACATCTATGTCGATAATCGAGTTGGTCAGGCGTTCGGTATTGACACCTTCGCTTTTGACATAGAAAACATATTTATTGCCGGAACGGCCGAAAACGATGACGTTGGTGTCAACGCCGACATTGGCACCCTTGCGGGGATACAGCAGCAAGGTGTTCGGACCGGAAATCTGGCCGTCAAAAGTCGCGTTGTCACCGATGTAAATATCTTCAATCAATTCCCAGTTCGGAAAATTAATAAGCGTCATCATGCCTTCGCGGAGACGGATGGGCAACACCAAATCAGGCGACCAGTAATATTTCGAGTAAGCAGGCTTGCTTTGCCCTTCGCCGAGGTTCTGCATCGGATCCAGCCAGGCACTTTGAATCATGCCCAGAGAATTGAAACCGGCATATCCCATATTCATCGGCATATATTGTCCCTGGCTTTGATCCGCATTCTGGTCAAGACTGTTCATGGTCGTCTGCGCAACGGCATTACCACCGAAAACCACCAGCATTAAAAGAAGGAATAACTTAGCCGACCGTAAAATCATTATCTGAATACCTTATAAACCTACTTAACCTTGTTATATGTCAGAGAATATCTGACCACCGTAAAACCGACCGGATTTTTAAGACGCTCGCCGTACTTGACGCTTTTGCGGTTGTAGGCGATGCGCAGCGAAGCCGTCCAGTAGTTGACTTCCGGCGCGGGAGAATCCGGATACATGTCCTGCGTTTCATACTCGACCTGCCAAAGGCCGCGGCCAAGTTCGTTAACCGTCAGAATACGGACATTGCGCTGCAGGGATCGCGCACGAATCAAATCCAGCGCTTTTTTGGCCGTTTTTTCCAAAAATTCGGTATAGACAGCGGAAGAAGACATCTCCTGCACGGGACCGCCGGGCATCCAGCGCGCTTCCATCTCCTGCACATCGCGGTCAAAAGAACTGCGCAGCAGTACATACTGGCGGACAAAGACCTCGGTAATGGCCTTTTGATCCTCCATGCGCCCCTTAATCGGCTGAATATTGTAAACCTGCTCTTCCTTGTTTTGAAACGTAAGCAAAAAAGGTTCGACGCGATAAAGCGGCAAAACCTGCATAATGGCAAGAATCAGCACAATGTTGCAGCAGAGGCTGATTGCGGTAATAATTGCGAAAGCGCGCGCCGTCCAAAGATAACGTTTTTCGCCGACATTGGCGACGAAAACGTCTTCGTTGCGCGCCTGCCGCTGCGGCTGCCGCGCGGCGCCGCCGATAAGCTTCTGCTGAGTGTTATTTCCTTCTAACTGATTTGCCATTTTTTACATCAGTCCCGGTTAAATTGCTTGATGGAGGCGTAGCAGATTCCATTCCGGTGCAGAAA